>TARA_R110000765_G_scaffold426745_1_pt1 | contig 96182 bp, 82 predicted proteins | sample TARA_R110000765 | Tara Oceans TARA_R110000765 (sample SAMEA4398168) | marine metagenome | biome: Polar Biome; feature: [MES] marine water layer (ENVO:01000295) within the mesopelagic zone...; material: water (ENVO:00002006), including particulate matter (ENVO:01000060) such... | reverse complement strand
TAGTCCCAGCGCAGTTGGTCGAACATGATGAACAGGATGTTCTTTGGATTGGCCATCGGGTGGTCCCCTTAATATGCGCGCCGCGTGGGTAGAGATACAGGGTTGTGGGTCATCCCCACTAGCGTCCCATGAGCGACGGCACCAAAAGGGCAATCGACGGGAAGGAAAGCACCAGCCCGAGCAACACCAGCATGGCCACGACGAAAGGCATCACGCCGCGGAAGATGGTCCAGACGCTGATGTCCCTGGTCGCGGCCTTGACGACAAAGACGTTGATCCCGACCGGTGGCGTAATAAGCCCCAGTTCGATCGCAATAACCGCGACGATGCCGAACCAGACCATGTCGACGCCCATCGGCTTGAGGATCGCGGCCACCACGGGCACGGTCAGCGTCAGCATCGCGATGCTGTCGAACACGCATCCCATGGCAAGATAGGCCACGACGATGCACAAAACGACCTGGAAGGGGCTGAGGTCATAAAAGGCCAGAATATCCGTCATCGCGGTCGTGAACCCGGCGATATTGATAAAATTCGAGAAGATCAGCGCACCGATGGCCACGACAAAGATCATGCCCGTGGTGATGCCCGTCTCGATCAGGCTCTCCCACAGACCGCGCCATGTCAGACGTCTGCGCAAAAAGGCAAAGAGCGCGGCAAAGACGACGCCGATCCCGGCGGCTTCGGTGGCGGTGAAGATGCCCATGTAGATGCCGCCGATGATCACCACAAAGATCACCACGATGCCCCAGACCTTGACCAGCAACCGAAACCGCTCGGCCATCGGGACGCGCTCGGCGCTTGGGCCGGCGGTTGGGTCAAGCATCGTGGTCATGCCGATGGTGAAGAAAAACATCACTGTCAGCAGCAAGCCGGGCAGGATACCCGCCATGAAGAGATCGGCAATGTCCGTCTCTGCCAGGATACCGTAAAGCACCATCGGCACCGACGGCGGGATCAGGATGCCCAAGGTCCCGCCCGCGGCGATCGACCCGGTGGACAGGGAATCCCGATAGCCAAAGCGGCGCATGGACGGCATCGCAACCTTCGAGATCGTTGCCGCCGTGGCAATGGACGAGCCACAGACCGCCGCAAACCCCGCGCAGGCCGCCACGGTGCCCATCGCCATCCCACCCCGCCGATGGCCGAGGAAAGCGTTCGCCGCGACGTACAGATCCTCGCTGAGCTGGCTGCGGTGAATAAAGGCACCCATCAGAACGAAGAGTGGGATCACCGTCATGCCATAGTTGGTCGAGACATCGAACATCTGCTGTCCCGCCATGGAAAAGGCGGCGTTGAGGGCCCGGGTGTTGACCTCCAGCCCGCCGTCACCCCACCAGATCAGCGCCTGCCCCACCATATCGGCACGGGCGATTGCAAAACCAAGCACGCCCACCAGTATCAGCGCAAACCCCAGTGGAATGCCGGCAAAGGCCGCGACCAGAAGCGCGACAAAACCAATCAATGACAGGATCATTCGAGCGTCTCCTCAGGATGTGTAACGGGTGGCGGTTTGCCCCCTATCGCCTGCACCACCAGCACGGCTGAGACCGCAGTAGCCAGCCAGGCGAGACCCGTCATTGCATAGGCCACGGGCGCCAGCGGGAGGCCAAGTGACCCTGACAGGGCAGAGCCACGCGACAGGTGATTGGCCTGCACACCCATCCGCCAGGCCAAAAAGGCCAACATCAGGGTGATGATGCACAACATGATCACACGCTGAACCACCTTGGCGCGATCGCCCAAACGGTCGGTCAGAAGCGAGATCGTAAGGTGGCCTTCCGCCCGCGTGGTCAGGGGCAATGCCGCAAAAACCGAGAGAGCCATCAGATACTGAACGATCTCGTAGCCGCCCGGCAGCGGGGCGCTGAAGAAATAGCGCCCCACGACGTCGATTGCAGTGATCAGCGCCATCGCCAGGAGAAAGGTCGCCATGATCGCTTCCAGTATCCGCTCTAGCCAGGTCCATGCGGTTGTGAACATTGCCCCCGCTCCCTCTAGTTGCCAGCGGCGACAAGGGCGACCTGCTCGCGGTAGTACGCAAGCGCTGCGGCACCATCGATCCCGGCGTCATCCGCCGCGTCGATCCAGTTCTGGTAGATCGGCGCCCAGGCATCGGTCAACGCCTTGACCATCTCGTCCGAGGCCTTGTGAACCTTGCCACCGGCGGCAACGAAGGCCGCGCGGTACTCTTCGCTCTCCGCCTGCGAGGTGATCATGCGACGGGCGAGCGCCTCGCCCGACAGGCCACGAATGATCTCCTGATCTTCCGGCGAGATAGTATCCCAGATGTCGCTGCTGACGTAGAATGCAAAAGCCGAGGAATACAGCCCATTGGGCAACTCGGTGGCGGTCTTTGTGAATTGCGTGACGTTGAAGGCGTCCACGCCCGCATAATCAATGCAGCAATAAGCATCGACCACACCACCGGAAATCACCTCGTACATACGCACCGCAGGGCCCGGCGAAACCACAGCACCCAAGGCTGCCAGAGACCGCGACGCCAAGCCGGGAAGTGCCCAGAATTTTGCCCCCTGGAAGTCAGAGATGTCGTCGAACACTGTGTCGTTCATCGAATAGAAGCTTCCCGGCTCTAGGGTCAACAGACCCAGCAACTCGACGCCCTCCAACAAATCACCCGCCGACAGGTGTTCTTCATAGGTGCGCCAGTAGGCAACCGAACCGGCCACCGCGCTGGCGTTCACCGAGGGCAGCAAGGAGATCTGCAAGAGTGGATTCGAGCCTTCAAGGAAGCCGGTCATGATAAACCCGCCGTCCGCGATGCCCTGTTGCACCATGGTCAGCAGTTCGGGGGGCGGCGCGAGCGAGGCGTCCGGGATCTGGAACGTCACCCGACCTTCGGTCTCGGTTTCAATGTCGTTGATCCAGGGCTGAATGATGTCGGTATACAGACCATTGGTCGGCCCGAGGAAATTGTTGAACAAAATCGTTGTATCAGCCTGCGCCGCAAACGGGCTCGCCAGCATTGCTGCCGTTAACAGTGTGGTAAACTTCTTCATCTCGTTTTCCTTTCAGTGTGTCGTGCGCCAACGCGCGTTCAGGGGTGAAGTGAAAACAGGGCATCGCCACGATCAGGCGAAACCTGGTGGCGGAACGAAGCCGCCGAAAATCTCGTCGCACAACGCGGTGAACCCTATTGTCGTGCGGTCTGCGAATTCCGCGCTGATGGCCTGAATGCCCGCAGGCATGCCGCGCACCGGATCCGGCAGCGGGCGCACGGTCGAGGGCAGGTGCCCCAGTGTTGCAACGCCCGGCCAATAGAGGTTTTCCATATAGGGCCGCGTCTCGCCGCCAACGTCGAGCACACGTGACATCTGGGGCACCGGGCCGTGCCCGTCCTCGGTCTGATGCGGGAAAGCGACGGTCATGCTGACCGGGCAAAGAAGAATGTCGAAATCCGCAAACCAGACGCGCCATGCCGCCCGCAACTTCGCCTGCCGTTCGACCAGACCGGCGAAGTCGGCCAGACTGGACCGGGTCGCCCGTGCCACCCGATCGGGCAGGCTGCCATCCGGGTGGCCTGCGGCAGCAGCGGCATAGGCATCAAGCTCGGCCTGCGGCACGCCGGATCCGATCGTGGCAAAGAGCAGCGCGATATAAAGGTCGTCGTTGCCGATCAGCGGTTCGGGCATCGCGTCAAGGCGGGTGACCCGCGCGCCCTGCCCCGCCAATGTATCGGCGTATCCGGTGATCGCGGCGGCATAGGCCGGATCGACCGGATTGCCGCCGGTCCACACGGCGACACGATAGTCGGACAGCGCCTCGTGTCGCGGTTTGGGCAGGTTCAGGACCCAGCCATTGTCGCGCTCACTGCCTGCAAGCAGATCAAGCCCCAGCTCAAGGTCAGCAGCGGACCGCCCCATCGGACCGCTGACCGAAAGCGGAGATGTCGCCAACGCGCCCGGGGGCGGCACCTGGCCGCGCGACGGAATGATGTCGTAGGTGGGCTTGTGCCCCCAGACCCGGCAGAAATGCGCGGGAATGCGGATCGAACCGCCAATGTCGCTGCCCAGCTCCAGCGCGGTGAACCCCGCAGCCAGCGCCGCAGCCGCGCCGCCCGAGGATCCCCCAACCGTGCGGGATGTGTCCCACGGATTGCGGCAGACCCCGTGCAGCGGGTTATAGCTCTGGTGGTCGGAGGCGGCGACCGGCACGTTTGTCTTGCCCCAGATCACAGCACCAGCGGCACGCAGACGTGCGACCGCCGGGGCGTCGTCGGTCGACACATAATCCTTCAGCTCCGGTATGCCCGCGGTCGTGTGAAAACCTTCGATCTCATAGGTTTCCTTGATGGTCATCGGCAGTCCGGCCAGCGGGCTGGACGCGTCAGAGGCATCCGCCGCCTTTGCCGCCTGACGCGCGGCCTCGGCCCGGACCTCGACAACCGAATTCACGTCGCCATCAAGCCGGGCGCGACGGTCCAGACCGTGTTCAAGCAGTTCGAGCGCGCCGATTTTGCGGGCCTTCAATGCCGCGACGGTCTCGACGGCGGTCCACTGATGTGGGGCTTTTTGTAGGAATGCTGTCATGGATGGGCCTTGCCTGTGAACGATTGAATGGATCCGGGAAGGGCACGCCAGAGCGGTTTTCCGGCGTTCTTTAATTTCGACATCATGCTCAAACCCTCCCGTTTTGCGAAAATGTCACCAGTGGTGATATTAGGAGTAAGCGATTCGTTTTTGTCAAGCTTCATCGCTTGACCTGACGCATTGTGGGTCAGCAACGGTTGTCGAGCGGGACCGCCGCATGCTAAAAAAGCAGCGCCTCTGATGTCGGGAAAAAAGCAACCATGAACAAGCAAACAACGCCCGCAGCGCCCAAGGCAGCGCGCAAAAAGTCATACCATCACAAAGACTTACGCAATGCGTTGCTGGAGACTGCCCTGACGCTTATCGATCAGCGCGACGGTCCCCATTTCTCTTTGCGTGAACTGGAGCGCGCACTTGGCGTCTCGCATGCGTCGGCCTATCGTCACTTTGCTGACAAGGCCGCCTTGCTGGATGCGCTGACGGCAGAAGGATTCGCCAGGCTGGCCGCCTGCCAGGATGAAGAACTGAAAAAGGCGGGGGACGATCCAATGGATCGCCTCGAGGCGCTTGGCGTCGCCTACATTCACTTTGCCCTGAACAACAAAGGGTTCTTCTCTTTGATGTTCACCGAGCGCGACGACGAAAACCTCGAACGCAGCAACAGGACCCATCACAACGAGCAAGCCCTGACGACCTTGCTTGGCTGCATCGTCGCGTGTCAGGACGCCGGGATCGTCGCCGCAGGCGATCCGAAACGCATCGCGGGCTATGTCATTCTCGCCACGCATGGGCTTGCAGTATACCGGACACAAGGCCACCACCCCTTGGGCAGCGGCAACGACGATGCCTTTTTCCCGGACATTGACGCGGTGAACGAATTGACCATCGCGCCCCTGCTGATCAATCGCCCCAGCGCGGCAGAGTATTCTGCCCGCTGGTTCGCACCTATTGATCCTGCGCCATCGGAAAACTGATCACGGCAACGGTGCGTGGCATCCGGGCACCCCAAAAGGAGCGCCCGCCGCAAGGCCCTAGAGAGCCGCCTCAAAGGTGATCTTCCCACCGCATATCGTTGCGATGGGCGTCATCTGCGGAATGTCGTCGGTTGGGACAGCCTCAATATCAGCCGACAGCACAACGATATCGGCAAGCATACCAACCTGAAGCTTGCCTTTGATATCCTCGGCATGTTCGGCATAGGCCCCTTCAACCGTGTAACTGTAAAGCGCCTCGTGAAGCGTAAACCGCTGATCAGGCAGGTGTGGTAGATAGGGTTCACGCGTCATGGCGGCGTGCACCCCGCGCATCACGTTCAGATCGGCAACGGGCCAATCGGACGCAAAGACAACGTGCGCCCCTGACTCCTTGAAGGTGCGGAAGGCATAGAAATACGGCAGGCGTTCCTGCCCAACCACTGTGAGCGTTGGCTCCAACGGCGTGCCCATCATGCCCGGCGGATGGGGTGGCTGAACCGAGGCGATGGCACCCAGACCCGCAATGCGCGGCAGGTCAGCGGGATCGATCACCTCGATATGTTCCAGACGATGCCGGCTGTCCCTGGTCCCGTTGGCGCCGGCCGCCGCCTCATATCCGTTCAGGACAGACCGGACAGCACCGCTTCCGATGGCATGGACGGCAATTTGCAATCCGCGCCTGTCGGCCTCGATGGCAACCTCGTTGAACTGTTCCTGGGTGAACAACGGCTCGCCCTGAAAGTCCGGCTGATCGCCATATCCGTCCAGCATATAGGCTGTGTGACCATCCAGAACCCCGTCATAGAACATCTTCACCAGCCCGCTGGACAGCCATTCGGTGTCATAGCGCGCGGTCATGGTCGATGCCTTTTCAAGGTCGTCCAGTTTCATGAAGTTCTTGTAGTGGAACGGCACCTTCACCCGGCACAAAAGATCGCCATCGCGCTGAATTTCCTCGAGGATCTCGAAGGTATAAAAGTTGCCATCCATGTTCTGGATAGATGTGATCCCGTGCTGGGCGCACCATTTCAGCGCGTCCTTAACCATTCGGACATCGGATGCGAATTCGTCCGCGGTCGGCTTGGGATCGGGCTCTCCACCGGTGGTCATGCCAAGCATGCCACGATCCAGACCACCGAACCTGAGAAGCGGGTTATAGGCCTCGGCCTCATTCAGCTCGCCATTTGCAAGGCCGTCATCGCCCATGACAACAGCATTGCCCGGGCTGACCTCAAGACCATGCAGCAACCCGGCCTTTTCAAGGGCAAGCGTGTTGCCCCACATCGTGTGATTGTCGAAAGACACGAACGCAAGCGGTCGATCCGGCAAAATCCGGTCCAGATGATGTCTGTCCAGCCGGGTCCCCTCGCCCAACATCGTATAGCTCGCCATCTTGCAGGTCAGAAGCTTTGCGTCGGGATGTTGCACCGCATAATTTCGGACCGCCGCGGCGACGGGCTCGAAACCCTTCAGCCCCGTCAGATCAAGGTGCCCCAGCTGAGAGGCGCCGCCAAAAAGATGCATATGCGCTTCGATAAACCCGGGAAGAACCGTGCCACCGCGCGCCGAGACAATTTTTGTGTCTGGTCCGATCAAACTCTCAATTTCGGCGTTCGACCCAACCGCAACTATCTTGCCATCTGAAACCGCAACGGCCTCTGCCTTGGGACGGTCACGGTCCATGGTCAGGACATGACCTTCCAGAACAACCAAATCAGCTTTCATCCTAGGGCCTTTCGCCAAATCTGGGTCTTCCAGATTGTATGTTGTGTGACATTCGAAACCTCACGAAATGTCACCACTGGTGATATAAAAGCAGTGTCCGCCGAATTCGTCAATCTGCCAGTTTGCAATCAAGACGCAGCCGGGAAATGCCCGCGCAGTGCATTTACATTTTGCCGCCTGCGCCCTGTTCGGATTTACGCGGTCAGGCGTGACCGATCCTTCTTGAAGAACGCGGCGAAAATATCGGCGTAGCGCGCTGAGCTCAGCGGGTCACCGATACGCGCCTGCGCAGTATTGATGATCTCCGCCGGCAGAATATCACCGCGCGCGGTCAGCAGGTCGGCCATAAACTCAGCCGTGAATTCGGGATGCGGCTGGACCGTAAGTGCGCGATCACCGTAAGCAATCATCGCATTGGCGCAAAAATCCGAAGCGCCAATCACCTGCGCCTCGGGCGGGAGCGTGGTGATTTGATCCTGATGCCAGGCGATGATGCGATCGGTTTGGCCGTCTTGACCCTGATAGTCGGTGGCCCCGACGGACCAGCCGCCCCTGAACTTTTCAACCCTGCCGCCAAGCGCCTGCGCAAGCACCTGATGGCCGAAACAGACCCCGACAATCGGGACGCCACCATGATAGGCATCACGCAGAAAGGCTTCGAGCGGGACAATCCAGTCGTGGCCTTCGTAGACGCCGAATTTTGATCCGGTAATCAGCCAGCCGTCCGCATCATGCACCGAGGCGGGAAGATGCCCTTCGAGCACCAGATAGGTATCAAATTCAAAGCCGTACCCGGCCAGAAGCCTTTTGAACAAGTCGTCGTAGTCACCATGTTTGGCACGCATCTCATCCGGGGTGCGCCCGGTTTGTAAAATACCGATCTTCATCTTGTTCTCTTATCGCCTACCTGTTTCGAGAAATCAGCGTCATTCGCCCCAGCCCGCTGGCCAATTTCAGACACCCAGCCGGTCACGCAGCGCATACCACCACGACCCCATCACGGAATACGGAACGCGGAACACCCTGCCGCCCGGGAATGGATACCAGGGGATATTTTCAAAGACATCAAACCGCGTGAGATCACCGTCGATGGCTTCGGACAGGATGCGACCAAAGGTGTGCGACCCCGTCACGCCGTGGCCGGAATAGCCATGGGCAAAATAGGTGTTCTTGCCCAACCGGCCCATCTGCGGCACACGGCTGAACGAGAGCGCAAAATTGCCGCTCCAGGCATAGTCGATCTGGATGCCCTTCAACTGTGGAAAGACCTTTTCCATGTTGCCGCGCAGTTTGGCCTCGATGTCGCGCGGGTCCGCGCCGCCGTAAACAGTTCCACCGCCAAACAACATGCGTTTGTCACCAGACAGGCGAAAGTAGTCCAGAATATAGCGAATGTCCTCGACGCAGGCGTCCTGCGGGATCAGGGAATGCGCCAGTTCCTCGCCCAGCGGTTTGGTGGCCATGACCTGGGTCGAAACAGGCATCACACGCGATGTCAGCGCGGGCACGACATGGCCCAGATAGGCATTTCCGCACAAGACAAGCGTTTTGCAGATCATCTTGCCCTTGGCTGTCTTGACCACGGGTTTTGCAGCATTGGTGTCGACATCGGTCACCGGCGACATCTCGTAGATGATGCCACCAAGTTTCTCAAACGCAGCGGCCTCGCCCAGTGCAAGGTTCAATGGATGCATGTGGCCGCCGGAATGGTCGACAAGCCCACCTTCGTAGAGATCCGAGTTGATGTGGGCGCGCAGCTGGTTTTTATCGAGCATTTCTTGATTGTCGATGCCGTAGCTTTTCCAAAGCGCCTGACGTTCTTCCAGCTCTTTCATGTGGGCACTGGTCAGCCCGGTAAAAATGTTCTTCTCTTTCAGGTCACACTGGATGTCATAAGTCTTGACCCGTTCGCGGATGATCTGGCCACCTTCCTGCACCAGACCGGCGACAAAGGTTGCGGTGTCCTGACCATAGCGTTTCCTGATCGTTTGCAGGCTGGCGTTCAACCCGTTGACGATCTGGCCGCCGTTGCGCCCGGACGCGCCCCAACCGACCCGCGCGCCTTCGACGATGGCCACCTTGTACCCTTTTTCAACCAGATGCAGACCGGTCGACAGACCGCTGTAGCCTGCCCCGATGATGCAGATGTCAACTTCGTTGATGCCGCTCAGAGCGGGCCGCCTGGGCGCAGGGTTGGCCGAGGCCGCATAATAGCTTGTCGTGTGCTGACCGTCGCCAGCGTAGGGGTTATTGGCAGCGTTCATCACACCACCTCCAGATATGAGTGATATTCAAAATCGGTGACGTGGCGGGCAAAGCGTTTAAGCTCTTGTGTCTTGCATTCCACCAGCATCGTTTGCAGCTGTTTGGAAAAGACGTCTTGGACATAGGTGCCACGCCGAAAGGCCTCGATCGCGCTGGCCCAGTCCAGCGGCAGGTGCGGCAGCTCTTGCCGGTACGCGTCGCCAATGACAGCCGGAGCGGGGACAAGCGCCTTTTCGATTCCCATCAGCGCGCCGCCCAGAATACTGGTCATCACCAGATACGGGTTCGCATCGGCACCGGCGACACGGTGCTCGATCCGCCGCGCCTTGTGACTGCCACCCGGAATACGCACGGCGACCGTCCGGTTTTCATATCCCCAACCAACGCCCGTGGGGGCATGGGCACCGGGCAGCAAGCGGCGGAAAGAGTTTTCATGCGGCGCAAAGGTAAGGCTGTTTTCCTGCATCGTCTCCAAGAGCCCGGCGACGGCGCTGCGCATGATGTCGGTGCCTTCTTCGCCACCATTGTCAAAGACGTTCTCGCCCTTTTCGTTCAAGAGCGAGAAGTGAACGTGAAAACCGCTGCCAGCACGATCGCCATAGGGTTTGGCCATGAAAGTCGCGGCAAAACCGTGTTTCCGCGCGACACCCCGAACCAGCCGTTTGAACAAAACCGCGTCGTCGGCCGCACGCAGCGGATCATCGACATGCATCAGATTGATTTCAAACTGACCCGCACCGTTTTCCGAAATGGCCGCATCAGCCGGAATGCCCTGTTCGGCGCAGGCATCATAGACGTCGTTCAAAAACCCGTCGAAGTGCTGCAGTTCATCCAGTGACAAGGCACCGTCGGAATCCAGCCGTTTTCCTGTGACCGGCGAACGCGGGGCTTCCGGCTTGTCGCCCGAGGGGTCGCAGACGTAGAATTCCAGCTCGGACGCGACAACCGGCGTCAGGCCAAGCGCCTTGTAGCGCTCGACGATGCTTCCCAACGCGCGGCGTGGATCGCCGGGGAACGGTACGCCATTCTCCTGGCGCATCCAGAGCATGGCCATCGCCGTGGGCCGGTCAAGCCAGGTGATGGGCAAAAGATCACGACCCGTAAAATCGCACAGACCGTCAGAATCGCCTGTTTCAAAGACCAGTTTGCTGTTTTCGATATCCTCGCCCCAGACATCAAGGCCAACGACAGACAGGGGCATGCGCATGCCGCCCTCGACCACTTTCTCGGCCTGATCAACCGGAACACGTTTGCCGCGCAGGGTGCCGTTCAGATCGCAGACGCAGGCAAAGATGGATTGAATTTCGGGCCTGTCCGCAAGCCACTGCGTTACGTTGAAATCAGACATGGAGACTCCTAAGTGATACCATGGGTAATTTTGTGATATCATATTGAGTGTTTAGATTTCATTTGAAGCTTGTGTCAATTTTTTTCTTGAATATTGTCCCTGAGCGAAAACAAACGCGGGATAGTCGCATGGCAAAGGCCGACACACTGAACGTTCCAGAGATCGCTTTCGGTGCGGACCGGACGACGCAAGAGTACGTCTATGCGCGACTGCGGAATGCGATCATGGTGGGAGCGATCGAGCCCGGAGCGCATTTGACGATGCGGGGACTGGCCGAGGCGCTGAACCTAAGCCCGACACCCATACGCGAGGCAGTCCGGCGGCTCAGCACCGAACACGCGCTGCAGATTTTGCCAAATCGCCGGATGACCGTACCCCTCATGACGCTGGGCCGGTTCGAAGAGCTGGTCGCGCTGCGGATCACGTTAGAGGTGCATGCAGCCGAGCGGTCCGTGCCTTATATCTCTGATATCATTATTGAAAAGATGGTCGCGCTTGACAATGAAATGGACAGGGTTCTGTCCGAAGGGCACTATGACGCGCTGACGATCCTGAACCAGGATTTTCACCGGATGCTGTACGCGGTGAACCCCCACCAGGTCTGTATCCCCGTGATCGAAAGTGTCTGGCTGCAATTGGGGCCATTCCAGCGTCAGGTGCTGGTGCGCTTGAACCAGGTGCCGGGCGTGGATCACCACAAACAGATCATTAACGCGCTCAGGGCGCGGGATGTGGTGGCGTTGGGCGAGGCCGTTAAGAACGACATTCGCGAAGGTATCAGCCGCAGCGGCCGGCAGATTTTGGAACAGGTCGCCTGAGCGTAGCCTGCCGCCCAATACATCAGCCCTGACAACGGCAGCACAAAACAACGCTTGTGACGGGCATCTTTACGCTGGGCAGACCACGCCGAATCCTCGCCCTGAAATAGGTTTTTCGCGTCCTGTAGCCAGAGTCTGCAGCGATCCGCCCACCGCGACGAACTCCCAAATTGTTATAACTTTATCAAAATTTCGAACTTGCGAGGCCACAGAATATGCCACTTTGAAGCCTGTTTTTGTGATACCGATTGACAAAATGTGTCTTCGCCCTCATTAAAGTTATAACTTTTTAGCTTGAGGTCCACCATGAACACCCAGAATAACGCCGCCACCCTTACGCCGGGCCTTGATGTCGCGGCCTTGTGCGAAAAGGCCCGCGAGATGGTCGCACGCGAAGCCCCGCTTTACGAACAGCTTCGTCCGCGCAGCAAGGACATGTTCGCCAACCCGACGCCGGGTTTTTACGATCAGGTGCCGCAGCACTGGATGCGCGATTGGCCGATGCCCTTTCCCTTTGCCGTCGCCGGTGCCTCCGGCAGCACCCTGACCGACATTGACGGCAACACGCTTGTCGATTTCTGCCTTGGTGACACCGGCGCGATGTTCGGCCACGCGCCCCGGCCCATTGTCGAGGCCTTGTCGCAATCGGGCGAACGCGGCCTGACCACCATGCTGCCCTCGGGCGAAGTCGCGGAAGTCGGCAAGCTGCTCACTGACCGTTTCGGCCCCTTCGTCTTTCAGATTGCCACCACCGCAAGCGATGCCAACCGCTTTGCCATCCGGGTCGCGAGGGCGGTGACGGGGCGCAACAAAATTCTGGTCTTCGACGGCTGCTATCACGGTGCCGTCGACGAAACGCTGGTCGACCTTGAGGACGGCCAAACGGTCGCCCGAAAGAACCTGTTGGGTCAGGTTGTCGATGTCACCACGACGACAGTCAGCATCCCGTTCAACGACATTGACGCGCTGAAGACCGCGCTTGAGGCGGGCGATATCGCCGTCGTTCTGGCCGAACCGGTCATGACGAACTGTGGCATGATCCTGCCGGACGAGGGCTATCTGACAGCGCTGCGCGACCTGACGCGCGCGGCGGGCACATTGCTGCATATCGACGAAACGCACACGATTTCCACCGGCCTTGGCGGCTATACTGCGGTGCACGGGCTTGACCCGGACATCTTTGTCGTCGGCAAACCCGTGGGCGGCGGCGTGCCGGTCGCGATCTGGGGCATGTCGCAGGACGTCGCCAAAGCCATGTCCGACATCCGCGCCAGGATGACCGGCATCGGCCATTCCGGCATCGGCACGACCCTGTCGGGCAGCACACTGCAAATCGCCTGTCTGCGCGCTTGCCTGTCGGAAGTGATGACAGCAGAGGCTTACGCCACCATGAACCGCCACGCCGACCGGCTTGAACAAGGTTTCACGGATGCGATCCGCGCCGCAGGGCTGCCGTGGCATGTCAGCCGCGTTGGCGCGCGGCTTGAAATTGTGTTCTCGGCTGATCCCGTGCGCAACGCGGCAGAGGCGCGCGCGGCGGCGATTGATGACATTCAACATGCCCTGCACATCGGCGTGCTGAATCAGGGCTATCTGGTGACTCCCTTCCACAACATGGTGCTGGTCGCGCCAACCACGACAGACGAACAGGTCGAGGGGCTGCTGAGCGCCTATGAAACCGTGCTGACGCGTCTCGTCGGACAGGAGGGCATGTGATGACCGACACCAGACCGAACGAAGCCGCCTCGATCGAAGAGGCCGAAGCCTTTCTGGCCAAACATCCGGACATCTCCGCCTTTGACCTTGTGCTGATCGACCCCAACGGGATCGCGCGCGGCAAGATCATCCGCCGTCACGAACTGCTGGGCCTGTACAAATCCGGCCGTCACCTTCCGGGCTCGATCCTCGGCCTGGACGTAACGGGCGAGGATGTGGACGAAACCGGTCTGGTCTGGGACGACGGCGATGCGGACCGTATCGCCTGGCCGATTGCCGGATCGCTTGTGGAACTGCCCTGGACCTCGCCAAAACGCGGCGAAGTCCGCGTCAGCCTGTATGAACTGGACGGCACGCGCATGGGCGCCGATCCGCGCCATGCGCTGTCGCGTCAGATCGAGGCATTCAATCAGATCGGCATGAACCCCGTCATGGCCTTTGAGCTGGAGTTCTACCTGCTGGACGCCACCCGCGACGCCAATGGCCGCCCGCAGGCCGCGCGGATGCCGATCACGGGCGACCTGAACCAGACCAATCAGGTTTACAGCCTGGATCCGCTCGACAATATGCAGACCTTCATCGCCGAGCTTTATGCCCATGCCGAAACGCAGGGCCTGCCGGTCGAAACCATGATCTCCGAATACGCACCCGGCCAGTACGAGCTGACCCTGCGCCACCGCGACAGCGGGCTGCGCGCGGCGGATGATCTGGTGATGCTGAAACGGCTGGTGCGCGGCCTTGCGATCCGTCACGGGATGCGGGCGAACTTCATGGCAAAACCCTTTGGCGGGCGCTCCGGCTCGGGGATGCATCTGCACACCAGCCTGACGGATGAGGCGGGCAAGAACCTGATGGCGGACACAGGCAGGGACCTTGCGCCGCTGTTGCTGAATGCTGTTGCGGGGCTGCAAAAGACGCTGGCCGAGTCCATGCTGCTCTATGCGCCCAACATCAACTCATGGCGCCGGTTCGGACGCAACAGCTATGCGCCCACGGCTGCCACTTGGGGGCGCAACAACCGCAGCGTCGCCATCAGGGTCCCCGCGGGGAACCCTGCCAACCGCCACATCGAACACCGCACGCCCGGTGTCGATGCCAACCCCTATCTCGTGGCGGCGGGCGTGCTGGCCGGGATGTACGAGGGCATCCGCGACACATTGCAGCCAGAGGCGGAAGCGACGTCTTACGACGCAGACAGCGCCTATGGGCTGCCTGCGGACTGGGCCTCCGCGATTGCATGCGCGTCAGGCTCCGCTTTCCTTAGCCATGCCCTGGGAGAGAAGATGGCACATGTGTTTCTGGCGCTGCGGCAATCGGAATACGACCGCTTCATCGCCGAGGTCACGGCAGAAGAATTCGACTATTTCAGCAACACGATCTGACGCGCAAACACCGGTTTCCCATCGCAGATCACTGTCCGCGATGGGAAATGGACCTGGACAGGTGAAACAACATGACCCTACTCAAAACGGCCTTGGTCACCGGCGCCGGCGCGCGTGACGGCATCGGTGTGGCAATTGCCAGAACGCTTGCAAAACGCGGGCTTTCAGTCGCAATTGCCGGTGCCAGCGCGCGGATTCACGACCGCGCAGAAGAGTTGCGCGCCGGGGGTTTCCAGATCACATCGCACGTCGCCGACCTGACCACAGCGGACGAGGTCGCGCGCCTGCGGGCCGAGGTCGGCAGCGTCGATGTGCTGGTCAACAATGCGGGTATGGGGTCGGTTGCCGCCCCCGCGCTTCAGCGTAGCTTTCTGTCGCTCACCGAAGCCGATTGGGATGTCGGCATTGATGTGACCCTCAAGACGGCATTCCTTGTGACCAAGGCCTTTCTTGGCGACATGACCGAACGGGGCATCGGGCGGATCGTGAACATCGCTTCCGTGACCGGGCCGCTTGTCTCGAACGAAGGCGAGGCGGCCTATTCCGCGGCCAAGGCCGGCATGGTCGGAATGACCCATGCGCTGGCACTGGAGGTTGGGCGCTTTGGCGTCACGGTCAACGCGGTCGCGCCGGGTTGGGTCGACACCGGCGCCTCGACCGAAGAAGAGCGGATCGCCGCACGCCACACGCCGCTGGGCCGTGCCGGACGCCCTGACGAAATCGCGGCGGCTGCTGCCTTTCTCGCCTCCGAAGAAGCAAGCTATGTGAACGGATCAGTGCTGGTCGTGGACGGCGGCAACATCCTGCAAGAGAGCAAGGTTCAAGTCGGATGAATGCCAAGGGGCCCCTTGGCCTGACCGAATTGGCAAAGTCATCTTGACTGGCTAGGCTTGAGGCACCAACCGACCTATGTCGGACATCTTTGTTGCGCGGGACCCGTCATGCCGCCGCAGCCGTCCGGATCACGAAAACAATGGTAGACCTGAATGCGCGATATTTCGACCCTGCACCAACAGATCTATCAGACGCTGCGCGAGCAGCTGATTTCGGGGCAGTTTGCGCCGGGCACGAATGTGAACGCCCGCGACATCAGCCAGACGATGGACGTGGGGCTTATGCCTGTGCGCGGGGCCATCACGCGGCTGGTCGGGGAACGCGCCCTTGAGGTTCAGCGCAACGGCCGCTTTTGCGTTCCGGCGCTGACCCGCCGTCGGTTCGACGAGCTGATGCAGGCCCGACAGCAGCTGGAACCGCTGTGCGCGATGCGCGCCCTGCCGTTCATGACGTCGGAAAAAATCGCGGAAATGGAAGCCTGCGACCAGCGTATGAACCACAGCTACACAACCGGCGACGCCGGGGTATATATGCAGGAAAACTACCAGTTCCACTTTACCCTCTACAGAGCAGGCGCGTCCGAGGTGCTGGTGCCGCTGCTGGAAAGCGTGTGGATGCAGTTCGGCCCCTTCATGCGCAGCGTCTTCAAGATGGAAGAAAAATCCGACATCGTGGACAAACACCAGATGACCCTTGAGGCGATCCGGCGCAACGACGCCGAAGCGCTGGGGCTGGCTATCCGGGCGGACATTGCCGATGGCGTTCATCTGCTGAAGCAGACGCTGGACGACAGGCCGGATGAAGAGGTCCGCGCGCCGGAATAAACGGACGTACCATTTTGGGGCTCGGTTCTTTATTATGGGTAGGGCGGTTGTGATCCCCGCCTCAAATCTCGGCGTGCCAGAGTTCGATGAAGACGTTTTTATCATCGCCTGCGGGGGCAAAGGCGGTTCCAAACAGCACCATGTCGCCCAATGCCGCGTGGGGGCCTGCGGGCACTTCCAGCTCCGCCCGGGTGCGTCCGTGAAAACTGCCGTCCGCCTGCGGCACCATGCGCCCCACATTGTGCACCATCAGGACCATTCCATCCTCAAGCTCAAGGAAATAGCGTGCTTCAATCTCATAGGTTCCATCGGCAAGGCGGCGGGCGAAATCGGCACCGCCGGGCAGGATCTTCGCGCGCCAGCTGGCTGAAACCGCTTCGCCTCCGGTGATCGGGAACAGCGCCCTGCCCGTGCCCCGGCTTGTATCAAACTCGGTTGCCGGTCCAATTTCAGCCCGGATCGAACAGACCTGGCTTAGGCGGGGTTTTCCGGGTGACAAGGGGGCACCCAGCGTCATGATGTCAGGGCAATCAGCGTTCATGGGTAACCCTCCCGTCGAACAGTGTCAGGTCAACTTCCAGTGCGCCGATGCGGTCGATGGCGGTGTTCTCGATATCGGCTGACAGCAGGGCAAGGTCCGCCTTCATGCCGGTCCGGATTGTTCCGGTCAGCCCTTCCGCGAAACCCACATAGGCGCCGTTGCAGGTGTATGCCGCCAAAACCTCTTGCAGGGTCAGCCGCTGGTCCGGCAGTGCCGCGACCCAGTTCTGCCGCGTCATCGCCGCCTGAATCCCCGCCAGCGGAGAAATCGGCACGATCGGCCAGTCCGAGGAAAAGGCGACGACCGCACCCGTGTCGGCGATGGTCCGCCAGGCATAGGCCATGCCCGCCCGGTCCGGACCGATCCCCACGGTTGTCTCATCCTCGCGCAGCGGGGCGTGCGGCGGCTGCATCGAGGCGATGACACCCAGTTCGGCAAAGCGCCCCAGATCGTCGGGGTGCAGCATCTCCACATGTTCGATCCGGTGACGCCGGTCGCGCGGACCGTTGGCCTTGGCCGCCGCTTCATAGCCGTCCAGCGCCAGCCGCACGGCTGCGTCCCCGATGGCATGAATGGCGATCTGCATGCCGCGTTTATCAATCTCTACCGCCGCCGCGATGAAATCCTCGCGCGTGAACAGCAGGTCGCCTTGATGGTCCGGGCGATTGGCATAGGGGTCAAGCATCGCTGCCGTACCGCTGGCGATCACGCCGTCGAGGAAAATCTTAACGAAGCCTGAACACAGGGTGTCACCCGTGAAATCCCGCGTCATGGCGCTGGCGCGGTCCAGTTCCGACAGATCCATTTCCGCCGTTAGGTGAAATGGCACCCGCAACCGCGAGATCAGCGCGCCCTCCTCTTCGACCTCGCGCAGGACCTCCAGCATATAACGGTTGCCGTCCATGTTGTGCATCGACGTGATGCCCTGACGCGCTGCATGGCGCAGGCCGACCTTGAGGGTCTCGCGGTCTTCTGCCCGCTCTTTTTCTGTCGGCGGCACCGGCGGTTCGATCCCCGACATGCCCAGCGACTCGCGCCCGCCCACGTTGCGCACCTCAAGCACCGGCAGCATCGCCAGCTTCTCTTGCAATTCACCCGTGGCCTTGCCGTCCGCGCCCATCACCACCGCATTGCCGCGCGGCAGTTCGCGCCCGTCGAGCAGGCCCGCTGCCTCAAGCGCTGCGGTGTTCGCCCAAGCGGTGTGGAAATCATAGGCCATGATCATCAGCGGCCTGTCCGGGCAGATTTCATCCAGCACATGGCGGTCCAGCGACCGATCCTGTCCAAGGATCGCATAGTCGCCCCCCTGCCCCAGCAACAACGATAGGTCCGGATGGGTCTCCGCGTAGTCTCTGACCGCCGCCCGCAGTTCCTCCAGGTCACTGACCCTATCGGCCCGGATCACGGTTTCGTTGTAACCGCCCATGAAAAGATGCACATGCGATTCCACGAAACCGGGCAACAGCGTGCGCCCGCCTGCGTCGATCCTGCGCGTGTCAGGCCCCGCCAGCGCGTCGATCTCGGCATCGGAGCCGACCGCGACGATCCTGTCGCCGCCAACCGCAACTGCGGTCGCGCGGGGGGCATCAGGGTCCATCGTCAGAACGCTGGCATTGAGGAAAACGATTGTGGGGGTCATGCGGACTCTCCCGCCCGGCGCAGATGGGTCGCGGCCAGCGTGCTGTCGTCAAAGACGTGGTTCAAAAAGGGCGTGATCCGCTGCGAGAGCATCGCATCGTGATCCGCAAGCGTGGTCTGCGGGTCCGTGATCAGCGTCAGATAGCAAGGCATCCAAAGGTCATGCAGCAGGGTCGCAAGATAGCGGATATCCATCGGCGTACCCACACGCGTGCGCAGCTCGTAAATCTCCAGCCGTTCGACAATGGCGTCGATCAGCAAGCGCGAGGTATTGCGGAATCGCTTTGACAGGTCCGTATCGGGTCGCCGGATGACCGACGCTTCGGCATAACGCCACAACCGACGCGACGCGATATCCAAGGTTTCCTGAGAGACCTCTGAAAACAGGTCCAACACGATACTGGCCAACGGAACCCCGTCCAGCCGCGGCCTGCGCGATCCGCTCTCGCGCTTGCGCTGTGTGCCCTCCTCGATGATGGCAAGCAGAATGCCGTCCTTGGACCCGAAGTAGTTGAAAACAGTGGGCGCAGACACTTCGCAGGCTTCTGCGATGTCCGCGATTGTGGTCGCATCCACGCCCTTTTCCTCGAACAGTTTGATTGTCGCCGCAATGATATCCTCCCGGCGCCTGGCTTTCTTGCGATCACGCAATCCGGGTTCTGCATCCTTGGGCATCTGGCTCTCTTTTTCGCTCTTAGTATTTTTGTGTTACTAAAATTTTTTATTGACTAAAACATTTTTGTCAATAACTTTCGGGAAATTCTCAAGGTAGGGTCACATGCTCGACATACGTTCGCTTTCGAAAAAATTCGGCTCCGGTGACAGCGCTTTTCAGGCACTGAAGTCGATCGACATCACCATCGAGGAAGGCGAGTTCTTTACGCTGCTCGGTCCGTCCGGCTGCGGCAAGACGACCCTGCTGCGGCTGATCGCAGGCTTTGAACAGCCCAGTGGCGGGCAGCTGGTGCTGGACGGCAAGGACATTGCGACGACACCGCCGAACCACCGCCCGGTCAACACCGTGTTTCAAAGTTATGCGCTGTTTCCGCACATGACCGTGGCGCAGAACGTGGCCTTCGGGCTGGAGGCGCGCGGCACCAATGCGGCCGAGGTCGCACCTCGGGTGGACGAAATCCTAGAAATCGTCCAGATGGCACACCTGCGTGACCGCAAAAGCAGCCAGATGTCTGGCGGCCAACAGCAGCGCGTGGCACTGGCGCGGGCGCTGGCCCCGCGTCCGCGAATCCTGTTGCTGGACGAACCGCTTTCGGCGCTTGACCTGAAGCTGCGCAAGCAGATGCAGTTCGAGCTGAAACGCCTCCAACGCGAGCTGGGCCTGACCTTTATCTTCGTCACCCATGACCAGGACGAGGCGCTGACAATGTCGGACCGCATTGCGGTGATGGATGGCGGGACCCTGCAACAGGTGGCCGACCCCCGGACACTGTACGATCACCCCGCCAACCGCTTCGTGGCCGAGTTTATCGGTGAAGCGAATTTCCTGTCCGGCACGGTTGCGGGTGGCAAGCTGTCCCTGGCCGGGCAAGCGCCCGTGCCGTTGCCACGCGGTGCCGATGCCAGTGGCCCGGTCACCGTGATGATCCGCCCCGAACAGGTCGTCATCGGCTCTGCCGGCGGTGACGCCGTCACGCTTGACGGGTGGATCGAGGCGCTGGTCTTTTCCGGCACCGATACCCACGTGACCCTGCGCCTGCAAAACGGCGACACCCTAAGCCTGCGCGCGCCAAACAATTCTCACGCCACCGCGACCTTCGCCGAGGGAGAGCCCCTCCGGGTCTCGCTTCCCATCGACGCGCTGCGCCTGTTGCCAGAGGACGTTACCGATGCCGCGTAACGCCTCCACCGCCGCCGCCAACGAAAGCGCCGTAATGCGCGCCGAGACCCGGCGGCGCTGGTCGCTGGCGCTGCCCGCGCTCACGGTAATCACGCTCTGCTCGATCCTGCCGCTGGGTGTCATGGTCGCCTATTCCTTCATGGAGGCCGGCCAATACGGCAACGTCCAATGGGGCTTTTCGCTTGAAGGTTGGAGAGCCGTGTTCCTGGATCGCGACTTTTTCGATGACAGCTACATTCCGGCCACCGCGCACCTGACAATTCTGGCCCGGTCCATCCTTCTGGCGCTGGCGACCACCGCGCTGACCTTCGTCTTCGGCATCCCCACCGCCTGGTTCATCGCAACGCGACCACCCGCGACACGGGCCTTTTGGATGTTCCTTATCACCGTACCGTTCTGGACCAACCTGCTGGTCCGCACCATTGCGATCCAAGAGGTGATCCGCGCCGACGGCACGCTGAACCGGCTGTTGCTGGCGACGGGCCTCATAGACGAACCTCTGCAAATGATGTTCACCAATGGCGCCGTGCTGGTGGGGATGACCTATGTCTACCTGCCGCTGATGGTGCTGCCGGTCTATGCCGCCATCGAAAAGTTCGATTTCCGTCTGGCCGAGGCCGCCTACGACCTGCACGCCTCGCGGCTTTACTGCCTGCGCAGGGTCGTGCTGCCGTTGATGTGGCCGGGCATCGTTGCCGGTTCGATCCTGGTCTTCATTCCGGCCCTTGGCGCCTATGTCACGCCGCGCCTGATGGGGGGTGGACGTGCGATGATGTGGGGCAACCTGATCGACCTTCAATTCGGCCAAGGCCGCAACTGGCCTCTGGGTGCCGCGCTGTCGATCACCCTGACCCTCGTCGTGGTGGGTGCAATGGTCTGGTACGCGCGCCGGGCCGCAAAAGGAGCCGAAACCAATGGCTAACAAACGCTTCGATGTCACCCATGTGCCCGGTGCCGCAACCATCGCAATCGTCACCTTCCTCGCGCTTTACATCCCGGTGCTTATTCTGGTGGTGAACGCCTTTAACGGCAGTGATACCGCGGGCCGGTGGGAAGGCCTGTCGTTGCGCTGGTTCGCTGCCGCTCTGGACAACGCCGCTTTCCGCAGCGCGGCACTCAATTCGGTGATCGTAGCCCTTGCGGCGGCGCTGTTGTCCACCTGTCTTGCCACTGCGGTGGCCCTGGCCGTGACCCGGGGCAGGCAGATCAAGGGACAAAGCAGCATCGTCATAATCGTGAACCAGCCGCTGCTTGTGCCGGAAATCGTCTTTGCCATCGCCCTTATGGTGGTGCTGGCGCAGGTCAAGCAGGTGACCGGCTACCAGGGCCTTGGCTATCTGATTGCGGCCCATACCACCTTTTGCATCCCCTTTGCCTTTTTGCCGATCCGCGCCCGCTTGTCGGGCATGGACCTGACGCTGGAGACCGCGTCGATGGATCTATATGCGGGTCGGTTCTACACCTTCCGGCGTGTCACGCTGCCGCTGCTGCTGCCGGGCATTCTTGCCGGTTTCATGCTGGCCTTCGTGATCTCGCTCGACAACGTGGTGGTCAGCAGCCTGGTCAAATCGCCGGGACAGGAAACCCTGCCCACCTACCTGATGGGCGAACTCCGCCGCAATCTCACATCGGAAATCTATGCGATCTCGGCGCTGCTGCTTTTTGCCAGCATCTCGATCGTCGCCGCCTCGTGGGTCATCACCCGCACCAAACAATAACCAAGAAGAAACTGACAACCCCAATCCAACATCGGAGTCTTTTCAATGAAACGCACCCACACCGGAACCGCGCTGGCCGCCGGCCTGACCCTGCTGGCGCAGTCCGCCACGGCCGAAGGCAACCTGAACGTCTACAACTTCGGGCTCTACACTCCCCCGGAACTGCTCGAGAAATTCTCGCAGGAATATGACGTCGAAGTCACCCTGACCGACTTTGTCGCCAACGAAGAGGCCATCGCCCGCATTCAGGCGGGCGGTCATGGAATGGATGTCATCATCGTCAGCGGCTACTTTATCCCGGCCTATGTCGACCAGGGCCTGCTGATGGAAAGCAACCCCGCCGGAATGGAGAACTTCGCCAACATCGCGGACCAGTGGAAATCCATCCCCACCGACCCCGAACGCAAGTTCACCGTGCCCTGGGTCTGGGGCACCACCGGTGTCATGGTGAACAGGAAGGTATACGACGGCGACATCAACACCGCCGCGATCTTTCTCGACCCGCCGGAAGAGCTCAAGGGCAGCATCAATATCGTGCCCAGCATGAACGACATGATCGACATGACCCTCAGCTACATCGGCGCCGAGCCCTGCACCACAGACCGCGAAAGCCTCAGCAAGGCGCGCGACCTGCTGCTCTCGGCCAAGGAAAACTGGGCGTCCGTCGACTACCCTTCGTTCGAGAAGTTCATCAACGAGGATCTCAGCGCCTCGGTCTTCTGGAGCGGTGCCGCCGCCCGCGTGCGCGGCCTGAACGACGGCTTTGCCTATGGCTGGCCCAAGGACGGCTATATGAAGTGGATGGACAACCTTGCGATCCTGACTGACGCGACCAATGTCGAGAACGCGAAGCTGTTCCAGAATTTCGTCATGCAACCCGAGAATGCCGCGTTGATCTCGAACTACACGATGTACAACAACGCCATCACGGGGTCCGAAGCGTTCATGGACCCTGAACTGATCAGCGCACCGGAACTGGCGGTGCCGGAAGAGCTGCAAGGCGCAGCGATAGAACAGACCCTTTGCGCCCCGGAAGCACAGGACCTCTACACCCGGATCTGGACCGAACTGACACGTTGATTTCTCCCTGGAACCGGCGGTGTATCACCGCCGGTTTCGCTATGTGCCGGGTTTCAATGCGTTCGCGCGCGGCTGAAAAGCCATTGCCGGAACGTGGAACCGAGGTGTCTCACGACAGCGTGCGGGCAATGCATGTTCTGGCTCTGACCCTGCCCCACTTCACCTAAAAACGAGGCATTTCCACCCACGGCGCCGGAACTATGCCGACGCTGGACAAAACGCCTCCAATATTGATTTCCCTCTCATCATTTCCCTGCTAATTCAGGACCATGGATATAGTCCTGGTTACCACGATCATTGCTTCACTCTTCCTCGTCATCGGCGTGGCAGAGCCGCTCGCCGCGCGTTTGCGCCTGCCTTACAGTGTGATCCTTGCCATCCTTGGCATTCTGATCGGGGGCGGCTCGATCTTCTTTCTGCGCACCGATTTGACGGACGCGCTGAATCCCATAGCTGAGGCGATCCTCGGGCTGCCGATCCGGTCCAATGTCTTCCTTTATGTCTTTCTGCCGACATTGCTGTTCCAGGCGACACTGGGGATGAACCTGCGCCGAATGCTTGACGACTGGGTCCCGATCCTTGTTCTGGCTGTCGTCGCTGTGGTGGTGGCCACGCTGACCGTGGGCTATGCGCTTTCTTGGGCCAGTTCGCTGCCGCTGGCGGCATGTCTTCTGGTCGGGGCCATCGTATCAACCACTGACCCTTCGGCGGTTGTCTCCATCTTTCGCTCGATCTCGGCGCCACGCCGTCTTGCGCGGATCATCGAGGGTGAGAGCCTTCTGAATGACGCGGCCGCCATCGCGCTCTTTGGCCTCTTCATCGGCTTCGTGATGCTGGGCGTGCCCGACCCGAACCTCAGCGAAGCGCTGATGCGCTTTCCGGTGCTGATCGCCGGGGGCGCACTGACCGGCTGGCTGGCGGCACGGCTCGCGGTCTGGATCATGGCGCTGTTCAACGGCCATGAACTTGCGCAAATCTCAATCTCTGTCGCCCTGCCCTATCTGGTTTATATCGGCGCAGAGCAGAGTATTGGTGCGTCGGGGGTGATCGCGGTCGTCACTGCGGGGCTGACGCTGAACCTGACCGGGCCGGGACGATTGCCGCCGCAGGCCTGGGCCAATCTGCGGGAGCTTTGGGGTGTCCTTGCCCATTGGGCGGGGGCGTTGATCTTTATTCTTGCCGCCCTTCTGATCCCGCGCCTGCTGGAAGAGGTGCGCATCACAGACTTCGCTTTGATCGGCGTGGTCATCGTGGCCGCTATCGCGGCACGGGCGCTGATCTTGTTCGGATTGCTGCCCCTTCTGACCTTCCTGCGGATCTCGCCTGCCATCGAAAGGCCCTACCGCGTCGCCATCCTCTGGGGTGGCCTTCGGGGCGCCGTTACGCTGGCGCTTGCGTTGGCCGTCACAGAAAGCCTCCGCGTGCCGCTCGAGGTCAAACGGGTGGTGGGCATTCTGGCCACCGGCTTCACGCTGTTCACACTTGTGGTACAGGGTACGACGCTGCGGTCCGTGATCGGCTGGCTCGGGCTTGACCGGCTCTCCCCCATCGACGAAGCGCTATCGCGGCAGGTCGTGGCGGTTGCGCTGCAAACCGTGCGCGAGGACGTCGCACGCGCCACCGAAAACTACGAATTGACGCGCGACATCGTTCGCTCCGAGGCCAAGCAGTTCGGCGAACGGCTGGACGAAACCGTAAAAGCCGCCGAGGACAGCGTCGGCATTCTGGATCGCGACCGGATCACGTTGGGGCTGATCGCTCTGGCCGGCCATGAACGTGACACCATCCTGGCGCGGGTGCGCGAGCGAACGATCACGGCCCGGATGGCAGAGCAGGTTCTGTCGGACGCCGACCGTCTTATCGAAGGAGCGCAGGCGGGCGGACGCACTGGATATCAACTCGCGGCCCGGCGCAGCGTGGTCTATGGCAAAGTCTTCCGGTTGGCCGTGATGTTGCGCAATCGGCTGCGCCTCCCTGCTCCGCTGGGCCGTATGACTGCGGACAGGTTCGAGCTTTTGTTGTCGCAGCGGCTGATCCTGCGCGACCTGAGCGTGTTCATCGACAATCGCATCGTCCGCATCCATGGGCGGCGGGTGGCCGATCTGTTGCACGAGCTGCTGTCGCGGCGGATCGAAGCTGTCGAAACCGCGCTCGAGGGGCTACGCCTGCAATATCCCGGCTATGCCGAGAAGCTGGAACGTCGCATTATCCGCCGCACCGCGTTGCGCTTTGAAGAACGCGAATACATGGCGATGCGCGAAGACGGGCTGATCGGTGCCGAGGTCTATACCGCGCTTATGCAGTCTCTGGCGGCACGGCGCGCCGCGGCGGAAGATCGTCCGCGCCTTGATATCGCACTCCAGCGTGAGGAACTCGTGAAACAGTTTCCACTGTTCGCAGATTTTGACGAAACTGCGCTGAAACGGTTGGGCCGTGCCCTCCAGACCCGTTATGTCAACGCCGGAGATGCCATCATCCTCAAGGACAGCACGGCGAAGAGCGTGTTCTTTATTGCCTCGGGCGCGGTCGAACTGGAAAGTGCGGGAAAAACCCTGCGGCTGGGGCGTGGTGAGATGTTCGGCCAGTTGGCAATCCTGATGAACAAGACCCGCCGCGCCGAAGTACGGGCAATCGCGCCCTCGACGCTTCTTGTGCTTGACGAGGCGCGTTTCCGACGCCTGCTGGACCAAAGCGAAACCGTGCGCAAAGCCGTCCTTGCCAGCGGCGAAAAGCGCGGTGTTACGCTTGCTGGTCTCCAGTCCACCGACCCGTAGGGTATCTGATTGCGGGCGGTCCGAACCTAGGGTCACCGCTTTTCATCGGCTTGCCCGACCATGTCCTTGTGATCGAACGCATCCACATAAACCGCCAGCTTGGCGTGCGTCTGTGCAATGATCCCGTTTATTCTGGCAGGTGACAGCCCATGTCGCCGTGCAATATCCTTTTGGCTTTCGACCCTCAGGCGATGCGCGAAAATAATGTCGGCCTCGCGGGCGGGCAATGTCATCAGACCTTTGGCCAGCCGGCCAAGCCGCTGTCTGTCCTGCAACTGCGTTTCGGCTGTGGGTCTGTCGCATGACACCTCATCATCCAGCTCCAGCGGCGTGACCCGTTCGCTGATCTCGCGGCGGCGATGATCCAGCGCCAGATTGCGCACGATCCGGCGCAGGAACCCGCGCGGGCTGGCGATCTCGGCGCCAATGGCCTTGCTGCTGAGACAGCGCATCGCCGCATCCTGGACCACGTCTTCGGCGCGGTCGCGACTGCCGATTATACGCATCGCATCGCACAACAGCATTTCACGCTCGTCAATCAGGTGACGCAGCAATTTTTGCCGTGTCAAAGCACAGCCAGCGGGGACAGGTTTTTGTGATTTAGCCATCTTTTGCGCTTGAATGGAAAGGGCAGGACAAAGTGTCTGCCTGGCGCATAAGCTGAGTGGACCTGTGACCGCTTTACGCCGAACCCAAAGGCACCACAACCTGCCAGGCTGTCGGTGCGGGCAAATTTTCGCCAAATGCGTGTATTTTCCGCCCCTGCGTGGCACAGGGGCGGAACACCACTTTATTCTGCCGCGATGGCAGACGCAGATCCGTGCAGGGTTTCAAGCTGTTGGGCAATCTCGTCCGACCGCAGCGCCAGAACCGAAAGCAATGTGTCGCTTAGCCCATGTGTCGGCTCGCTAAAGCCCTGAACGAAAATGCCCGGCTCGAACACTTCCTTCATCGGCAAACGATAGTCGCGATCCGGCTCTTGTGTGATCTGCCACGGGCTCAGGTCTGCCAAAACCGACTGGTCCAGCGCCCGGCGATAACCTGTGCCCAGAACCACAAGGTCGTAGGCCGCGATCTGCGGCCCGGACGGCCCCGACAACTGCACCCTGACCTGCGCACCAGTCTGTTGTGCCTCTTGCACCCGCGTCTCCGCCAGCAGGCCCAGACGGTCGTCACCGCGCACGTCTTGCGCATAAAGCGTTTCGTAGATGTGTTCGATCAGGTCCGCATCGGTCACCGCATAGTTTGTGGCCGCAAGGCTGTGCAGGGTCTGCGCCCGCGTCTCTTCCGGCAAACCGTGGAACCGGTCCGTTTGTGCCGGATCAAAGATCTCGTTCACAAAGGGCGTGTCATCCGACAGTTTGATGGCCCTGCCACGCAGGATCATGTCGACCCGTGGCTGTTCGGGGCGGGCTGCAAGATCGGCAAAGACTTCGGCGGCACTTTGGCCTGCGCCAATCACGGCGATGCGCTGGCCCGGCTTCAGACGGGGCACGACCTGCGAAAGATAGTCATTTGTGTGGAACACCCGGCCGCTGTCCCGCAGGGGTGCGAAAGCGTCGGGCCAGTGCGGCTTGCCCCCCGGTGCCAGCACCACGTTGCGGGCCAGATGCCGCGTCTGCCTGCCCTCCGCGCTTTGACTGTGCACCGCCAGATGGGTCACCCGGTCGCCCTTTAGCACCGGTTCAATGCCGGTGACCCGGCTGTCGTAATGGCAATTGGAAAATTGCCCCGCGATCCAGCCCAGATAGTCGTTGAACTCTTCCCGGCTGGGGAAAAACGTCTTGCGGTTGATAAAGCGCGACAGGCGCCCCTTGGCATGAAGATAGCTGAGAAAGGAAAACCCGCTGCGCGGATTGCGCAGGGACACCAGATCTTTCAGGAAAGACACCTGCATGTCGGTGCCTGCCAGCATCATGTCGGGATGCCAGGCAAAGGCCGGTTTTGCCTCGAGAAACCCGGCGCGCAAGCGGCTGCCGCGCTCGCGCAAGGCCACGGCCAGCGCAAGGTTCGAGGGGCCAAAGCCAATGCCGATCACATCCAGCGGCTGCGCATTCATGTCACTCATCGGTCTTCTCCTGTGCCAAGCATATTTGTCAGCGACAGGGCCAGCGGCGTGCCCTGCCCGGTGTCGGTTCGTGCCCAGATGCGGGATTCAAAAAAGTGCTGCCGTTCCAGCCGCACCAGCGTCGCGCGTTTGTGGGAAAAATCGAAATCGCGCACTTGGGCAAAGCCGCCACGCCCAAGGTTCTTGATCTGCCTCAGGTGGCTTGCCTTCGGCTCGCCCATCAGCGCCTGCGTGCGCGGTTCGGCCAGAAACATGTAATGCATCAGCGACGGCATCCACGCGGTGACATAGTCCGCGCCGCGCATGTCATCCTCACCGATCAGCACATGCCAGCCGCGATCCCACGGGTCGGCATCATAAACCGCGCCAATCCGGTTTTCGCGCGCCCAGTACAGTTCGAAATAGCCGAAATCGCGCCCGTCCAGGCTGCCGATCACCGGCAGGATATGTGGGTCCGCGATCAGGGTTTGCAGCGTGTCGCGATGTGCCTCCAGCGTGCCGGCCTCTTCAAAGAATGCGGCGACGCGCGGGTCGTTCTGCCAGCGGTGAAAGGTCCCCAGATCGTCGATACACGCCGCGCGCAGTTCAATGTGCTGGCCCAGCCATGGGATATAGCGGCGGTACAGTGGCCCGACAGGTTTGGGCGGGCGCAGGGGGTGGCGTCCGTTGGGGCCGGTTTGCCACAGCGTCGGCCAGGGTGGCGTCGGATGCATGATCCAGCGGTCGGGCACCTGCCAGAACGCCACCGGCAACACCCAATGCACCGTGCCAACGGCTGTTGCGACACCCATCAACGCAAGCCGGGGCAGCAATCCCGCCCATTCCGCGCCGTCCAGCCGGATGGCCACCTCGCCGCCCTCTGCGCTGAGCGTCTCGAAAGCCGCAAGCGCCTGAGCGACGGTCAGATTCGGCGTTGCAGTCAGACCCAGCCTGCCCTCACCTGCATCGCTGAGAGGCAGGAAAACATCCGCGCCAACCTGTACATAATCTCTGGTGCGGTGCGCCACGGGGCGGTCTGTCAAAGGCATATCAAAAGCCACAATCAGGTCCTTTCTGTGATCTGTGGTGTCGCAGGCTGGGCCTGCGTGTCAGCAAGGGCAAAAGCCCAGCGAAGCGCGCGGTTCACTGCCACCGGCAGCACCGACATATGCGTCTCGTCGGGATAGATTTCGAACCGGGTGACAACCCCGCGCGCGGACAGGGCCGTCGCCATGTCCTGTGCGGCAGCGACGGTGCGGGTCCTGGCCTTTTCTGCCAGCCTTTCGGCAGCTTCGGGGCCGTCGGCCTGAAACGGTGCCAGCGCATCGCCCTCCCATTCGCCGGCCGACAGATGCACCCGCAGCCGGTGTGGCCCCGCGTCAAAACGATCCAGATGGTCCAGCAAAAAGCTGTCTTCCCATGTGATCGCCGGGCTGGCGGCAATCCAGCTGGCAAAGGCATCGGGGCGGGTGAACATCAGCCACAGCGCGAACAGCCCGCCAAAGGAATGGCCGAACAGCGATTGCCGCGCCGGATCAAGCGCAACCTGACCGGCCAGAAAGTCGCGCACGTCTTCCAGCAGGAACCGCGCCATGTCCGCGCCGCCGCCGGTCCTGACCTTTGGTCCATCGGCGGTAAAGGGTGGATAGCTTTGCCCCGGCGGCGGCCCCAGATCCCAGCTGCGGCGAAAGGAATCGTAAGCGTCGTCAGTCGGATAGCCCACCGCGACCAGCACGCCCCAGCCAAGGTTCGTGCCCGTGGGCCAGAACGCCTGTGCGCGCATCGCATCGACGGCCGTGCCGATCACCGCATTGCCATCCAGCAGCCACAGCGCGGGCCACCCGTCAGCGGGGGCGTCGCCCTGCGGCACCCACAGGAACACGCGCCGGATGTCGCCGGTCCGGCTGTCTTTCAGGTCGAACCAACGGGTGCCGCCACAGTCGGCCACGCCCTGCGCCACAACATCACCCATCATGCCGCAGCCTCTTGTGCCGCGTTCAAGGCCGCGCGCAGATCGTCCATCAGCAATTCCGCAGGTTCCAGCCCTGCCGCCAGCCGGATGGTGCGCGGGCTGACGCCAAAGCGCTGAAACACATTCGCCGCCCCCGCCAGCCCGCAGGCCGCCTGCCCCGGCACGATCAGGCTTTCGGGTCCGCCCCAGCTGACACCGATACGGATCGTGCGCAGCGCATCACAAAAGCGCGCCACATCCACGCCCGCCGCCAGATCAAAGGCAAACAACCCGCCAAAACCGCTCAGCCCCTCGGGGCGGGTGGCCAGCAATCCGGGGTGATGCACCGCCGTCACCTGCGGATTGTCGGCAAGACCCCGCGCAAGCTCCAGACCGGTCTGCATATGGCGCGCCATCCGCATATCCAGCGTGCGCATCCCGCGCAGCACCAAAAACGCATCCATCGGCGACATCCGTCCGCCGAACAGGTGGGTGGCTTCGTGGTCGATGGTCTGGATCATCCGGCGCGACCCCGTGACCAGCCCGCCCAGCGTGTCACTGTGGCCCGACAGGTATTTCGACGCCGCATGCACCACCAGATCGACACCCATCTCGTGCGGGCGCTGGTACAGCGGTGTGGCCCAGCTGTTGTCGATCACCGAAACCACACCCAGCCGCCGCGCCTCGGTCGCGATGGCTGCCAGGTCTTGCAGACGGAACGTCCACGAGGTCGGGCTTTCCAGATAGACCAGCCGCGCGCCCGCCAACGCATCAACCATCGCCTGCGTGTCGGTGCCATCGATATAGGTGGTTTCAACCCCAAAGCGCGACAGCACCGTTTCGAACAGTCGGAAAGCGTCGGAATACAGATGCTCGACCGCAACGATGCGGTCACCGGCCTGTACAAAAGGCAGCACTGCGCCGCAAATCGCCGCCATCCCCGACGAAAACCCGCGCGCCGCTTCGCCACCTTCCAGCCGCGCGATCAGGTCTTCCAGTTCGCAGACGGTCGGGTTGTCGCCGCGAGAATAGATGAACCTGTCAGAGCGGCCCGCAAAGACATCCTCGATCTGGGCATAGCTGTCGAACAGGAACGAACTGCTTTGAAAGATCGGCGTGGCGCTGGCGTCATATGGCACGGGACGCGACGGCGAGATCAGATCGGGTTCAGGTGAGGCGCGGGTCATACAGAGGCTCCGTTGGGTGAAAGGGTAAACAGGGCGGCGCGGATCGGGACCAGCGCCAGAAAGGCAGCCAGCCAGGCCGCAACAAGAACGGATAGGGCAATTCCGACAGGGCCGAACAGCGGCACCAGCAGCGCCATCGACGGCCACAGCAGCCAGCCCATCGGCGCGAGGCCCAGAAGCGTTGCCATCCGTGGCTGCACCGTGGCTTGCAGGCTGATCTGCGCACACAGGCGCAGCGCAATCGCGGGTAGGGAAAGGGCTAGATATGACAGCATCCCGGCGGCCTGCGTGACGATGGCAGGGTCCACCACGAACAAGCGCACCAGCGGGCGCGCACCCATACTGAACAGTATGGAAAGTGCTGCGGTAATCGCGCCGCACATGTACAGGATCCTGCGCAAGGTGGCGGCAAAACGCGCGGCGTTGGCGCTGCCGTGCGCGTGGGACAGGATCGGCTGCACGCCAATGGCAAAACCTTCCAGCGGCAGCATCACGACAAAGACCAGACGCAGCGCAATCCCCAATGCTGCCACCTCATCCGCACCGCCGGACGTAGTGGCGAGGCGCAGCAGCGCCATCAGGCTTATCGTCGTCACCGCGACCGCCGCCGCCTCGGGCAACCCGACGCGCAGCACCGGCCCCAGCAGGCGCAGCGGGCCAAGGGTCGGACGGCGATGCGGGGTGTGAAAATGCCATGCCCAGACGCATAAGGTGACGATCTGCGCGCACAGCGTCGCCCACGCGGCCCCCGCCAACCCGAGGTTCAGACCAAAGATAAAGACCGGATCAAGGAGGATGTTCAGACCAAAACAAAAGCCCAGTGTTTTCAGGCTGAAGGTCGCATTGCCGCGCCCGATGGCCAGAAAATCGCAAAGGATTTGCAGGATCGCACAGCCAATGGTCAGGGCCTGTATCACCAGATAGGGCTGCGCCGTTGCCCGCAATTCGCCCTGTGCGCCCAACAGGTGCAACACCCCTTCGCCAAAGGTCCACAGCCCGCCGACAGCACAGACCGCCAGCACCAGCGCGGCGGTCATCGACACACCCGCAACGGCGCGCGCCTGATCCGGCCGCTTTGCGCCCAGTGATCTGGCCGTCGCACTGGCAGCGCCAATGCCCAGCCCGATGCCCGCTGCCGCAACCAGACCCGCAAGCGGCGCCAGCACCACAAGTGCCGCCAGCGCATCAGCCCCCAGACGCCCGACGAATGCCGCATCCACCGCCTGATGCAACGCATTCAGCGACAGCCCCGCCATCGCGGGCAGCCCCAGCCGCCACATCAGGCGGTGCAGGTCGGGATCAGACAGATCGCTGTCGGCCATGTGTTTCTCCTTGTCCTGGTCACAGGACGCGACGGCGCGCCGGAAATTCACCCTTTGCGAAAAATTTTTCGGACCGGTGAATTTTCCCGCCTCCGAAACGTCAGCAGGGAAAGAGCTGAAAGGAAAACCCAGATGACCCTGCCCACCGAAACCCAGATCCTGTGGCGTGTGCTGCGCAATGGCGAAGGGCGCTATTCGATGACGCGTGCCACACACCCCATCCCTGCGGGGTGGACTCCCGTCGGCGACCCCGCCTTGCGCACCGACTGTCTGGAGCGCATCGGCGCGCTATGGACCGATATGCGCCCCCTGAGCGTGCAGGAGGCATTGGCATGAGCAAGGATTTCATCGCCCCCACGGCCCAACCGCTGACCCCGCTTGAACGGCGCATCTATGCCCATGACCATGTGGGAGAGCTTGCGCCCTTTGCCTTTGAGACGTTGATACTGGCCTTTGACCACCGCTTTGCCCGCGCCGATCTGGTGGCTGCCATCACCGATGTTCTGGCACATCATCCCGCCTTTACCACCGCCTTCGTCACCCATGCCGGTGGCACGGTCGAGCGGCACGACACAGGTCACACGGGGCTGGCAATCCATCAGGTCGGCAATCTTGATCGCGCGCGCGCCCATGCGTCGACCCATGCGCCGGACCTGACGGGGCAACCCGCCTGCGCCGATTTGTGGCCCGATGGCAGCGCCGGGCATATCCTGACTTTGGTGCTGCACCCTGTCCTGGGGGACGATGCGACATTTGAAAACATCGAGGCCGCTTTGTGGGTGGCCTTGGGTCTGCGACCGGCACCCACAGCGCTGCCGACATCCGTTTCGGACGCTCAGGACATGAACACCCGTGCCCAATGGCGCGAACTGATGAACAGCCACCAGATCGCGCGCCTGCCGCACCGCTATGTGCCCCCCGACCAAGAGCCGCCAGCCGTCAAACGCATCGCCCGCCAGATCACCCTGCCGGAACCGGGCGAAGCACCGGTCGCCCACACCGACATAGCAGCAGCGCTTGGCATCGTTCTGCGCCGTTATGGTGCGCAGGAAGCCTTGCGTTTTGCCATTGCTCTGCCCCCACAGCCGGCCGACCGGCGCCGCACCGATCTGCGCCCGCTGTGCCTGTCGCCAGACCTGTCAGCACCCTTTGGCGACGCGGTGGCCCTGACCGCGCGCGCGTTAAACACCACCCTGCCCGTGTCGTCGGAGACACTGGTGCAGGACCAGCTTGCCCATGCCGATGCCGATCCGCACCCGCTGGGCGCAATCGCATTGTACCTGCGCGCGCATCGCGACCTGCCCGAGGGGATAAGCCACCATCTCCGCCCGATGCCCCCCAGCGCCGAGGAACTGGTGCTGACCGCCCAAAGCACGCCGCAAGGCATGGTGCTGCACGCCGACGCTGATGCCGGCCTGTTCGAACCGGCCCTGATCGAACGGTTTCTGCGGCATCTGGAACGGGTGCTGCACACGGGCCTTACCCGGCCTGACCTGCCTGTCGGGCGCATTCCACTGGTCGATGACACCGAACTGGCCGCCCTGTCGGCCCCCTATCCCGACGACACGCCCGTCGATCCAAGGGCCACGCATGAGATCATTGCAGCACATGCCCTGACCACGCCGGACAAAATCGCCGTCATCAGCGGGGCCGACCGTCTGACCCACGTCACATTGGACAGGCGTGCCAATGCGCTGGCACACCGGTTGTGCGCCGCCGGAGTCGGGGCGGAAACGCCCGTGGCCATCCTGATCGAACGCGGTGCAGATGCGATTGTGGCTATCCTTGCCGTGCTCAAGGCGGGCGGTGCCTATATCCCTGTCGAGCCTGACCACCCCAGCAGCCGCAACCATCATATCCTGACCGATGCGGGCGTTGCCGTGGTTCTGACCCGCAGCCACTTTCGCGACCGGCTGCCCGATGCGCTTGCGGCTCGGATCATCTGTCTGGACGATCTGGACGACGCACCGCGCCCGGATGCGCCCGCTGTCACCATCCACCCCGACCAGCTGGCCTATGTCATGTATACCTCCGGCTCTACCGGCAAACCCAAGGGCGTGGCCGTGGAACATGGCCCCCTGTCGCACCACAACCAGACCACCGCGCGCGTCTATGACATGACCGCCGAAAGCCGCGAATTGCCATTCCTGCCGTTCTCGTCCGATGGCGGGCACGAACGCTGGATGGTTCCGCTGATGATGGGCGGGTCGGTTGTGGTGCCGGACGGACCGCTGTGGACGCCGGAACAGACCTTGGGCGCGATGCGCGAACACGGTTGCAACAATGCCTCGATCCCCACGACCTATCTGCAGCAACTGGCCGAATGGGCCGAAGACACCGGAACCGCCCCGCCGATGCGGCTGTATTCCTTTGGCGGCGAGGGGCTGGCGCAGTCCACATTCGACCTGCTCAGCCGCGCCCTGAATGCCAAAACCCTGATCAACGGCTATGGGCCGACCGAAACCATCATGACCCCGATGGTCTGGAAAGTGGCCGCAGGCACGCGGTTCCACGGCACCTATGCACCGCTGGGCCGCGCGGTGGGGGACAGGCGGGTCTATGTGCTGGACGAAGACATGATGCCCTGCCCCCAGGGTGTGGTGGGCGAGATTTATCTGGGCGGCACAGGCGTCGCACGCGGCTATGTCGGGCAACCGCAGGTCACCGCCGACCGGTTCATTCCAGACCCCTTTGGCCCGGTTCTGGACGGCACATCCGGCGCGCGGCTGTACCGCACCGGCGATCAGGGACGCTGGCGCGAGGATGGCACGGTTGAATTCGTGGGGCGCGTCGATTTGCAGATCAAGATCAACGGCTATCGCATCGAACCCGGCGAGATCGAGGCGGCGCTGCTGGGCGAACCCGACGTGACCGAGGCCCTGGTGCTGCTGCGCGAGGATGGCGGGGCCAGAGGGCTGATCGGCTATGTCACCGGCCCCGCCCCGGGGACCGAAGACGCCCTGCGCCGCGCATTGGAAAGCAAGCTGCCCAAACACATGCTGCCCGAAGCGGTGATGGTGCTGGACAAGATGCCGACCAACCCCAACGCCAAACTGGACCGCGCCGCCCTGCCCCTGCCGGAAACGCGCAGCCGACAGACACAGGGCGTAGCCCCCGCCTCGGATGCGGAACAGCAGGTGCTGACACTCTGGCGCAATCTGCTGACGTTGCCCCACCTTGGCGTGACCGATGATTTCTTTGCCATGGGCGGCTCGTCCCTGTTGGCGCTCAGGGCGATTGCAGCGATGCGCAAGCTGTGGCCCGACGTGCCCCTGACCGTTGCCGATTTCTTTGATGCACCCACCGTGCGGGGCATCTGCGCACGCATTTCGCAGGGCGGGCAGACAGGGCGCGCCGCAATCACGCTGCGTGCGGGCGGCACCCGACCGCGTTTATACTGCTTTCCGGGGCTGCTGGTCTCGACCCGCGAGTATCTGCGGCTGACCGATTACCTTGGGCCCGACCAACCTGTCACCGGCTTTTTGTGCCATTCGCTGAACGAAAACAAACAGCTGAACGTGTCGGTGGCGGATGTGGTGGCCGAATATGTCGACCACATCCGCCGCGAAAGCGCCGGCGCGCCGGTGGCGTTTCTGGGCTGGTCATGGGGCGGCCTTCTGGCATGGGAGGCCGCGCGGCAGTTGCAGCATGAGGTGGACCTGAAACTGCTGAGCATGGTCGATGTCTGCGATCTGGGCAGCGATTTCACCCCCGGCGTTGCACCGGTCTTTGCCCCCGGCGAACGCGCGCAGCTTGAGGACGCCTTGCGCACATGGCTGGCCCGCACGCAGATGCGCGCGCAATGGGACCAGCTGATTGGCGCGATGGACGCCGAATGCTTTGCGCAGTTCCTGCGGTTTATCGGCAACGAGTCCGACCCCCTGCCCTGTGACGGTCCGGAGATTTCCAGCCGCGAGCACACCTTCTGGGTGCTGATCGACAATGCGCTGGTGTTCCGCCAGCACAGGCTGACACCGCTTGATGTGCCCGTCGCCTCGTTCAGCGCGGGCGACAGTCTCAGCCGCGGGCTGAACCTGATGGACTGGCGCAAATGGTCCGCGCGCGCCACACCCGCCGAGATTGTAAGCGGCACAAACCACTTGCACATCATCGGAGACCCTGCGTTTCACGACCGCTTTCGCGCGCGGCTGAACGCTGCCTTTGCGATGGGCTGAAACCCTGGTCTGGCAGAGGTCGTATCCCTGCCAGACCAAACCTTATTCGCGCGGAAAGACCACAGGCTTGCCAAAAATCGGGTCATTGGCCACATCGGCCTGCAGGTCATAAAGCGCCGCGACCGTCTGGGGGGTAATCGCCTGCTCTGCCGGACCCGCGCAGACCAGACGCCCGTCGCGCAGCCCCAGCAGGTGATCGCAGAACCGCCCCGCTAGGGTCAGCTCGTGCAGCACCATGACAATGCTGCGTCCCTGTTCGTCCGCAAGCTGGCGCAGCAGGCGCAACAGCGACAACTGATGCTGCAAATCCAGAAAGGCGGTGGGTTCGTCCAGCAGGATCACCGGCGTGTCCTGCGCCAGCGCCAGGGCCAGCCAGACCCGCTGCCGCTGCCCGCCCGACAGGGCGATCAGGCGGGTGGCGCGCATGTCGGACAGGCCCGTCGCGGCCAGAGCGCTTTCGATGGCATCATGATCGGTGTCCGACAGCGGCCGGAACGCCTTGCGCCAGGGCGTGCGCCCCTTGGCGACCAGCCCGGCCACGCTCATATCCGGAACCAGCGGCGGGTTCTGCGGAAGATAGGCCATGAATTGCGCCCGTTCGACCGCAGCAAGTTCTGCCAAAGGATAGCCCTGAAACACGATCCGCCCTGAATCGGGTTGCTGCACACCGGCAAGACAGCGCAGCAATGTGGATTTCCCGCAGCCGTTCGGCCCGACAATGCCGGTCAGCCCGCCGTTGGGCAAAGCGCCCGAAAAGCCGTCATAGATCTGGCGGCCACCCAGACGCAGCGACAGGTTTTCGATGTTAAAAAGGGGGTTGGTCATCATCGGGCCTCCTGACGATCGCGCCACAGAAAGAAAATCAGATAGGGTGCGCCGATCACGCCCATGACCAGACCCGTGGGAAAGACGGCAACAGGGGCGATCAGGCGCGCCAGCAAATCCGCCGCCACCAGCAAACAGGCGCCGGTCAGCGCCGCAGGCCAGATCGCGGGCGCTTGGGCGCCAGTGACAGCACGCGCCAATGGGGCTGCGACAAAGGCCACGAAACCGATGGGGCCAACGGCCAATGTGCTGGCCGCTGTCAACGCGGTGACAAGGCCCAGCACCAGAACCTGCATCCGCGACAGATCAACCCCGAGCGACGCCATCACGTCATCGCCCAGCCACAGCAATCCCAGCCGGTGCGCGCGCAGGGCAACCAGCGCCCCGCCTGCCAGCAACACCAGCCAGACCCAGCCCGCCGTCGCCAGATCGGCACGCGCCAAAGACCCCGAAAGCCAGATCATCGCGCGGGCGGCCTTGGCATCCGGTGCCAGCACCAGAAGAACCGTTGTGGCTGCGGCGGCTGTGGCACCGACACCGATTCCGAACAGTACAAATGCCAGCGCCCCGCGCCCCTGTGCCAACAGCGCCACGCACAGCACCGCAATCCCCGCACCACAGGCCGCCCCCGCCAGCAGCGGCAGGTCCAGCAACAGCGCGATGGCAAAACCAAGCCCCGCCCCCTGCGTCAACCCGATGATATCCGGCGTGGCCAGCGGATTGCGCGTCAGCCCCTGCATCAGCGCACCCGCCATTCCCAGTGCCATCCCTGCCCCGACCGCAATCAGCAGACGCGGCAGGCGCAGCCCGTAGATCAGGAAATCCTGCCGGTCCAACAGCCCCTGCACCAGCGCCACGGGGCCAAGCCAGTTGCGCCCGCCGGCCAGTGCCAGCCAGACCAGCACCAGCAGCAAGGCGGGCAGCAAAACCGCCCGCCTCATGTCCGCACCCCTGCGCCGCGCGGCAGCAGCCGTGCCAGCACCGCAACCAGCCCGACGCCGCCGAACATGGCCAGGATCAGACCGGCATCAATCTCGCCCGGGCGCACGATCACCCGCCCCGCCACATCGCTGGCCATCAACACCGCCGCGCCCAGTGGGACGCAATAGCCATAGGCCCGCCGCAACGCGGGCCCCGCCAACCCGCGTGCGACAAAGGGCACCAGCAGGCCCAGAAAGGCGATCGGCCCGACGATGGCCACCGATGCGCCGGACAACACGGTGACCAAAGCCAGCGTCAGCGAAATGGTAACCCGTGGATTACGCCCCAGACTGTGGCTTTGGTCCGCGCCCAGCGTCAGCAGCGCCAGCCTGTTGCACAGGAAGATGCCTGCACCCAAAGCGCCGCAGATGGTCAGCAGGGGCACAGCTTCGCCCCGCGACACAGGCGGTATCGCCCCTGAAATCCAGTGCAGATAGCGCGCCTGCGATTGCGCATCGGTCAGGATCAGCATCATCGCCAGCGACAGGCACAATGCTTCGATGGCAAGCCCCGCCAAAGGCAGGCGCAACGCGATGCTTTCGCCGCCCAGCCCGGCGTCGCCACCCGCCAACAGCCACAACGCCAACCCCGCCAGCCCGGCCCCGGCGATGGCCGATACCATCACCACCCCCGCACTGGCCGACGGCACGAATTGCGCTGTTGCCACGGCCATCAACGCCGCCCCGGCATTGATGCCGGTGATGCCGGGATCGGCCAGCGGATTGCCCGTCAGGCTTTGCAGCATCAGCCCAGACACCGCCAGCGCGGCACCAACGGTCATTGCACAGACCGCCCGAAATCCGCGTCCCGACAACAATCCTGCATCGCCGTGCAACAGCGCCTCGGCCGACATCTGCGCCGTGCCGAACCGCAAGGCACACAGCAATGCCAGCGCAAAAAGGCTCCACAACAACAGATATATGTACAGGGGGCGCAGCGGGGTCATGGCAATCCGACAGCAAGAGAGGGTGTTGGCGGGCGCAGGGCTGGCTGGGCAACAGTTTGCGCCGAAGTCCCTGCACCTGCAACCCCTGCCATCGGCTTGACAGCGCAACCGTGCCCATGGAATGTCCGCGCACCCAGCAGACGCCAGGTTTTCCCCTCACCAAGGAGAGTTTGATGCGCGCCGCCCTGCTGTTCTGCCTGTTCATGATGTCCGTGCCTGCCCTGGCAGAGCCGGTCGAGATCACCCACCGTTTCGGCATCACCCGCATTGACGCGCCACCCCAGCGGATCGTCTCGGTTGGCTATCACGAGCAGGATTTTCTCTATGCTCTGGGCCTTGCGCCGGTGGGGGTTCACGAATGGTTCGGCGCGCGCGCCTTTGCCACCTGGATCTGGGCGGATGACGCGCGCAAGGCTGTCGGTGCAGCGCCGCAGGTGCAGCGCGGGTTCGAGATTGATCTGGAATGGGTCTGGCAATTGCAGCCCGATCTGATCGTGGCCAGCTTTGCACCCATGGACGCGGCCACCTATGCGCAACTGTCGCGCATCGCGCCCGTGGTCGGCCCGCCGGAAGGTTTCCCCGACTGGGGCGCGCCCTGGCAGGAAGAACTGCGCCTGATTGCCCGCGCCACGGGCCGGGATGACCGCGCCGAAACGGTGATTGCCGATGTTGACGCCGTGCTGGCCGACACCCGCGCCCAATACCCGGCCTTTGACGGGGCCAGCGTGGCGGTGGCCCATGTGGCGGGCACCAAGCTGGTGGGATATGGCCCCGCAGACGGCGCCAACCGCTTTATGGCCGACCTGGGGTTTGAGATCCCCGCGGAATTCGAAACCCTGGCAAATGCTGCGGGCAACTTTTCGGTCAGCCTGGAACGGATCGACCTGTTTGAGCGCGATCTGGCCCTGTGGCTGGCCGATACAGCGGGGCGAGAGCTGATCGAGGCGCTGCCCGCCTATCAGGCCAGCGCGCTTGCCCAGGCGGGCCGGTCGGTCTGGGCCGATGAGGACGAAACCGGCGCGATGAGCTTTCAGACACCGCTGTCGATCCCCTGGGCCGCACAGCGCCTTGCCCCGAAATTTCAAACGCGCATTGCAAGGGGAAAAAGCGGATTGACACCCGCAATCAGAGCCGTAGGTTGCGCCCACCCAGGTCACTCCCAGGCGAGTGCTGATCTCTTCATCAGCATATCCCGCATGACACATGCGCCGCTTGACAGGACCCGAGATGATACATTTCCCCGCCCCCCGTTTCCCCCGCAGATCGCTGAACGGCATTCTGGCAGGCTGCACCGCCATATGCTCGGCCGCGCTGGCCGCGCAATCGGCACAGGCGCAGGAGGCCGCGCCGATGGAGCTGCCATCGATCCTGTTGCGCTATGAACTGGACTATTCGGGGCGCGTCGATGGCTATCTGGCCCCCGCCACTGAAACCGGCGTGAAATCCGGCGTCCCCCTCAGCGAAGTGCCCCAATCCATTTCGGTGGTCACCTCGACCGAGCTTGAGGCCCGCCAACCTGACGAAGTGGAAGACGCGATTGCCTATGTGCCGGGGATCACCGCATCGACATGGGGCACGGACGACCGGTTCGACCAGTTTTCGATCCGGGGTTTCGACATGGGCACAAACGCACTCTACCGCGATGGCCTGCCACAAAAGGCGCTGAGCTTTTCGGCCTTTTCCACGGATCCCTACATGATCGACCGCGTAGACGTGCTGCGTGGCCCCGCCGGGGTTCTGTACGGATCGAACGACGCGGGCGGCATGGTCAATCTGGTCACCAAACGTCCGGTCTTTGACCGTCTGGCCGAGGGTCGCCTGAGCTATGGCAGCAATAACACCGCCGAAGCCGCGTTCGACTGGTCCGATACGGTCAGCGCTGACGGCACCATGGCTGCACGGGTGACCGGCCTGCTGCGCGATGGTGAAACCGAAGTCCACAATTCGGACAACGACCGCGCGTTTCTGGCCGGTGGCTTTACCTGGTCGCCCACGGATGACACCACGATCACGGTGCTGGGCCACGTCCAGCAGGACGCCAGGACGCCGCTCATAATGGCCCCCATCGCGGGAGAGGATTTCGATACCGCGTTCGGGCCGCTGCCCGACGACTACGCCTATCGCCAATCGGATTACAATCACTTCAAAACCACACAGGAATCGCTGGGATGGGCGCTGACCCATCGTTTTGGCGACGGGTTAACCTACAACCAGCGTGTCCGGTTCGCCCACCAGACAACCGATTACGCGCATCTCGACTACAGCTATGCAGATGCAGCGGGCTTGAACTATTACGCCTTCCGCAATGACGAAGACGCACGCACCGTTGGCTTTGACAACAACATCGAATGGGAAACCCAGTTGTTTGGCGCCGAGAACAGCGTGATCGCGGGGCTGGATTACCAATACAGCCGCGTCGATGTCACACAGTATTATGATGGCACCATTTACACACTGCCCTACAGCAACCCCAATTTTAATTTCACGGTGGCCGATCCGGCGCTGTCCTCGCACGACCGCACGACCTATCGGGAAACCGGCGTCTACGTGCAGGACCACATGAAGTTTTCCAACGGCACCGCGGTCACGGCGGGTCTGCGTTACAGCTGGTTCGAGAATGACGCCACCGACTTGCTGGCGGGCACCACCAGCAGTCAGAGCGACAGTGCCGCAACCGGCATGATCGGTGTGACCCATGAATTCGCCAACGGGCTGACGCCTTACATCGGTTATTCGGAAGGGTTCATCCAGAACCTTGGCACGACCATCACCGGACAGACGCTCGATCCCTCGAAAAGCCGCCAATGGGAGGCTGGACTGCGCTATCAGCCGACGCGGGACCTGATGTTCAGCGGCACGGTCTTTGATCTGCGCAAGACAAATGTAAAAGACTACGACCTGTCCGATCCGACATTCTCAAGCTTTACCCAAGTCGGTGAAGTCCGCTCGCGCGGGTTCGAATTCGAAGCCCGTGGCCAGTTGGCAGCCAATCTGCAGGGCACCCTGAGCTATACCTATCTCGACTCCGAGATCACACAATCTTCTGATGCCTCGAAGCTGGGAAATGCGAATGCAATGGCCCCCAGCCACCAGCTGGCGCTTTGGCTGGATTACGACGCATCGGCCATCGTCAAGGGGCTGACCGTCGGCGCAGGCCTTCGCTACACCGCCGAATCCTACGCGACACAGGACAATCTGCGCATCACCCCCAGCAACACCATCGCCGACATGGCCATGACTTACGAGGCGCGCAACTTTGACGTAAACCTGAACGTCAGCAACCTGTTCGACCGCGATTATTATGGGGTCTGCTATGATGGCTATGGTTGCGCCAAAGGCGAAGGCCGGGTCATCAAGGTATCGCTCAGCCGCCAGTTCTAGGGCGTTCGTTCGGGCGTTAACGTCCCATTCCCGAAGATGTCCTGCTGCCCTGGCGTCAAGCTGCGCCTTCAGGTCACTCCGGCGCGCAGCAGGACGCTTACGGCACTGTCAAAGTGTTCGGACATGGCCGCTTCGGCGCGGCTGGCATCCTGCGCCATGATCGCGGTCGCGATGCGTTCGTGGCACTTGATATTGTCCCGGCGGTTCTGGTGGGTTGCGCGCGAGCGCCATCCAATGGCCCAGGTTTGTCGCGTGATGATCCAGAAGCTGTCGACCAGCATCGCATAGAGATGATTGCCCGAAGCTTTCGCGATCAGGGAATGAAAGCGGATGTCCAATTCCATCAGGTCGGTGTGCCCACCTTCGAGGGCCGCAAACATGCGCGCGGTGATGTCCAGCAGCTCTGTCGCCTCGGCGTCGCTGCGCCGCATCGCGGCCAGCCCGACGGTGCGCATTTCCAGTGTTCGGCGCACATCCAGCACCTGCTGGATGCTCATCCCACGGCTATAGGTCGCATGATCCAGCACCAGGCTCAGGGCAGAGGCGTCGGGCAAGGCCACCCGCGCCTTGCGCGATCCGCCGATATCGAGAATCCGCAGCGTGGCAAGACCGCGCAACGCCTCGCGGGTCACGGGGCGGGACACGCCCAGATGCTCTGCCAGAGCGGCCTCGGACGGCAGCGGGTCGCCCGGGCGCAACCCTTGCGCGCGGATCAGGTCGCGGATGCCGGTCATGGCCATTTCGGCCAGTCCCGGCTCGCTTGATATCGCCTTTGTCACAAAGCAGCCCTCTCTGTCTCGGTTTGGACGATTCTTGCCACCCAAGGCGCAAAAATGCGGTTTTCAGAAATTCTTTATCAATATTGTCTGACAATCAATGAATAATTGTCACAATATCTGGTTGCGGTCCGTCGTGACAGATAGATATTGCCCTGACAAACGCCGTCGGCCAGACCGACTGCGCAGGGAGGACATCTGACGTGAAGATCACCGCCATCCGTACCTATCGTGCGGAGGAATTCGCCAACGTGCTTTGGGTTCATGTGGAAACCGACGCCGGGATCACCGGCCTTGGCGAAACCTTCTATGGGGCCGAAGCCTGCGAGGCGCATATCCACAACACGCTGGCCGTGCGGCTGCTGGGCCAGAACCCGCTGAACATCGAGGCGCTGCACAAGGAAATGGTCAGCCTGCCCAATGCGCAGGCCTCGACCGGCGTGGAATACCGCGCCGCCTCTGCCATCGACATCGCCCTTTGGGACATTTTCGGCAAGGTCGCCGGTCAGCCCGTGCATGTCATGTTGGGCGGGCAAAGCTGGGACCGCGTGCGCGTCTACAACACCTGCGCCGGCACCCGCTATGTGCGCACCAACAAGATCAAGCCGGTCGACACCTGGAACCGGGACGAAGGCCAGTACGAAGACCTGGACGCCTTCATGACGGACGCGGGCGCGCTGGCCGAGGATCTGCTCGACCAGGGCATCACGGCGATGAAGATCTGGCCGTTCGATCCGCCCGCGATCGAGAACAAGGGCATGTTCATCACCGCCGAGCAGATGAAACAGGCGGTGAAACCCTTTGAACAGATCCGCAAGGCGGTCGGCGACCGCATGGAAATCATGGTCGAACTACACTGCCTGTGGAACCTGCCCGTCGCCAAGGACATCGCCCGCGTTCTGGAAGACTACCAGCCCCGCTGGTACGAGGACCCGATCCGCATGAACAACGCACAGGCGCTGGCGGAATTCGCGGCCTCGACCTCTGTCTGGACCTGCGCATCGGAAACGCTGGGCTCGCGGTTCGCTTACAAGGAGTTCCTGGACCGGAACGCCGCGCATGTGGTCATGGCTGACCTGTGCTGGACCGGCGGCCTGACCGAGGGGCGCAAGATCGCTGCCATGGCCGACACCTACCACCGCCCCTTTGCGCCGCATGACTGCATCGGCCCGGTGGGCTTTGCCGCGGCGATCCACATGTCCTTCAGCCAGCCAAACACGCTGATTCAAGAAAGCGTCCGCGCCTTCTATAACGGCTGGTATCGCGAACTGGTGACCGAGGTGCCGCGCATCGAGGGTGGCTATGTCTACCCGATGGAAGGTCCGGGCCTGGGCACCGAGCTGCGCCCCGATTTCTTTGATCGCGGCGACCTGACAACACGTATTTCGGAGGTCTCATGAGCCATCCCCTGTTCGATCTGACCGGCAAGACTGCCCTTATCACCGGCTCCTCGCGTGGCCTTGGCCGCGCCTTTGCCGAAGGTCTGGCACAGGCCGGGGCGCGCGTTGTCCTGAACGGTGTGAATGCGGAACGGCTGGAAGCCGCCGCGCAGGAGATGCGCGATCAGGGCTTTGACGTTCTGACTGCGGCCTTTGACGTGGCGGATGAGGCCGCGATTGTCGCGGCCTTCGAGGCGCTGGATACGGCGGGCGTCGATGTCGACATCCTGGTGAACAACGCAGGCATCCAGTTCCGCAAGCCGATGCTGGAGCTTGATACCGCCGACTGGCGGCGGGTGATCGAGATCAACCTGACCGCCGCCTTTGTCGTGGGCCGCGAGGCCGCGAAACGCATGGCCAAGCGTGGGCGCGGCAAGGTAATCAACATCGGCTCGCTCACGTCCGAGCTGGCCCGCGCCACGGTCGCGCCCTACACGGTCGCCAAGGGTGGCATCAAAATGCTGACCAAGGCGATGGCCGCGGAATGGGGCGAAATGGGCATTCAATCCAACGCCATCGGTCCGGGCTATATGGTAACGGACATGAACGAGGCGCTGATCAAGAACCCCGAGTTCGACGCCTGGGTCAAGGGCCGCACGCCGATGCGCCGCTGGGGTCTGCCGGAAGAACTGGCGGGCACCTGCATCTACCTCGCCTCAGATGCGTCGAACTATGTGTCCGGTCAGATCATCTATGCCGATGGCGGCATGATTTCGGTGCTGTGATCTCATGATGAACATCGTCTTCTACGGCGCCAATGCCGCCACCTTCGAGCCGGGTCTGTCCGAGCAATTGGACATGCCGCACAAGATTGCCATCATCTCGGACGCGGCAGACGGTCCGGGCGAGGCCGAGGTGCTGGCGGGTGCCGATGTGGTCGTGGGCGTGCATTACAAGGGCACAGGTGTGCAGGCCGCACGGCTGTTCCAACTGCCCGCCGCCGGTTACGATCAGGTCGACATGGACGCGCTGCCCAAGGGGTGCGCCGTCTGCAACGCTTTCGGACATGAAAATGCCATCGCGGAATATGTCATGGCGGCGCTGCTGTCGCGGCATGTGCCGTTGATGGATGCGGACGCGCGGCTGCGGCAAGGGGACTGGCATTACTGGGCCGGCGGCCCGGACGGGCTGCGCACCGAAATGGGCCAGCAAAGCATCGGTATCGTCGGACATGGCCATATCGGCAAGGCGGTCAAGGACCGCGCGCTGGCCTTCGGCATGAAAGTCCACGTGGCCAATCGTTCGCCGGTCGAGGATGACCGCGTCACGGAGCATGGCCTTGATGCGCTGGCCGCGATGGCGGGACAGGTGGATGTGCTGCTGAACACGCTGCCGCTGAGCGACAGCACCGCCGGGCTGATCGGCGCGGATGTGCTCGCCGCGATGCGCGACGGCGCGGTCGTCATGAATGTCGGGCGCGGCCCGGTGATTGATGAGGATGCGCTGTTTGCCGCGTTGAAAGATGGCCGCCTGAACGCGATCCTGGACACCTGGTACGTCTACCCGTCGAAGGACGCACCAAACCCGCAACCGTCGAAACACCCGTTCCACGCGCTGCGCAATGTCACGCTGACCCCGCATATGTCGGCCTGGACCACGGGCACCATCGCCCGCCGCACCGCCACCGTGGCTGAGAACATCAACCGGCTGGCAAGGGGCGACGCCCTGATCAACGTCGTCATGGAGCCGAAACCATGAAGGCTGTCGTCATCCATGGTGCGCACGATCTGCGGATCGAGAGCATGGCCCCCGCCGCAGCACCCGCCCAAGGCGAGGTGCAGGTGCATGTGGCGAACGGCGGCATCTGCGGCTCGGACCTGCATTATTACCTGCACGGCGGTTTCGGTGCGATCCGCATCCGTGAACCGATGGCCCTGGGGCACGAAGTCTCTGGCGTCGTGTCGGCCATCGGCGACGGGGTCGAAGGGCTGGAAGTGGGCGACAAGGTTGCCGTGAACCCCTCGCGTCCCTGTACGGCTTGCGACTATTGCCTGCGCGGACAGCCGAACCAGTGCCTCGACATGCGCTTCAACGGCTCGGCCATGCGGATGCCCCATGAACAGGGCCTGTTCCGCGCCGCGCTGACCCTGCCTGCAACACTGGTCGAACGCTTCGCGCCAGAGGCCGACCTGGCCTTTGCCGCCATGACCGAACCGCTTGCGGTCTGTCTGCACGCCGTGCGGCAAGCCGGGTCGCTGGTGGGCAAGACGGTGCTGGTGGCAGGCTCCGGTCCGATCGGGTGCCTGACAATCGCCGCCGCGCGGCTGGCCGGTGCGACGCGGATCATCGCGACCGACATATCGGATACGCCGCTTGGCGTGGCCCGGAAGATGGGTGCGCACGACACAATCAACCTGGACACCACCCCCGAGGGGCTGGAGCCGTTCCAGCGCGACAAGGGGCAGATCGACGTCAGTTTCGAATGCTCCGGTGCGCCGCAAGCGCTTGGCGGCCTGCTGACCGCCACGCGGGCGGGCGGCACCGTAATCCTTGTGGGCATGGGTGGCGATGCCCCCCTGCCCTTGCAGCTGGCGGTCGCCAAGGAGCTGACCCTGCGCGGCGCTTTCCGCTTCCACGAGGAATTCGCCACAGCCGCGCGTGTCATATCGGACGGGCGCATCGACCTTGCCCCGCTGTTGACCGGCGTTTTGGAGGCCGACGACGCCGTCGCGGCCTTTGACCTTGCCGCCGACAAGTCGCGCGCGATGAAAGTACAAATCCGTTTCTCCGGCGTCTGACACGCCGGGTTCACCCAGAGGGAGGAGACCTCAATGACCTACAAGACCCTGCTTACCAGCGCGCTGGCCCTTGGCCTGACCGCCATGGCCGCCCACGCCCAGGACTACAGCTTCCGCTTCCAGTCGTCCGACCCGGCGGGCAACCCCAACTTCGTGTTCCAGCAAGGCTGGACCGAAACGCTGAAGGAAATGAGCGACGGCAATATCGTCGTCGAACTGCTGCCCGTAGGCTCGATCGTCGACTATAAGGAAACCCAGGACGCCGTCGGCGCGGGCATCATCGACGGACACATCACGGATACGTCGTATTTTGCAGGCAAGGACCCGGCCTTTGGCCTGATCGCCAACCCTGTGGGCGCCTGGTCCGACCCCGCCGAGATGATCGACTTTGTCGAGAACGGCGGCGGTGCCGAGTTGATGAACGAACTGCTGAACCCCTACGGGCTGGAATTCATCGGCGTGTCCACACCCGGGCTCGAGGCCTTCGTGTCCAAGGTGCCGCTGGATGGCGTGGCCGATCTTGAAGGGCTCAAGGTGCGCAGCCCCGAAGGACTGATCGCCAACGTCTTCCGCGCCGCGGGCGCCGCCCCGGTCAACCTGCCCGCCTCCGAGGTTTACACCTCGCTCGACAAGGGCGTGATCGACGCGGCCGACTATTCGGTCTTCTCGGTCAACCAGGAAGTCGGCATGAACGACGTGGCATTGCACCCGGTCTATCCCGGCTTCCACTCGCTGCCGCTGGTCGAAGTGTCGATGAACAAGGCCAAGTGGGACGCGCTGCCCGACGACGTGAAGGAAATGTTCCGCGCCTCGATCAAGGAATTCCAGCAGACACAGGTCAACGCCCTGCAAGAGCGTGACCTCGCGGCGGTCGAAGCGGCCAAGGCCTCGGGCAATGTGACAATCCACGACTGGCCGGCCGAAGAGCGTGCCAAGTTCCGCGGTATCGCCCGCGGGGAATGGGAAAAGGTCGCAAGCCAGTCCGAGATGGCCCAGAAGGTCTATGACAGCCTGAACGCCTATCTGGAATCCAAAGGTCTGATCAAGTGAACCGGACCGGGGCGGGCGGCACTGTCCGCCCCGGCACCTTGAAGCGGGGAGGAGAGACATGAGCGATTTGTCCAAGCGCGCGGCACCCGAAGCGGGCCGCCTCGGGCGCATCATCGACAGGGGCGGTTATGTATTCGCAGCAGGCATCGTGCTGGCCGCCTGCATCCTGCTGCTCGAGGTTTTCCTGCGCTACGTGTTCAACAGTCCAACGCTGTGGGCGCACGAGACCACGACGTTTCTGTGCGGCCTTGCCTTCCTCTACGGGGGTTTGTTCAGCGTGTCCCGCAACAGCCATATCCGCGTCGTCCTGATCTATGACGCCATCGGTCCCCGCGCCAAGCGGTGGCTGAACGTCGCCATCTCTATCCTGTCGCTGATCGCCTCGGGCTTTTTCGCCTTTGCGTGCTGGATCATGGTGACCAAGTCCTATTGGACACCAACCGGCGCATTTCGCATGGAAACCTCCGGCTCTGCCTGGAACCCGCCAACACCGGCGCTGGTCAAGGGGTTCCTGTTTCTTATCCTTATCGCGATGGCGATCCAGTTCCTGATCCTCGCCATCAATTACCTGCGCGCTCCTGCTGACCGCGCCCTGGAAACCGACGCATGAGTGCTCTTCTCGATTTCGCGGCCATCGGCATCGGGCCGCTGACCCTGTGGATGTTCGGCCTGATGGTCACGCTGTTGCTGACGGGGATGCCGCTGGCCTTTGTCACGCTGCTGGTGGCGCTGGTGTTTGCCTTGCTGGGCTATGGCACCATGGCGGTGCCGATCATCACCTCGCGCATCTATACCTTTGTCGAAAGTTTCGTCTTTGTCTCGGTGCCGATGTTCGTGCTGATGGCGGCGCTCTTGGACCGATCCGGAATCGCGCGGGACCTGTTTGACGCGATGAAACTGATCGGCGGCCGCCTGCGCGGCGGCGTGGCGGTGCAGACGATTTTTGTCGCGGTGGTGCTGGCCGCGATGTCGGGGATCATCGGCGGCGAGATTGTCCTGCTGGGCATGATCGCCCTGCCGCAGATGCTGCGACAGGGTTACGACCGCAAACTGGCCATCGGCGTGGTCTGCGCTGGCGGCTCGCTGGGGACCATGGTGCCCCCGTCCATCGTGCTGATCATCTACGGGCTGACGGCCAACGTCTCGATCGGGGATCTTTTCACCGCGGCCTTTATCCCCGGCTTCATGCTGGCGATGTTCTATGTGATCTATATCCTCGTGCTGTCCTACATCCGCCCGGGTGTCGCACCACCGCCCGATCCGGTGCGGATGCCGACAGCCGAAAAGGTCAAACTGCTCAAAGGTCTGATCCTGCCCCTGCTGGTCGTTTTCTTCGTCCTCGGGTCGATCTATGCCGGGATCGCGTCGGTCACCGAAGCCTCTGCCGTGGGGGTGGGCGGCGTGCTGCTGTCGACCGTGCTGCGGGGGGAATTCACATTCGCCATGCTGCGTGACAGCGCGATGCAGACGCTGGCCACGGTCGGGATGATCGTCTGGATCGGCATCGGCGCCACGGCGCTTGTGGGGGTCTACAACCTGATGGGCGGCATCCGCTTCATCTCGGAGCTGATGACCGGAATATCCGACAACCCCACCGTGATCGTGCTGGTGATGATGGCGATCCTGTTTGTCCTCGGGGCCTTCCTTGACTGGGTCGGGATCGCGCTGCTGACGATGCCGATCTTTGTGCCGATCATCAAGACGCTCGGCCTTGATCCGGTGTGGTTCGGCGTTCTGTTCGCGATGAACATGCAGGTAAGTTTCCTGTCGCCCCCCTTTGGCCCGGCGGCCTTCTACCTGAAGTCCGTGGCCCCTCCTGACATATCGCTGGGCGAAATCTTCCGGTCGTTGCTGCCCTTCATCGCGCTACAGGTTCTTGCGGTTGGCCTGCTGATCGCGTTCCCGGGGATCACCGGACGCTGACAGGGATTTGCGTGATGTCGAGGACGTCTTCGCCCCACACGGTGTGTTGGTCAGCGAAGAGGTCAGCCGCGGCGACCTCTTAAAAGGAATTAGCGGTTCGGCAGGCATAGGGGCTGGTGGCGTTTATCAGGTTGGCGATATAACCTCAGCGACATTGCAGGGGTGATAGGAACCGAGGCAGGTGGCCAAGAAACAAACAGACGCTGTAGCGCAGACCATTTTGCATCGCATCGAAAACGGATCGTTGATGCCCGGCGACCTGATCGAAGAAAAGGACCTGATCGAGGCGTGCAACGTCTCTCGGACACCTGTGCGCGAGGCGCTGATCCAACTTGAGGCGGACGGGCTGGTTGTCCGCCACCCGCGCAAGGGCGTGACCCTGTTTCACCCGAATACGGACCAGTTCCTTGCCATCCTCGAAGTGCATGCCACGCTTGAAGCGCAGGCGGCAGAACTTGCGGCGGAACGGCTCTCGCCGGAAATGGCGAATGTGATTGAGGAATGCACCCGCAACTGCGAGGCATTCGCCGAAAGTGCCGACCCGGACCAGCACACCACATATTACAACCTCAACCGGTTGTACCATGCGGCCATCGCGGATGCCTGTTGCAACCCTTACCTTCTCGAAATGATCAAGCTGAACGCCCGTAAACTGATGGCGCATTACCGGCTGCGGTATCGAACACCCGGCGCGATCGAGAAATCCGCCAAAGAGCATCGGGAAATCACGGACATGATCTGTGCCCGTGACAGCGCCGGGGCGCGGGCGCAGATGCTCGCGCATTTCAACTATGAACGCGAGACCGTCATGCACATGATCGCCTCGGTCAGGTAGCGGCTGTTTCCGCTGTCGCAGCCTCGAAGAATGCGGCGATGGATCGGGCAAAGACCTCGGTATCGGCGCATTGTTGCAAGGATGCGCGGGCGCGGGTGATGACGTCGGGATCCATCTTGTCGGCGTATTCCTCGATCAGGGCGGCGACAAAGTCGGGCGTCATTTCCGGGTGGTTTTGCGTTGTGTAGACCCGCGTCCCGATTGAAAAGCCCGCGACATCGCAATGGGGCGATGTGAACAACCTGCGCGCACCGCTCGGCATCTGCGTCACATGTTCAACATGTGCGCCGTATTGCAGCAGCCGCGCGTCCCCGTCGTACCACGGGGCCTTTTCCACCACCGACATCTCAATCAGCCCAAACCCCCAGCCGTTGGGGTTTTCCTCGACCGTCCCGCCGAGCGCGAGCGCAATCGCCTGATGGCCGAAACAGGCCCCGAACAGCGGCAGCCCGTGCGCAAAGGCGATGCGAATCTCTTCCAGAAGACGTGCGACCCAGGGCTGGCCGCCCAGCACAGAGGCGGGGCTGCCCGTGATCATCACACCATCAAAGGCCAGAATGTCGTCGGGGAAAACACCATCCTTCACATGGAAGGAACTGACCGTCCAATCCGGGCGAACGCTTTGAATCAAAGCCTTAAATTTCTCACCATCCTTGGGATGGCGCTGCGCGAAATCGCTTTCGTCGGTGTTGGTCATCAAAACGGCAAGGTGCATTGATTTTCCTTGAGTGGTCAGATTTTTGTATATTTATACATCGTAAAGATATATCTTTGCAACAAACAAGGAGACCTCGATGACGATTTGGACCCCGAACGACAACGGATATGCAGATCTGACCAGCCACGACACCTTTGTCGCCGGCGCGCCGCACAACACCTTCAAGCGGTTGCGTGACGAAGATCCGATTCACTGGACAGACTGGGCCAATGGCAAAGGGTTCTGGTCGATCACACGCCACGCCGACATCATGGAAATGAACCGCAACACGGCGGTGTTTTCGTCAGAGCACGGCATCCGTATGGAAGATCAATCCCCCGAGGAAGTGATCGCGCGGCGCACCTTTCAGGAGATCGATCCGCCCGAACATATGAAAACGCGCATCAAGCTGGCCAAAGCCTTTTCCAAGGGCGTGATCGAGGGGTTCAACAGCGACATTCGCGAGCTGTGCGTCAATATTCTGGACGACGTGCTGCCCGAGGGCGAATTCGATGCGACCAAGCGGATCGCGCGGGTCCTGCCCATGCTGATGCTGGGCCGGATCATCGGCACGCCGGAAGAGGACCTGCCCTGGCTTGTCCAGAAGGGCGACGAGCTGATCGCCAACACCGACCCTGATTTCACCGACCACGTCCTTGACAAGATCACGACGGATGAGTTCCGCATGATGCCGTTCAATTCCCCCGCCGGGGCGGAGCTTTTCGCCTACGCAAAGGAGATGTTGGAGCGCAAAAAGCGCGAAGGCGACACCTCGGGCGTGCTGCACATGATCCTGCAACCCGGCCCCGATGGCGAGGTCATCTCGGAAACCGAGTTCCGCAACTTTTTCTGCCTGCTGGTCGCCGCGGGCAACGACACGACCCGGTATTCCATCGCCGCCGGCATTCAGGCCCTGTGCCACCAGCCGGAATTGCTGGCGCAGATGCAGGCCGGGGGCGACATCTGGGAGACCGCGCCCGATGAGATCATCCGCTGGGCGACACCTGCCCTTTATTTCCGACGCACGGCGCTGTCGGATTACGAAATCCATGGCAAGACGATCAAGGCGGGCGACAAGGTTCTCTACTGGTTCATGTCGGCCAACCGCGACGAGACGGTTTTCGACGACCCGTTCCGCGTGAACCTGTTCCGCACGCCCAACAAACATCTGTCCTTCGGACAAGGCGGCCCGCATCTGTGCCTGGGCATGTGGCTTGCGCGGCTGGAAGTGCGGGTGCTGTTCCAGGAGCTGTCCAAACGTATCCGCCACATCGAAGCCGCCGGACCCCAACAATTCCTGCGGTCGAATTTTGTCGGCGGCCTCAAATCACTGCCGGTTCGCGTCACGCTGAACTGAGAAAAGAAACCAAAAATATAAAAACAAAACCAACACGGAGACACCCCTATGGCCGAACGACTAAGAGCGATGTTCTGCGATCACCTCAGCATCATGCGCGGCAAATACCTGCCCGCTTCGAAAATCCGCGACGACGAGACACGGTTCTGCCGGTCAACCTTTGGGGTCCACTACGACAAGGACCTGTTGCCCGCCCCCGGCTCGATGATGCTCGAAGGATTGCCGGACATGGAATTGCGCTGGATGCACGACGAAATCCGCGACGGGTGGGAGGCGAACACCAAGGTTGTGCTGGGAGATCTTTACGATGACGCGGGCCAGCCGCTGGGCCTGTGCCCGCGCGGCGCATTGAAACGCGCTGTTGCGGCCTGGGGTGAACGGGGGCTGACGCCGAAGGTCGGCATCGAACTTGAGGCTTTTGCCTTTATCCACGACGAAAATGGCGCGCTTACCCCCTACAACAGCCGGGGCGCAGTGGTCTATGGCACAGGGCCGTTCACCGATCCGCTGGGGTTCAACGATCAGATCTGGAACATGGCCGACAAACTGGGCTTCCGGCTGGACATGATCACGGCGGAATACGACACGCCGCAATTCGAATACACGCTGACCTTCGATGACGCGGTGAAGGCCGTGGACGACATCGTGATGTTCCGCCAGATGGCGCGGGAAATCGCGTTGCAAGCCGGTGTGATCCTCACCTTCATGCCAAAGCCGATCCCGGAGGCTGGCGGGTCCGGCATGCACATCAATTTCTCCTTCGTCGACGAGACGGGCCGGAATGCCGTGGCCGGCGAAAAAAGTGGCGGCCCCGCGCACCTCAATGACCTTGCCAAGGGCTGCGTTTCCGGCTTGCTGACCCACCACAAGGGGCTGGCCGGGCTGATCGCGCCGACGGCAACATCCTACAAACGGTTGGTCCCGGCATCCCTGTCCGGATACTGGCGCAACTGGGGCGGCGACCACCGGAATGTGACAACGCGGATCAGCACCGAGGGCGGAGCCAAGGCGCGGATGGAACACCGGATGGCCGATGCCTCCGCCAACCCCTACACCGCTGTCGCGGCTGTTCTGCAGGCGGCCCTTCTGGGGCAGGACCACACAGATGCGCTGCCCCCCACCGAAACCGGCGACGGGTTCGAAACGACGGACGCGACCGAAGGCACGGCAACCGACCTTGGCGCGGCAATCGCAGATCTTGAAGCGGACACCACGCTCTGCGCGGCGGTCGGTGACCTGCTGACGCAAAACCACATCTTCATGAAAGGTCAGGAGGTCGAGAAGACCGCCGATCTGGACGATGCGGCGCTGCGCGATTTCTACATCTACTACGTCTGAGGAGGCAAAGAATGAAGATAACCTGGACCCTGCAAGACGGCAGAACCCATACCGCCGAGGTCGCCAACGGCACCAACATGATGGAAGCCGCCGTGGCAAACGACATCACGGGCGTGGTCGGCGAATGCGGCGGCAGCCTGTCCTGCGCGACCTGCCATGTCTACGTCGCCGACGATTGGGTCGGCAAAACCGGTGAACCCGAGGATTTCGAGGACGCGATGCTGGATGCCACCGAGGCCGACCGCAAGGACAACAGCCGGTTGTCCTGCCAGATCGTCGCGGAAGACAGCCTTGACGGTCTGCACCTGATCGTTCCGGCACTCTGACCCCGAGGGAGGCAACAGATGCAGCGCGTCGTCATCATCGGGGCCGGACAAGCCGGCTGTTCGGCTGCCTTTGCCCTGCGCAAACGCGGCTTTGACGGCGAAATCATCCTGCTGGGCGAAGAGCCCGACCCGCCCTATCAGCGCCCGCCCCTGTCCAAGTCCTATCTGCTGGGAGATATGGCGCGCGCGCGGCTGTATCTGAAACCACCGGGCGCCTACACGGACGCGGGCATTGATCTGCGCACCGGCTGCGAAGCAATCGCGATCGATGCGCAGCAGATGCGCGTCGAAACCGCACAAGGTCCGCTGACCGCCGATGCCATCATCCTTGCCACTGGCTCAAAGCCGATCAAATTGCCCGAGGCAGTGACGGGCGGTCTGGCTGGCATCCACTATGTTCGCGGTCTGGCCGATATTGACGCGATCCGCACTGCGATCCCGGATTGCAAGAACGCCGTGATCATCGGCGGCGGCTACATCGGGCTTGATGTCGAATGTCGCGCAACTCCGACTCTTGGCGGCGAATTTGCTGAATCATGTCAATGGGCCGTGCCAAGCGATCCCGACCCAAATGCCAAGCATTTCTGACCCAAACCAGACTTTGGGCGTAGCATGGGTCAAGGATGGGTGAGCGGGACAAAGCGGACTTCTAGCCATTGCAGAGGCAATGTCGGCTATCGAGAAAGGGCGTCAGATCGACCACAATTCTGACCGTTCAACAAACGGTCGTTTTTGGAAGCTGGGCGGGTGCAAGATAGGCCACATTAAAACTGCTGACATTATGGGTCAGTAGCTGCGTGTTAGACCTGAAAATGGGTTCTATTATTACGTTAGTAATGAAACCTACCGACAAACAGTTTTGATGAAGGAAAACACATGACACTTAGAGCAACATGTCACTGCGGTGCGACAAGTATCACTGTCCCGCATTTACCGGAAAAAGCCACGGCCTGCACATGCACATTTTGCACGAAAAGAGGTGTACTTTGGGGTTACTACCAGCCTGATAAAATCATTATTGAAGCAGACGGTGAAGGGCGGGACTATGCCCCGTCCGGCATGAATCATCATCACTTTTGTGGAAAATGCGGCTGCTCAACTTGGTCAAAAACTCCGGACTGGACCAATATGGACGAGACTGGCGAAAATCCGGGCGAACGCATGGCTATCAATCTTTGGCTTTTGGACGACTCAGACGTTCGCGCCTTACCGATCGAACTGTTGGACGGCCGAAACCAATGGTGAAGCGAGCATTTTCCTGGGGGTTTTGATAGTAGCCTTCAGGCCGTTCCAAAAGCCCTCGTTTTGGGGACGGTTTGAAAAGGGTCGTTTTTGCGCCACCAAAAACCCTGTTTGAAACACAAACCGTTGCTGAAGGTTTTCAGTTCTCACGTGAGAGCAGACATTAGACGCATTGCAGAGAATCAAACCTTTGGGCTCGTTCCCGCCGTTCGCTGCAATTTTCACGAATGACCGCTTGGCCCCTGCCCCGTCCTCCGAACGTAGCGCCGCGCTCTGGGTCAGTTACCTGTCACAAAAGCCGGTTTTGCTTGGCATCTAACACTTGAGGCCGCCGCAGTGGCAACCAAGGTTGGCCTGAACGCAACGGTTGTCGAGATGGCGCCGCGCATCCTTCAACGCGTGGCGAGCCGGGAGACCTCCGACGCCATGCGCGCCCTGCATGCGCATCACGGGGTGACCATTCTTGAGAACGTCGGGCTTGCCCTCTTTGTGGGAGACGGGTCCGTTAAAAGTGCCGTTCTGGCGGATGGTACGGAACTCCCCTGCGATCTGGCCATCGTGGGCGTCGGCATCCGCCCTGACATCGCGCTGGCGCAAGCGGCCGGACTGCGGATCGAAAACGGGATCTGGACGGACGCAACGGGGCAGACATCGGCACCGGGCATATGGGCAGTGGGCGATTGTGCCTCCTTCCCCCACACCGGTGCGCCGCTGCGCCTTGAAAGCGTCCCGCACGCGATTGATCACGCGGAAACCGTGGCGGCCAATGTGTTGGGCGCGCGCGCAGACTACACCGCACGCCCGTGGTTCTGGTCAGATCAATTCGACGTCAAACTTCAGATCGCGGGCCTCAATACCGGTTATGATCAGGTGGTGACGCGCCCGGGCGGCAAACCCTGGTCGCGGTCACACTGGTATTTCGCCGCAGGGCGTCTCGTGGCGGTCGACGCGCTGAACGCGCCGCGCGACTACATGAGCGGCAAACGCTGGATAGAAGCGGGCCAGACGCCCGACCGAAAGCGGCTTGCCGACCCTGCCGCCGATCTCAAGACCTTGGTCTGATGCGAGCCTGCCGGATGGCAGGCCCGCCTTTCGTGGCAGAAAAAAACACTTCGCGCTCTGACATGTCTGCCCTCAGAGGGCTGCAAAGCCTGCGTCAAGCGCGTCGAGGATCGCGGTGGCATCCGCTTCGGTCAGAACAAGCGGCGGCGACAGGATCAGGTTCGGACCAGAGACGCGAACCATCGCACCGGACTGATAGGCGGCCTCTTGCACCTTCATGGCGCTGCCTGCGTCGATCGGTGCCTTTGTTGCCCGGTCGCTGACCATTTCGATGGCGGTCATCAATCCGTGGCCCCCGCGCACGTCGCCGATGATGTCGTATTTTTCCTGCAACGCCAGACAGCCTTGATAAAGCTGGTCACCCCGTGCGGCGGCATTCTCGACGACGTTCAGGCGCTTTGTCTCGGCCAGACACGCCAGCGCGGCCGCAGCGCCAACCGGGTGGCCGGAATAGGTATAGCCGTGACCGATCTTGGCAGCGGGGTTGTTCTCGAACACCTCCTGCATCTGTTCACCGATCATCAGCGCACCAAAAGGGAAATAGCCGTTCGTGATGGCCTTGGCGGTACACATCATGTCCGGCTTGATGCCCCACAGCCGCGCCCCCGACCATGCGCCGGTTCTGCCATAGGCGGTGATGACTTCATCGGTGATCAGCAGGATGCCGTTGCGTTTACAGACGTCCGCGACCATGGGCGCAAAGCTTTTGTGCGGCGGGATCACGCCCCCCGCGCCCAGGATGGGCTCCATGATCATCGCGGCAATGGTCCCTGCCCCCTGGAACGCAATTTCGTCTTCAAGGGCCGCAACGCAGAGATGCGCCAGCTTTTCCGGGTCACTTTCGTTGAACGGATTGCGATAGGTATAGGGGGCCGGAATGTGGTGACAGCCGGGCATCAGCGGCTCATAGGCGGTGCGGAAATTGGCGTTGCCATTGACACTTGCGCCGCCGAAGTGGGTGCCGTGATAGCCTTTCTTGAGGCTCAGGAACTTGACCCGCCCGGATTCGCCCCGCAGCTTGTGATACTGCCGCGCCAGGCGCAGCGCCGTTTCCACCGAATCCGATCCGCCAGAGGTAAAGAAGGCGCGCGTGACACCGTCGGGGGCGAAAAATTCGCCCAGCTCAAACGCCAGTTCGATCGCGGCATCGTTAGAGGACCCACGGAACGTCGAATAATACGGCAACCGTTCCAGCTGCGCCGCGATGGCGTCCTTCACCGGCGCACAGGAATAGCCAAGGTTCACGTTCCAAAGACCACCGACCGCATCAACCACTTCGTGGCCGTCGATGTCCGAAATACGGACACCGTTCGAGGTGGTGATGATCTTTGGCGGGTTCTTGATGCTGTCATCCGGCGAGGTCATCGGGTGCCAGAAGACTCGACCGTTGTTTTCCTTCAGAAAGTTTGAATCCTTCATGTGGCATGCTCCATCTCTGTATGGCCACCAAGCGTGGCCTCCCATTTGTGTTCGATGTCTTGGGGCACACGGCCGCCCCAGTTTTTCGTGATGTCTTTGGATGCGGCGACCAAACCCTGCATGATCGTCCGCTCAAGCGCGGGATCAAATCGGGTGGCCACACTGGCAACCGACACGGCCCCGGCGAAATGTCCGTCCTGGTCAAAAAGCGGCGCGGACAGGCTGTGAATGTCTGCCTCGAAGGTGCCAAAGGATTTGCCGAAACCAGACCGGCGCACATCGGCAACTGCCGCTGCCAGTGCGTCCTGTGTCAGCGGCGTGGAGGCGGTGAAAGGTTTGAGATCCGCCTGCGCCATTTCCAGAAGATCGGGGGCACCAAATGCAAGGGCGCACAGGCCGGATGCTGTGGCATGAAGCGGGAAAATCGAAATGTCGATGATGGCCCGCGTGCTGTGTTTTTCCGATTCGCACGAATCGAGCGCGTAAAGTGTGTTGCCCGACATGACGCTGACGTGGGTGGTCTCTCCGGCGACTTCGGCCAGCCTTTGAATGGCGGTGCGGGCGGCGGCTTTGCGGGGCACCGTCTGTTCGCGCAACTGCGCAAGCTGCAACAGCGCGGGGCCAAGGCGATAGTTTTTCGTTTCGGGATTTTGTTCAATTAACCCAAAGACCTGAAGGGCTTGAAGGTGGCGGTAGGTCGTCGCCTTGTCGCGCCCGGCAAGCCTGCGCATCTCGGACAAACCGATCTCGGGACGAGCGCCTGAAAAGAAGGTCATAAGCTCAAGTGCTTTTGATACGGACGACATTTGAACTCCTTTCCGAGGGGCCTGATGTGCCCCGATTCCAAAAAAGATTTGACAGGTGAAGCTTCACAAGGCAACCTTTTTATGAACCGACGGTTCAATATGTGAACCGATTGTTCGGCAAGATCAAGAAACTTACAACAGGAAGAAACCATGTCCAAAATCAGGAAGTATACGACAGCGCTGTCGGTCGCCGTTGCCGCATTGGCCGGACCGGCATTGGCTGAATATCCCGAAAAACCCGTTGAATTCATTGTGCCGTGGCCTCCCGGTGACCTGGAAGATGTGCTGACACGCATGATCGCCAACGATTTCCAGGAAACCTATGGCGTCCCCGCGGCTGTCGTGAACAAGCCCGGCGGTGGCGGCGGCCCCTTCCCCGGTGCTATCGAAGTCGCAAACGCGCCTGCTGACGGCTATACCATCGGGTCATTCATCATTGCGGTGCCGGTCGTCGGTCCGACCATCGGCATCCCGGAACTGAACCCCGATCCGTTCATTCCCCTTGGCAACTTCCTGACCTATCCCTTCGTGATCGCGGCCGCGGGCGATGCGCCTTACGATGACATGGAAGGTCTGGCGGCATATGCGCAGGAAAACGATGTCGTCCTGGGGCATTTCGGTGCGCCGCTTGTCCCGACACAGGTGACTATGGCACTGGCCAGCGAAATGGGCTTTTCCTATGCATCCGATGCTCCGTTCGATGCGCTTGACTGCAACACGCTGGCCTCGGGAGATGTCGACGTGATCAACACCACCCTTCAGCTGATCCTGCCCTGTCTGGACAACGTCAAGGTGCTGGCCTCTATCGGGGATGAGCGGATCTCGCTGACGCCGGACACACCGACGGTGGCCGAACTTGCCCCGGCGCTGGATGTCGCCCTGTGGAACGGTCTGTTCGTCCACAAGGACACGCCCGTCGACGTGCAGGAAAAGATCATCGCCGTCGCGCGCAAGACCGTGATGTCCGAAGAAGCACAGAAGCTTGCCGCCGAAACCGGTGCGCTGGTCTATTGGCAGGATGCTGATGCAGCCGCAGACCAGATCGCCAAGGATATCGAGACGCTCGGTACCATTGGCCAGATGCTGGGCAACTGATCCAACTGACAGCGGGCGACCTGTGACGGGCCGCCCGCATTCTGATCTGCCAGGGGGAAGCTGCAATGCTCAGATTTCAAACGCTCCAACAAATGTTCCAGCGCTATCGCCGTCCGGGCGACATCGTCTTTGCCTGGCTGGCCCTGGCCTTTGCGGTGTTCATGTTGTCGCAGCTTTGGGATCAGACCGCGTGGCGCAACGGGCAAAAGCTCATTGCGCAACCACGGTTCTGGCCCGCTGTTTCCCTGGGCGGGATGGCCTTTTTCGCCGCACTTCACCTGATCGGGTCAATGGTGTCCGAACGGATTGAAGGCCGGTGGCGCGAGGTTCTGACCTGGGTCCGCGCCTTGGAATTCGCGATCTGGTTCATCCTTTACGCGGTCCTTGTGCCTTTTGTCGGGTATCTGATCGGGACCGTAGGATTTGTTATCTTGCTGACGCTGCGGATGGGCTATCGCAGCCGCCTGATGTTGATCAGTGCCGCGTTGATCGCATTCGCAATTGTCGTGCTGTTCAGAACACTGCTGCACGTCAGCCTGCCCGCCGGACAAATCTACGAGGCGCTGCCAGACGGGCTGCGCCAATTCATGCTGACATATTTCTAGGCAGGATCACTGACGATGGAAAACCTTTTGGCCGGTGCCGAAATGCTGATGCGCTGGGACGTGATGCTTGCGCTTTTCATAGGCTCGATTGGCGGCGTGGTGATTGGCGCAATCCCCGGCGTCGGGCCCGCCGTGGCCATCGCGATCCTGTTGCCCGCAACCTTTTCGCTGGACCCCATCGTCGGGTTGACGATGCTTTTGGGGATCTACGGATCGTCCATGTACGGAGGCGCGATCCCGGCCGTTCTGATCAACACGCCCGGCACGGCGGTCAATGCGCTGACCTCTTACGATGGCTTCCCGATGACCAAAAAAGGCGAAGCGCACCGCGCCGTCTCCATCGCCTATTCTGCATCTTTCTGGGGCGGCATTTTCGGCATCCTTTGCCTGATCCTGCTGTCGCCCGTGCTTGCCTGGGTCGCGCCCATGTTCGGCAGCCGGGAAATCTTTCTCGCGGCCCTTTTGGGGATCTTTCTGGTGATCCTCGCCCATCGCGGGCAGATCATGGCCGCCGGCATGTTGGCCATGTTCGGCATCTTCCTGCAAACTGTCGGTCTTGATGCCGTCACCTACACCCAGCGCTACACCTTCGGCTTTTCCTTCCTGAGTTCGGGGATCAATCTTATCGTCGTGGTTCTTGGTCTCTTTGCCCTGAGCCAGGCGTTTTTCCTGCTGACGAAGCCGGACAGCACCCCCGACGCCAAGCCGGTGTCAGGACGCATGAGCGTCGGCATCAAGGAGCTTTTGCGCAACAAGCGTGTGGCCACGGTCGCGGCGAGCTTTGGCGTGATCCTTGGGATGATCCCGGGCACGGGCGAATTCACCGCCCAGTTCATGAGCTATACCTACGCGCAGAAAACCTCGAAAACGCCCGAGTTGTTCGGCAATGGATCGCCCGAAGGGTTGATCGCCTCCGAGGCCGCCAACAACGCCGTGCCAGCGGCAGCGATGATCCCGCTTCTGGCGCTTGGCATCCCCGGCGAGGCGCTGACCGCCATGATGCTGTCCGTGTTCTACGTGCACAACGTCATTCCGGGGCCACAGCTGTTTCAGAACAACATCGACCTTGTCTATGGCCTCTATCTGGCTCTGATCTTGTTGAACGTGATCGTGTTTGTGTTCCTGCTGTTCTCCACCAACCTGATGACAAAAATCATCCGGGTGCCGACGCGGTTCCTGGGCGTTATGATCTTGGTGTTGTCCTTCGTCGGCGTCTATTCGCTGCGCAATTCCCTGACCGACTGCATGATTGCCGCAGCATTTGGCGTTCTGGGCCTGATCCTGAAACGGCTGAACCTGCCGATTGTGCCGATCATCCTTGGCATGGTTCTGGGCGGGATCATGGAGGTCAAATTGCGCTCGGCCATGCCGCGCCTCAAGACGCCGCTGGACATGATCGACCGTCCCATCGCCTTCATTCTGTTCCTTATGATCCTGTTGGTCATCGCCATGCACATCCGGACGTTGTTCCGGGAATATCGTGCGCCCGCGACCAATGCCGATCATGACATCCACGACACTCAGCAAAGGTAACCGCCATGGATCAGGCCGCCATCGACGCACTGGGCAACATCCCCGTCCCGTCGCAACGCCACATTATCAATGGACAGGCTGTCGCCGCGTCGGACGGTCAGGAGATGGAGGTTCTTTCGCCGCTGAATGGCCGGCGCCTGACCACCGTCGCCAGAGGCACCAAGGCCGACATGGACGCCGCCGTTGCGGCCGCGCGCGCGGCGTTTGAAGATCGACGCTGGGCCGGTCAATCCCCGGCCGCGCGCAAAAAGATCCTGCTGAAATGGGCGGACCTGATCGACGCCCACGCGCTGGAACTGGCCGTGCTGGGGGTTCGCGACAATGGCACCGAAATCGGTATGGCCCTGAAGGCCGAACCGGGCTCGGCCGCCGCGACCATCCGATATTACGCCGAGGCCATCGACAAGGACTATGGCGAGATTGCCCCGACACAGGACGGTTTCCTGGGACTGATCCACAAGGAACCCGTGGGCGTCGTGGGCGCGATCATTCCGTGGAACTTCCCGTTGATGATTGGCGCATGGAAACTGGCTCCGGCCCTGGCGATGGGCAATTCCGTGGTCCTGAAGCCTGCAGAAACCGCGTCCCTGTCCCTGATGCGTCTGGTCGAGCTTGCCCACGAGGCTGGACTGCCGCCGGGGGTCCTGAACGCCGTGACGGGGGAAGGTCCGGTTGTCGGCGAAGCGATGGCGCTGTCGATGGATGTGGACGTTCTGGTCTTTACCGGCTCCGGCGGGACGGGCCGCCGCCTGTTGACCTATGCCGCACAGTCGAACCTGAAACGCGTCTACCTTGAGCTTGGCGGCAAATCTCCCAACATCGTTTTCGCCGATGCCCCCGACCTGCAAGAGGCCGCAAAGGTCGCCGCCTTCGGGATCTTCCGCAATGCGGGTCAGGTCTGTGTGGCGGGATCGCGGCTTTTGGTCGAGGCCTCGATCCACGATGATTTCGTGGCCGAGGTCGCCCGCGTGGCCGAAGCGATGAAGGTGGGCAATCCGCTGGACATCTCGACCGCGATCGGCGCGGTCAATTCCGAAACCCAGCTGCGCCAGAACCTGCAATTCGTCACGACCGCAGTGGAGGAAGGGGGCACGATTGCCACCGGGGGTGGGCAACTTTTGCAGGAAACCGGTGGCTACTTCATGGCCCCAACCATCATCACCGATGTCGCGCCCAAGGCGACCCTGGCCCAGCAAGAGGTGTTCGGCCCGGTTCTGGCCGTCACCTCGTTCAAGGACGAGGCCGATGCCATAGGGCTGGCGAACGATTCAATCTACGGGCTTGCAGGCGGCGTCTGGACGGCGAACCTGTCGCGGGCGCATCGGATGATCGGGGCTGTGCGGACAGGGGTGATACACGTCAACACCTACGGCGGTCCCGATGTCACGGTCCCACTGGGCGGCGTCGGCCAGTCCGGCAATGGCCACGACAAATCGCTGCACGCGCTGGAAAAATACACAAATCTCAAGACCGCTTGGATCAAGCTTTGATGCCCGGGGAGGACCAACATGTCTGACAAAACCATTCTTGTGATCGGAACCTACGACACCAAGGACGACGAACTGGGGTTCCTTGCGCAGGTGCTGCGCGGTCAGGGTGGCCGGGTTGTCACCATGGATGTGTCCGTTCTGGGTGATCCGTCACAGCCCACGGATTATTCCAAACACGACGTGGCACAGGAAGGCGGCAGCAGCATTCAGGCCGCGATAGACTCCGGCGATGAAAATCACGCGATGCAGATCATGGCAAAGGGCGCGGCGATGCTGACCGCGCGGCTCTTTGCCGAAGGGCGTTTTGACGGGATGATCGTGCTTGGCGGCACCATGGGCACTGACCTGGCGCTGGATGTCTGCACGGCCCTGCCCTTGGGCGTGCCGAAATATGTGGTCTCGACGGTGTCCTTCTCGCCGTTGATCCCTGCAGAACGGCTGGCAGCGGACACGCAGATGATCCTTTGGGCCGGCGGGCTTTACGGTTTGAACTCCGTTTGCAAGGCCTCGCTCAGTCAGGCCGCAGGCGCAGTCCTGGGTGCGGCGCGCGCGGTCGCGGCACCTGACCTGTCCAGGCCGCTGATCGGCATGACATCCTTGGGAAAATCGGCACTGAAATACATGGTGTCGCTCAAGCCTGCGTTGGAAGACCGCGGTTACGAAGTGGCCGTGTTCCACGCCACGGGCATGGGTGGGCGTGCCTTTGAAAGCCTCGCGTCACAGGGCGCCTTTGCCTGTGTCTTTGATTTCTGCACGCAAGAGCTGGGCAATCACCTGCACGGCTCGAACATCTCGGCGGGGGCTGACCGTCTGACGAATGCAGGGAAAGCCGGCATTCCGCAAATCGTGGCGCCGGGCTGCTATGATCTGGTCGATATCGTGGGCTGGCAGGATGTACCTGACAAGTGGTCAGACCACATGATGCATGCCCACAATCGCCTGCTGACCTCGATTGTCCTGAATACGGCAGAACGCCGGGACGTCGCACGGGCCCATTCAAGGCAACTGGCCTCGGCGCAGGCACCGGTCGCGATGATCCTGCCGGAATACGGCCTGGGCGAATGGGACCGCGAAGGCGCGGACTTGCACGACAAAGCGGGCCTTGATGCCTTCCTGACCGAACTGCGCGCAACCCTCCCCGCGACGGTACAACGTCACGATCTGGACGCGCATATCAACGACGCGGCATTTGTCAGCAAAGCACTGGAAATCTTCGACGCCTGGCGCGCAGAGGGGATTGTAAAGTCTGCCTGATCTCTGACGACCTTGGCGGTCGTCATGGCGAAGGCTGAAATCCGAATGCGTCTGGTTACGTCTTACGGCGTGCAAGAATATCGGACGACACAAGGTAAGAAGACGCGACATGGCTGCACACCAGTCTGCGCGTCAGATCGACATCCAAGTTCAGTATCGCGTCGGCGATCTGGCGATGCTCGCTTCGGGAGGACGCCAGCCGCCTGCTATCTTCGCGGAAATTGGCGGCCCTCCATGCAAAGGTGCGCATGCTTAGCTCGTCCAGAGTAGAGGCAAGTGTCGTGTTTCGGGCACCGACCTTGATAGCCTCGTGAAACTGCCTGTTGATATCGGTGTATATCGCCGGGTCGTCGCAGGCATCGCCGCTCTCGACAATCGCCATAAGCTGGCGGCGTTCGATCTCACTCATACGTTTGGCGGCAAGAGCGGCAAGAGCGCTCTCTATCTCGCCAGTGGCCTCGAAGAGTTCAGCAAGATCTTCCGGTGTCATCTCACGCACGAAATAGGCCCGCCTGGTGCCACGCTCGGCGAGGCCCGCCTGGGCCAACCTGTGCAAGGCCTCCCGCACCGGGGTACGCGATACACCGAATTTTTCAGCCAAGGCCTGTTCGATAAGTGGTTCGCCCGCGGCCAATTGGCCGCCCATGATAGTCTCTATCAGGCTTTCAAAGATGCAATCTGCTGCACGAATAATCATCAGCCAACCAATCCAGTCGTTTTGTGCTCTTTTAGCTTCCATTTGTATACATGTGCTTGCAAGCCTTAACCACACGACGCCGAACAAGTTGGAGGGTTCGGTTAAAAATGCCTCAAAACCGGCGTGAGGTGGGCGAACCGGGGGAAACCCGGCGCAAGAATTGGTCGGTCAAAACAAACGAGGGAGGAGACAATGCCAACATGGAAAACAAAACATGAAACCGATCGACCACAAAAAAGTTCTCGCCGAACGTCTTTCTGCACGCTTCGGACGCAGAACAGTTCTTAAAGGCCTTGGTGCAGGTCTTCTGACAGCCGCAACGACAGGTGCACCTTCTCTTGTGCGCGCACAACAAAGCGGTCACATCAAAATTGCGTCCATCAAGGTCATTGATACGCTGGACCCCCACTTCACTGGCTTCCTGTCTTCCATTCAGATCATCAACAATATCCACAACGGTCTTCTCAAGATCGCATACGACGGCAAGAACGTCACCTTCGAGCCCGACCTGGCGGAAAGCTGGGATATTGAGGACGACAAAGTCCACGTCTTCAAACTGCGCGACGGCGTCAAGTTCCACGACGGGACGCCCTGCGATGCAGAAGCCGTCAAATTCTCCCTGCTGCGCGTCAAAGAAGGCGAGCCCAAGTCACCCCACGCGTGGAAACTGGCGCTGCTGGAGAATATCGAGATCGTCGACCCGCTGACGGTAAAGCTTACATTCTCGCAACCCTATGCCTTCTTGCCGGTCGCCCTGAACGGCTCGACCGGGCGTGCGGGCACGATCGTCAGCCCCGCCGCCGTACAGAAATACGGTGCCGACTATGGACGCAATCCCGTTGGCACAGGGCCATTCAAATTTGTGTCCTGGAAAGAAAACGACGCAATCGAACTCGAGGCAAACCCCGACTATTTCGAACCCGGTCTGCCAAAGCTTGAGCGTGCCACGTTTGTTCTGATGAACGAGGCGTCGACTGCGCTTGCGGCATTGTTTTCCGGCCAGATCGACGGCATGACCGATTGCCCCATGCAGCTTGTCGATCAGGTCGAAGCCTTCCCGAACGCGAACCTTTATGGTGAAATCGAAGGCAATTACACCTTTGTCGGAATGAACTGCAAACGCAGCCCGTTTGATGACATCAACCTGCGCCGTGCTGTTGCCTGGGCCCTTGATCGAGACACGATCGTGAAACAAGCCTACTTTGGTCGGGCACAAAAAGCATACACCCCTATTTCCCCACCGATGACCGAGTTCTTTGATCCCGACATCGCGACAAGTGGCCGTGGTCAGTGGTTTGATCTGGAAAAGGCCAAATCCTTCCGTGCCAAAGCGGCCAACCAAGGCGAAATCGAAGCAGTGTATTTGATGGCCGAACGCGGACCTGTTGGCACCCGTGTCGCCCAAACTGTGGCTCCGATGCTGGCTGAAATCGGGATCAAAGCGAAACTGGAACTTGTGGAGCCCGCAACTTGGGTAAAGCGCCGCAACGCCTCGGACTTTGATCTTTATGATTTTGAATGGGTTGCAGATCTCGACCCCGACGAAACCCTGTATCCGGAATTCAAATCAGACGGTGCATGGAACTTTGGCGGTTGGGTGAACACCGACTTTGATGACCTTTGCGCTCAAGCTCAGGTCGAGCTGGATCCAGCAGCGCGGAGCATCTTGTACAACAAGGCCGAAGACCTGCTGATGGACGAAGCCGGCATTGCCATCATGGCCCACATGCCGATCTACAAGGTGTTCTCCACCAAAGTTCAGGGCTTCCAATACATCCCGGCCGACCTTGTGAACCTGCACACCGTGAGTATTGGCTAATGCTCTTTAAGGCACTGGGGAAAATCGCACAGACATTCGTTGTCCTGTTCGTCGTGTCGGTCGCCAGCTTCGGACTTTTGAAGCTGGCTCCGGGCGATCCAATTCAGATCATGCTCGGGTCAGAGTTCTCTCAAGCAAGCTACGATTCCTTGAGAGCCGAACTGGGGCTGGATCAACCATTCCTCGTTCAATACGCGAATTGGGCGATCCAGTTTGTGCAGGGCAACTGGGGAACATCCTATGTCGCACGCGCAGAGATTTTCACCTATGCCTTCAAGGAGGCGTTGCCTGTCACGTTGACCCTCGCCTCCTTTTCTCTCGTTTTTGCAATTCTGGTCGGTGTCCCTTTGGGCGTGTTGTCGGCCATTAAGAAGGACACGATCTTTGACGCCGGATCGGCTGTACTTGCCCTGACGGGGACGGCATTCCCGTCGTTTCTCTTGGGTATCTTGCTGATCTGGTTTTTCGCCGTGAAACTTCAGCTTTTTCCCGTGATGGGCTATGTTTCCCCGTGGGAGAACTTCTGGCTCGGCATTTACCACATGATCCTGCCTGGTCTCACGCTTTCGACCTATTTCATCGCGATGATCACCCGCCTGACCCGCGCGACGCTGATCGAAGTGTTGGAGCAACCCTATATCGCTGCGGCACGCGCACGCGGTGAGCCCAATTGGCGTGTGGTCTGGGTGCATGGTGTGCGCAACATCGCCATGCCGCTTGTTACGATCCTCGGTCTGCAACTGGGCGTTCTGTTGCAGGGGACTGTTCTGACTGAAACAGTGTTCAACCTTCCCGGTGTTGGACAGATGCTGACCTCGGCTGTTCTGGGGCGTGAATACCTTGTGGTTCAGGCCGGCGTTATGATGACTGCCGTTCTGTTTATTGGCGTCAACCTGCTGGTCGACTTGTCCTATCCCTTCCTCGATCCACGACTGAGAACCAGCAAATGACCGTTCAGATCACCAAAGGCGTCGCGGCCGTACCGATCGCAGCGACCCCTTCGCCCTCTGCAAAATCGCGTCGATCCGTTTTCATCCGGCGTCCGTTCTTTACCGCGTCTTTACTTATCGCAGCGGCTTATGTGCTCGCGGCCATTTTCGCGCCCTATGTCGCGCCGTTCGATCCGGTAAAGCAGGATTTCAACGTCATGATGAAAGCGCCCTCCGTGGTGCATTGGCTTGGCACAGACAGCTACGGCCAGGACATCCTGTCGCGTGTCATATACGGTGCGCGATATGCGCTCATCATCGGCATCTTCTCTGTCATGATTGGCGCGGTGGGTGGCCTGATCATCGGGCTGGCCGCTGGCCTTTCTGGTGGATGGGCTGAATGGGGCCTGATGCGCCTGATCGACGCCATCCTTGCGTTACCCTCGCTGATCCTCGCCGTCGCATTCATCGCGATCCTTGGTCAGGGCGTGGACAAAGTCGTCATCGCAGTCGGTCTTTCAATGATCGGACCTTTTGCGCGCACGGTACGCAGCGACGTGATGCAGGTGCGTGTGCAGCTTTTCATCGAGGCCGCACAGCTGATGTCCATTTCATACCTGCGTGTGGTTCTGCGCCATGTCTTGCCAAACGTGATTTTCCCGCTCGCCGTTCAGGTCACGATACGCGTTTCAGAGGCAATTCTGGTTTCCTCGTCTCTCTCGTTTCTGGGCATCGGCGTGACGCCCCCGACACCTGACTGGGGCCTCATGATCGCTGAAGGACGCGATTTTGTCAGCTTCGCGCCCTGGATGTCGGCGATGCCCGGTTTTGCTCTGGCCCTCTTGCTGATCGCCTTGTCGATTGTCGGCGACGGGGTGCGCGAAGAGTTTGATCCTAAACTGCGGAGGGATTCATGAAAGATATGGCCGAAAATCATGTCTTGTCGATCAAGGATCTGACCGTCTTTCGAGGGGCCGCCAAAATCCTGGATCGCGTCACACTCGCGCTTGGACAGGGTGAAACTCTGGCTTTGGTCGGGGAAAGCGGTGCCGGGAAATCGACAATCGCCACCGCGATCATGCGCCTGCTTGAAAATGCCAGGGTCACGGGCAGCGCTACCCTGGCTGGCGAAGGCGACCTTCTCACGCTGTCAGAGTGGAAAATGGTAAAGCTTCGCGGCCGCCGTCTGTCGATGATCTTCCAGGACGCGGGCACTGCGCTTAACCCCTCGTACACCGTCGGACGACAGCTTGGCACGACCTTGCAACGCATTCACGGGCTCTCAAAGGCAGACGCCCGGAAACAAGCGGTAGAGCTATTCACCTCGGTCGGGATCAACGACCCAGAAGGCCGGATGTCCGCTTTTCCTCACCAGCTATCGGGGGGCATGCAACAGCGTGTCATGGTGGCGATCGCATTGGCAGGCAGCCCCGATCTGCTTTTGGCCGACGAGCCGACCTCGGCGCTGGATGTCACGATCCAAGCCCAGATTGTCCGACTCATCCTGCAGCTGACGCGTGAACGCGGCGCAAGTTGTGTCTTTGTATTGCACGATCTGGCCCTTGCAAGTCAGGCCTGCGACAGGATCGTGGTGCTGTACGCGGGGCAGGTTGTAGAAAGTGGTCCGGCGCGCGATGTGCTTGAACGACACCGCCATCCGTATACCAAGCAGCTTAAATCCTGTGTGTTAGAAATCGGCGCCAAAGACCTGGTGGCGCCTGAAGGCACTGTGCCATCCCACGATCAAATGCCGAATGGCTGCCGGTTTAGCACGCGCTGCCCACGCGCAGTGGCGCGATGCGCAGGCGAAGCGCCCCCGCTCGTGCCAGCCCGGCAGACCGCGACAGGCCCCCTTGACCACCACATTGCATGTTGGAACCCGGAATGATCGCGCAAACCTTGTCCGAAACCAAAGCACCCGTCCCTGAACAATCCATCTTTGAGTTGATCGAGGTTGAGCAGGTGTTCGAAGTCCCCAAGCCGGGGCGATCCCTTTTCAGTCGCGAAACAGTCGGGCTTCGCGCCCTGGACGGGGTTCGGCTGAATATTCGCAAAGGCACATCCCTCGCAGTCGTCGGAGAAAGCGGGTCAGGCAAATCTACCCTGCTTCGGGTGCTGCTGGGGCTGGACAAGCCGACCGGTGGACGCGCGCTTTACCACAGCAAGCCAATTCTGGAAGGACGGGCAAGCGGTATCGACTTCGCGCGCGATGTTGCAATGGTCTATCAGGATGCCCGCGGATCACTCGACCCCCGCATGACGATTGGCGCGCTCATCGCTGAACCGCTTCGGCATTTTAACATCGTACCGCCTCAAGACGAGGCCGCACGTGTGTCGCAACTGCTTGATCGGGTGGGGCTGCCTGCTGACGCTGCTGACCGGTATCCTTCGGGATTGTCAGGAGGACAGGTCCGACGCGTTGCAATCGCACGCGCGTTGGCTTCGGAACCTTCGGTCCTCGTGGCGGATGAAGCTGTTTCAGGACTTGATGTATCGACGCAGGCGCAGCTGCTGATCTTGCTGCAGTCATTGCAGCGCGACATGGGCCTGACACTGATCTTTATCACGCACGATCTTGGTGTCGCGAGCTTTCTTTGCGCGGAAATCGCCATCATGTACCTTGGTCGCATCGTCGAAACGGGTCCGACCGATGCGGTTCTCGGTGCGCCCTCTCATCCTTACTCAGCAGCTCTTCGTGCCGCGGCACCTCAGTTCTTTGAGCCGCTTTCAGAACCATTGTCAGGTGAAATCCCAAGCCCTCTCAACCTGCCCGCGGGGTGCCGTTTTTCCACGCGCTGCCCAAAGATGCAGGACGATTGCCGTCTGAAGGATCCGCAGTTGGGAAAACTCGGCCCTCAGCGCGCTGTGGCCTGTCTGCACCCTTTAGAACAGCCATGACCCCTCCCTCTTCCCATGATGCCGGATCACCGCGTGCCATGCCCGGCGGTGCCAACTACAGGAAACCCAGAATGTTTGACTTCTTCTCCGCGCGCCGCCCCAGCACGCTCGCCTCTTCTGCGATGATCGCAACGTCCCACCCGCTTTCAACCTCGGCCGGCCATGAAATTCTGACCAAAGGGGGAAATGCGGTAGATGCGGCGATTGCTGCGGTGGCCGTGCAGTGCGTCGTTGACCCCTTGATGACTGGTATCGGTGGCGACTGCTTTGCGCTCTATGCGCCGAAAGGCGGCAAGGTAAAGGCGCTTAACGGATCCGGGCGCGCGCCAGCCGCGGCAACCGTCGAGGCGCTGAAGAATACAGGTCTCACGGATGAGATTCCCCAGACAAGTCCGCATTCGATCACGATCCCAGGTGCGATTTCGGGCTGGTGTCTGCTCCACAAGGATCATGGTTCGCTCCCGATGGAACAGTTGTTTGCGCGTGCCATAGACTACGCCGAAAACGGCTACCCCGTGACACCGCGCGTTGCGATGGATTGGGCTGCAAACGCGGCGATCGTTGCAGGCGATGAGCATGCCGCAAACCTGTTCCTGCCCGATGGAAAAGCGCCTGAAGCCGGTGACATGCATGCCCAGCCCCTGCTGGCTGCACGGCTGCGTGACATTTCAAAAAAAGGTGCTGCAGGGTTTTACGAAGGAGAAGTGGCCGCCAGGATGGCCGCACATCTGCAATCGCTTGGCGGTCTGCACACCGAGGCGGATTTTCACGAAGGTCGGGATCAAGCGCACTGGGTCGACCCGATTTCATCGCGTTACGGCGATCATGATGTCTATGAATGCCCCCCGAACGGCCAAGGCCTGGCAGCCCTGTTGATTCTGCGCATCCTGTCGCGCTTTGACATGGGTAAGGGGCTTTCCGACGCGGACCGCATCCACCTGCACGCTGAAGCGACAAAGCTTGGATACCATCACCGCGATGCATTGATCGCTGACCCCGCAAGCTGTCCCGATGTGGTCGAAACGCTCTTGTCAGATGACGTCGTGGACGCCTTGGCCGCGCGGATCGACATGCGCCGCGCTTTGCCCCCCACGCTTTGGGACGAGCCAGAGCATAAAGATACGATCTATCTGTGCGTTGTCGACGCACAGGGAAATGCGCTGTCTTTCATCAATTCAATCTTCCACGGTTTTGGCTCCACACGTTTAGACCCAACCACAGGTGTTCTTTTCCATTCACGCGGTGCATCCTTCAGACTTGTTGAAGACCATCCCAACGCCATTGCGCCGCGCAAACGCCCCATGCACACGATCATTCCCGGAATGCTCTGCAAAGATGGCGTCGCTGTTATGCCCTTCGGTGTAATGGGCGGACATTATCAAGCGGCAGGCCATGCAGCCTTTTTGTCTGGCGTGCTGGACCTGGGAATGGACATTCAAGAAGCAATGGACGCACCGCGCAGCTTTGCGCACGACGGTGTGCTGGATATTGAACCAAGCGTTGCCCTGGAAGTCCGCGAGGATCTGACTGCGCGCGGACATGTGCTGGCCGTGCAGGACTCCCCGATCGGCGGGAGTCAGGCAATCTACATCTCCCCCGAAACAGGCGTGCTGTCGGGGGGCAGTGACTCCAGAAAAGACGGGATGGCCTTGGGATTTTAACGATCCCTTGCTTCCAATCTGCGGGATCCAGAGCGCGAAAACATCAACGTTTTTCGGCATCTGGGCCCCCTGACGTTAATGCAGGTGCGCAGCTCTATGCCGGCCTTGCACGAAACGGCTGCGCCGCCTCGATCTGCGCGGCGACCTGCAGCACAAGCGCGTCCTCGGCAAGACGGCCGACGATCTGCGACGCGACGGGCAGACCGTCGGCTGTCTGATGCACCGGCAGGACGATCGCCGGTTGACCACTGGCGTTGAAGGGCGCTGAGAATGGGCTGATCTCGAACAACCGCGACAAAAAGGCCTCCATGTCGGTCCCTGTCATGGGCAAGGTCCCATGCGGCGGCGGTGGCGTCGCGGTGGCCGGCGTAACCAGCAGGTCATAGGTCTGGAAATAGGCAGCCAGCCGGCGGACCTCCCGGTTGATGACCATGGTGCGCACCAGATGATCCGACAGCGACACGCTGCGTGAGTAGCGCAGGCAGGTGCGGGTCATAGGCTCTAACCCGGTGAGATCTTCCTCGCGCAACGCGCCCGCGCCGGGGAACAATCCGGCAAGCGAGGCCAGCAGCACGCGGATCATCGCGTCGGTCAAGGCGTTCACGTCGAAATCGGGCATGGCCTCTTCGACCTCGTGGCCGAGATCAGCAAGCAGTCGACCGGTGAGCGCCGCAGCCTCGGCGCAGACGGGATCGACCGGCTTGCCGTCCAGCCGGGTGGTGACCAGCCCGATCCGCAGCGGGCGCGGCGCGCGGGTGATCAGCGCCTCGAAGGGGTCAGCGGGCTTCGGCGTGAAATAGGGCGCGCCCGCGTCCGGCCCGGCGGTCACATCCAGCAGCGCCGCGCTGTCGCGCACGCTGACTGTGACGGCATGTTCGTGGCTGATGCCATGATTGGGATCGCCCCGGTGCGGGCCAAAGGGATTCAGGGCCCGCGAGGGTTTGAACCCCACCAGACCGTTGTAAGCGGCAGGAATGCGGATGGATCCGGCGCTGTCGGTGGCATGGGCGGCGGGCATCATGCCGCTGGCCACGGCAGCACCCGCGCCGCCGCTTGAGCCGCCCGCACCGCGGTCGTGGTTCCAGGGATTGCGCGTGGTGCCCCAGGCGGCGCTGTCTGTCTCCAGCGTCAGCCCGAACTCGGGCGAGGCGCTGCGGCCGAGAAAACAGAAACCGGCGGCCCGCAGACGCGCAACCAGACTGGAATCAAAGTCGAAGACCGTGCCCTTGAAACGCTCCGACCCGTTCGACAGGGGCAGCCCCTTGACCGGAGCGTGAAGGTCCTTGATCAGATAGGGCACGCCCAGAAAGCGCGGGCGTTCACCCGCCGCCTCGCGCGTGGTCAGCGCCGCAAGCGCCTGTTCGAACTGGGTCACCACCACGGCGTTGATCGCGGGATTCTGCGCCTCGATCTCCCGAATCGCGGTTTCAATCAGGTCGCGCGGCGCGACTTCGCCGGTCTCGACAAGGGCGGCAAGCGCCACCATGTCCCGTGCCATCCATTCCTCGCGTGTCAGCATGATCAGCCCTCCAGAACCGAGAGGTCGCCGCCGCCGGCGACGATGTTGAGCAAAGTCGCATCCGCCTCCCCGACCGAGATCAGGGCATGGCCCATGCTGGCGTCGTAATAGACACTGTCACCCGCCGACAGACGGATCGGCGCGTATAGCTCGCTGTGCAGTTCCACCTCGCCGGTGAGAATGAAAACCAGCTCTTCTCCGGCGTGGGAAACCAGCTTCTCGAATTCCTCGACCTTCCGGGCCTTAACCACGACAAATGTGGCGTCGATCAGCTTCTGTTTCAGCCCCATGGCCAGCGGTTCATAGATATAGGTCGCGGCATCATGCGCACGCCGGTCGCGCGCGCGGGTCACGTCCAGCCGCCCCAGCGCCGAAGGCGAAGGCGCGCTGCGGTCGGGCGCGCGTTCACCGTCAAGCAGGGTCGTCATATCCACCTCCAGACCGCGCGCCAGCTTGAGCAGACCGTCGAAAGTGGGCGAAAGGTTCGAATTCTCGATCTTGGAGATGGTCGAGCTGGCCATGCCCGCCCGGTCGGCAACCTGCTGCAGGGTCAACCCCTTGCCACGCCGCAGGGCGCGCACATTCTGACCAAAGGCGCTGAGGGCCGTGGCGGTGTCCGCCTGTTCCGTACTTTCGGACATTGATATTTCCCTTCCGAATAATTTTCTTGACATATTTCGTATACGAAAGACAACATTCCCGCAAGGAGTCCGTTATGGTCGTTGCATTGATCCTCATATTCATCGCGCTCGCCGTCGCAGGCGGCGTCGCGGTCAGCTATGTGGCGGGATCGGCGGCGGTGCTGGCGTTTCTCGCTGCAGGCTATGGCAATTATCTTGCCATCATGCCGCAACGCATCTTCAGCCAGATCGACGTCTTTACGTTCCTCTCCATGCCGCTCTTCATCCTCGCCGGTGAGCTGATGACTCGCGGCGGCGTAACAAGCGCGCTGATCGACCTTGCCATGCTGATCGTCGGGCGGCTGAAGGGCGGACTGGGTTACGTGAACATCGCGGCCTCGGTCTTTCTTGCGGGAGTGTCCGGCTCGGCCGTGGCGGATGCGGCGGCGACGACACGGACGCTGGTGCCCGCGATGGTGGATCGCGGTTACCGCAACGAATTCGCGGCGGCCCTGACCGCGGCGAGCTGTGTGATCGGGCCGATCATCCCGCCCTCGATCGTGATGATCTTCTACGGGGCGCTGATGAATGTCTCGGTCGCGGCGATGTTCGCGGGTGGCATCGTGCCGGGGCTGCTGATGGCGCTGTTCCTTTTTGCATATAATTTCTGGATCGCACAACGCGAGGATCATCCGGGCGGCGCAGGGGTCGAATTGCCGCCCGTGGGCCCGACCGTATCGCGTGCGCTGCCTGCCCTGCTGGTGCCCGTCGTGATCGTCGGCGGCATCGTCTTCGGCGTCGTCACGCCAACCGAGGCCGCAGCACTTGCCGTGGCGATCACCGTCGTGCTGGTCGTGGTCTATCGGATGATGGAACGGCGCCGACTGGGCGACGCGCTGCGGCATCTGGTGTCCGAAGGGTCCGGCGCGGTGGAAAGCGCCGTGATGCTGACCGGGTCAATCTTCATGATCCTCTTCGCCGCGGCGATCTTCGGTTATCTCGTCGGCATCATGCAGGTGCCGCAGATGATCGCCGGGCTGGTCGCCACTTTCGAACTCAGCGCGACGGGGTATTTTCTGCTGGCAAGCCTCGTGATGTTCGCCGCCGGCATGGTGATGGATGTGACCATGGCGCTGGTGCTGATGGTGCCGGTGCTGATCCCCGTCGCGATCACGGCCGGGGCGGACCCCGTGCACCTGGGCGTGGTGACCTGCCTGAACCTGACGCTTGGCCTGATCTCGCCGCCCTTCGGTGGCATCCTGATGATCGTCTCGACCGCCAGCCGGGTGCCCTACTTGCGCCTGTCGCTCGAAATACTGCCCTTTCTCGCGGTTCAGGTGGCGTTGCTGCTGCTGCTGATCCTCGTGCCCGAACTGACGCTGGCGCTGCCGCGCCTCGCCGGACTGATAGACTGACCAGAACCACCAAAAACAGGGAGAAGAAAAATGTTCACGACACTTCGCCACACGCTGCCCGGGCTTGCGCTCGGACTTGCCTTCGCCGCCCCCGGCTTCGCGCAGGAGGTCCGTATCGCGGTGCAATGCCCGCCAGTGCCGGCATGTTCCGACTGGGTTTATGCCGAGGATTTCGCCACCGCCCTGCGCGACGGCGGGATGGAGGCGACGGTCTTTTCCGGGGCCAGTCTTGGCAAGGACCCCGAGATCGTCGACCAGCTTTCACAGGGGCTGTTGCAGTTCGGCGTGACCAACTTCGCGATGATCGCCCAGGTCGATCCGCGCATCCTCGGCTTCCTCGCACCCTATGTCTTCGAGAACAGCAAACAGTTCTTCCGCGCCACTCAGGAAACCGACAGCCCTCTGCTGGACGGCATCCGCGAGAATATGGAGTCACAGGGCATCATCGTCGCAGGCCTGCCGGGTCTCGGTGGGCAGATGGGTCTGTTCAATGACAGCAAGGACGTCGCCTCGGTTGATGATCTGACGGACCTGCGCCTGCGCGCCATCGACGCCAATCAGGTGAAGTTGTTCGAGGCTTGGGGCACGCAGGGTGTCGTCGTCGACATGCCGGAATTTGCAGGCGCGGTGCAGCAAGGGATTGTGGACGGCTACTTCAACCCGCCCGCCGTGCCGTTGATCTTCAATCACACCGAGTTCCTGACCCATTTCACCGATCTCAAGGCCGGCACCCCGTTCCGCGCGGCACTGATGTCCAAAGACTGGTACGACGCACTCGGCGACGATGAAAAGGCGACGGTGGACGCAGCGGTCGAGATGGCGAATGCCAAGAACCGCGACTGGACCTATGCCGCCGAGACCTCGGAGATCGAGAAACTCGAAGCCGCGGGCGTCACGGTCACGGTGCCGGACGAGGCCGCCCTGGCCGAGTTCAAGCGCCGGTCGCAGGAAGCCTGGGACACGCTGATGCCCGAAGGCTCCGTCGCCGAGATGCAGGCCCTCGCCGACGCGTCCAGGGACTGACCCATGCGGCGGATCGAACAGTGGAGCGCGGGGGTGGACCGGGTCTGCCTCGCGCTCGCCAAGGCTGGGCTGATCGGGATCGCCCTGGTGATCCTGCTTCAGGTGGCCGTGCGCTATGGCCTGCGCTCGCCCTTCTCCTGGACAGAGGAGATGGCGCGCTACCTCATGGTCTGGAGCGGATTGCTCGGCGCCACCTGCGCCTTCCGCCGCGGTCTCGATCCGGTGATCCTTACCGTCACATCCTCCGCCAGTCCGTTGCGACAGCGCCTGTCGCAGATCATGCTGGGGGCGGCGGTGGTTCTGTTCCTTCTGCCCATACTGCATTACTCCGTTTTCGGCCCCGGGTGGAATTTCGAACGCGGATTTCTCTGGCGCGGCATGGGACGCAGCTCCCCCGGGCTGGGGCTTAACATGGCGCTGGTGGGCGCAGTCGTTCCGATCACATGCCTCGTGATCCTGATCCATTGCGCGGCCCGGATCACCGCGCCGAAGATCCTTCGAGAGGACTGACCGAATGAAGGTTATCACCGCCGCGCAGGTGCTCAGCCGCATCACGGTGGCCGAACTGGTCCCGGTGATGGAGGTCGCGATGCGCGATGTCTCCACCGGTCAGGCGCTGCACCCGCCCCGCTTCGCCGTTCCGGTCAGCGAAGCCGGGCGAATGGGACTGATGTACGGCGCGCTGCGCAATCCGCCGCTGCACGGGGCCAAGGTGCTCAGCCTGTTTCCGGACGCGCCGAAATACGGGCTGTCCAGTCATCAGGGCTATGTGCTGCTGTTCGAGAGCCTGCGCGGCGAACCCGTCGCAGTGATCGAGGCGGACGCCCTGACCGCCCTGCGAACAGCAGCCGTGTCGATGCTGGCAACGCGGGTGCTGTCCCGGCCTGATCCACGCGTTTTCACCGTTTGCGGCGCGGGCGAGCAAGCAGAAAACCATGTGCAGGGCATCCTGCAATGCTTTGACCCGACAGAGGTGCGCATCTGGTCTCGCCGCCCGGAGGCCGCGCATGCGTTGGCGGGGCATTTCCCGGACAGCGTCGTGCGGGTCGTCGAGGACCTGACCGGGGCTGTGGCAGGCGCCGATGTCCTCACCACCGCGACCGCTGCCAAAACGGCCTTTCTGGCGGGTGACCTGCTGGAACCCGGTCAGCACGTCAACCTTGTCGGCGCAAGCCTCGCCGATGCCCGCGAGGTCGATGATACGGCTGTTGCGCGAATGGTGATGTTCACCGACGCGCTGGAAAGCTCGAACCGCGAATCCGGGGAAATCCTTGGCGCCAAGGCAGCCGGATTCGTTCCTGAGACTTTTGCGGCACAGGAGCTGGGAGCCGTGCTATCGGGCCGCGCCAATGGTCGGACGGAACAGTCCCAGATCACGGCTTACAAATCGCATGGCCTGATCGTCCAGGACCTTGCGGCAGGCTGGCATATTGCAAAAACGCTCGGTTGAACCCTTCGCGTTCTGTCGCACCCATCGCACCCGGCCGAAATTCCGCCAGTTTGGTTATCGCTCCGGCCGCAAGGCCGGTGCAGATCGCGAACGGGCGGCATGCTCTGCGTTTCCCTTTCCCGTTCGTCGCGGTGTCTTTCACCACGGCAATGCTGTTCGATATCAACGTCATCTGGACCCGTCACATCCTCGCACCGCCACTGCGCCAGCCTCAGCAGAATAGCCACAGTTTGACGGTTTTTGCCGTTTGCACAGGTGATCTTTGCCAGCCCTTTCGGTAAGGTCTCTCTTGGTCGCAAACAACCATACGACAGTCAGTGACTTTGCAACCCCACCTAGCGACGGCGCTTTACTCTCCATTTTCAGGAATTAACCGCCCCGCACTGTGCCTTTTAGTTATGTCCAATAATATTGCATTATCGGACATTCTGGTTATGCTCCGCGTCAGTTCGAAATTTACACAGGTTTCGGTGGATCTGATGACGTCAAAACGCAATGAATCAAGCACCTCAGCCCCTGAGGATCAGACTCAAGGTGAGACAGACGAAAGTGCCGCGATTGCCCTGCCTGCCGATGTGGCTGGCTCGGGGACCATGGATCGTCTGGTCGACACCGCCCGTGACTATGCGCGGGCCGCGGCCTCGGACAACACCCTGAAAGCCTATACCAAGGACTGGGCGCATTTCACGCGCTGGTGCCGGATGAAGGGGGCAGCCCCCCTGCCCCCCGCGCCCGAGTTGATCGGGCTTTATCTGGCGGACCTTGCCGCCGGTTCGCGCCCGCTTTCCGTCAGCACGATCGACCGCCGTCTGTCCGGGCTGGCCTGGAACACCGCACAGCGCGGCTTCACCCTCGACCGCAAGAACCGACACATCGCCACGGTGCTGGCCGGGATCAAGCGCAAGCACGCCCGCCCGCCAGTGCAGAAAGAGGCGATCCTGGCCCAGGACATCCTGGCGATGGTCGCCACCCTGCCCCAGGACCTGCGCGGATTGCGCGACCGGGCGCTGCTGTTGATCGGCTATGCCGGGGGCCTGCGCCGCTCCGAGATCGTCGCGCTGGACCGCCACAAGGACGACACGCCCGACAGCGGCGGCTGGGTCGAGATCATGGATGGTGGTGCCCTGCTGACCCTGAACGCCAAGACTGGCTGGCGCGAGGTCGAGATCGGGCGCGGGTCGTCAGACTTCAGTTGCCCGGTGCGCGCGCTGGAGCAATGGCTGCACTTCGCACGGATCGACTTTGGCCCGGTGTTCGTCCGCACCGCGCGGGACGGAACGCGGGCGCTGGACACCCGGCTGAACGACAAACACGTCGCGCGTCTGATCAAGCAAACCGTCGAAGACGCAGGGCTGCGGCCCGAACTGTCAAAGGCGGACCGCGCCAAGCTGTACTCAGGCCACAGCCTGCGCGCGGGGTTGGCCAGTTCGGCAGAGGTGGACGAGCGCTATATCCAGAAGCAGCTTGGCCATGTTTCGGCGGAAATGACCCGCCGCTACCAGCGCCGCCGCGACCGGTTTCGTGTGAACCTGACAAAGGCGGCGGGGCTGTAAGGCCCCTACCCTTCCTCGTCCAGCGTGGCCAGAAATGCCTCGATCCCGGCCTGAAGCCTGGCGCGCGGCACAGCGGAAAAATCGCGGTCCAACCGCAGTTCGACCTTGCCATCCGATGCGGTGACCCGCGCCTCTCCCTCGGGACGCCCCAGCCGGAGCGAGGTTTTCGAGACGGATTTCGCCACCACCTCTGCCTTGGCTTTCTTCTGTGGCACGAGGCTGTCGCGCAGCACCCGCATTTCAGCGGCGGCATCACGGTCGGGCATGTCCATCAGTGCGTTCATGATCGCCCCTGCCCGCTCCGGCTCGGCGTCCAACAGCTTGTAGACATCCAACCCCAGCGCGCGCGGGATCGCTTCGGGATGGCGCACGGTGCCGTCCAGCGCCTCGAGCACGCGGGCGAACTGACGGATATAGGTCCGCTTTTGCTTCAGCGCCGAGGCATAGAGCGTCGACACCGCCTCGCCCGAAGGGATGCTTTCATCGCGGGCATAGGACAGCGCAAGCTGGGCCATCTCGCCAAAGGACAGGTCCTTGCGGATCAGGTTTTCGTCCACCATCTTGCGGTACAGCGCCACCAGCGGTTCCCCGCGGGGAACCATCGCCGCCGGGATGCGGGTGTAACGCGGATCGCCGGTTTCCTCGGCCAGTTGCCGGAAAGCGCTCAGACGGCGAAATCCCTGGATCAGCTCAAAGCCCTCTGCGGTCTGCTCTACGCGGATCGGGTTTGAGAGACCAACCGCCTTGATAGACTCTTTCAACTCGGCCAGTTCCGGGTCGACATTGGCCGACCGGTCCCGCGTCAGCTTTGATGTCAGCACGTCCGAAGTCTGGATCAGGTCGGTGATCAGGCCCAGCTTCTTCAGGCGCACATGCTCGTGCGCCAGCGCGTCGTTTTCGGCGCGGATGGCAGCCTCGGCCTGGGCCCGCTCGGCTGTGGCGTCGGCGGTTTCGGCAATCGCGCTGGCCATCGGTCCGCGGCGCGGTGCGCTCAGATCGCTGACCCGCGGCTGCGGAGAAACGTCCAACGATTTGGTTTCCGGCGCGCGCTGGTTCCCCGCGGGGAACCCTGCGGTCTCTTCTTCTTCGTCCAGTTCAAAATTGATATCGAAGACAGAGCGTTTCTTAACCATTCATCAATCCTCCAGCTTGTCCCACGCGGCAACCAGCGTGGCTTGGAATTCGTCATAGGCCCTATCAAAGGACATCCGCGCCCGTCGCCAGGTTTCGCGCGTCATCTGGCGGTAGTCCATTTCATAGATCGACGACAGGAACCGCCCCGACTGCTCAACCGCCCGCGTCATCTCGATCGGGTGCTCTGTCACATGTGACTTAAAAACCTGACCAAATGCTGTCTGCATCGCACGGTGCAAATCATTGTTCGGCTCGAACCGCGTCAGCAGAAACCGGATATCGGAAAACACCTTGTCCGGGTTCGTGCCCGACGGCAGCCGCCCGCGGAACCGCCCAAGATCCTCCAGCGCCTCGGACAGCTGCCCGATAAAGCTGGTGGTGCTGTCGTATTCCCAATAGCCCGGACCCGACGGCACATAGAGAACGTCAGCCGCAAAGACTGCGTTCATCGACTGATAACCGATCGCAGGCGGACAGTCGAAGATGATCAGGTCGTAGGCGTCGGGCGGGATCTGATCCAGATAGCGCGACACGGCGGCAAAGAACGACCATTCGGGATTCAGGTGCCGGTACTGGGCGCTGGCGAATTCGACAAAGGCCGCGTTGGCGCAGCTGGGAATGATGTCGATGGTGGGCCAGCTGGTCGGCTTGATGAAATCCGTGACTCGCAGATCGCTCAGCCCCATGCCGGTGACGGACGCGGGCAGCTTGCGCTGGGGCAGGGCGGTTCCGCTCTCGGCCCCGGCGGCGGCGGCGTTCATGCGCTCGGTCTCGCGGATCAGGTCGCGGGCCATGATGCCCCAGACGGTCACTTCTTCCGAAACATCGGACAGGCCCATCGAATGGCTCAGCGTTGCCTGCGGGTCAAAGTCGACGGCCAGCACGCGATAGCCATCCAGCGCGGCGGCATGGGCGAAATGCAGCGCGACGGTGGACTTGCCCGCGCCGCCCTTGAAGTTTGCAATCGCCGCCCGCACCGCGCGCTTGCCCGCCGGACGCGCAGGCATCAGCGACTTGCTCTTGATCTTCAGCTTGCGGCGCAGCTCGTTGATCTCTTCCAGAGTGTACCACCGCTGGCGCCCGTCCTCTTCGACCAGCCCCTCGGGCAGGGACGGGTCCGCCGCAAGGCGCCCCCGGAACGTGGAGGGATTGATCTTCAGGATCAGCTCGGCGACCTCCCAGCTCGAGAACCGGCGCAGGGTTTTCTCCATCTCGGGGGAATACGTCTGCTTGCGGATAAACCCCTGCATCTTCAGCGACTGCGCCTGCAGCTTTGCCAGATCGGTGTGCGTGTACATAAAGAGACCTCAGATTGTCGGTTGCTGCCTCTGATTTGGTCCGGGTTCCCCGCGGGGAACCGATACCAGACAGAAAACAGAACGCTAATTCTTCTTCTTTCTTGGTTTAAGCCGAACTTGCATAGTAAAGGAAGTGATATATTCTGAATTCGGGAAATTCGTGATCCCTTTGCATTTATGCCTGCCGCATAGATTCGCAACGGTTCCACGAACCAGGGCAACCCTGCGGGAATCCCCCACAATATTGCGGGACACCTTTGTTCGTTCTGCTATGTATAGGGGGACAAAACTGTCAAATTGGGGGACGCCCAGTATGGCCCCCAATACCTATATACCCAAAATTCTAAATTGAATGAGGGGGTTTGAAGGTGCTCTGCGAAACAGCCTCTTGACAGAATCGCAACTTTGGACGCAAATCAGGGAATAAGTTGGAAAGACGTTGTCTGCGTTCACTCCAACACAGGATCCGCAAAGAGATCCTTCGATGAGGCACAGTATAGCTGCGCGCCCTGCGCAGTAGAGGGCATCCATGCACATTGTCAAACCCGCACGTCCGCGCGACGCTGCGCGCAAATATGATATCATCACGGCCCTGGGCGCTTACGCGCTGGCGCGTGACAAACATGACCAGCGGCTGGTTCTGCGGCTGATCACCCTGATCACCGCGCGCTACAACTGGGCACGGGATGAACTGGCGGTGGGCCAGCGCGAAATCGCACGGTTGTGGTCGGTGGACGAACGCACGGTGAAACGCGAAATGGCAAAGCTGCGGGGCAAGGGCTGGCTGGTGGTCAAACGTCAGGGCGCACGTGGCCGGGTCACGGAATACGGCATGGACTTGGACCGGATGCTGGCCACGACCGAAGGCGACTGGAGCAACGTCGGACCGGATTTCGATCTGCGGATGAGCGGCAAGCCCGAGGAAACGCCGGTGGTGTCCCTGCCGTTGAAAGGCGACGTGCCACCCCCCGATGTCAGCGCAGGCACGGAATGGGTTCTGGCCCAGGCGATCCTGCACGCCGAGGCACCCGACGTCTATGGCAGCTGGTTGCGCAACCTTGAGCGTGTGGGCAGGGCAGGGGGGCGGCTGACGCTGAAAGCTCCCAGCCGGTTTCACGGGACCTATGTCCAGACACATCTGGCCCGTCGGGTGCTGGCTGCCTGTCAGGCGGTGGATTCGGATGTGACGGATGTGGGGATCGTGGTCTGATCCGCTGCCGCTTCACCTGAACAGCACGACAGGCTAGGCTGGCGCAGCCTCAGGAAAGCCAGCCCATGACATCCGTTCGCCTGCGACTTTTGATCCTTGCCCTTGCGCCGTTGATCGTGCTGATGCCTTTGCTGCTGCTTCTGGGCATGACCCGCTGGACTTCGGATTACGACAAGGTTCTGATTGCCAATGTCGAAAGCGACCTGAAAATAGCGAGCCAGTACCTGTCACGGTTGCGGGCCAAGACCGGGGACGAGCTGAACGCGGTCACGGCGTCGGTCGAGTTCAACACATGGCTGGACCGCCCCGAGGATGAACGCGCCCGCTATTTCGACGAGACCCGCGACCGGCTGGGGCTGACGTTTCTGTATTACCTGCCCGCCGATCAGGTCGCGCAGGCGGGGGCCATCTGGCCGGTGATCGCACAGGCCGCGGCGGGGGAGGGCAGCGCGCAGATTGATATCATGGCCAGTGACACGCTGGCCGGCCTGTCACCGCAGATCGCCGAAACCGCGCGCATACCGCTGATCGCCACGCCAGCCGCCGTGCCCACAACCCGTGCGGTCGAGGATCGTGGCATGGTCATTCACGCGGCCAGCCCGATCACGCTGAACGGGCAGCGCGGGGTTCTGGTGGGGGGCATCCTGTTGAACCGCAATCTGGATTTTATCGATACGATCAACGACCTTGTCTATGCGCACGCCGGTGCCGCGGGCGCGCGTCAGGGGACGGCGACGCTGTTTCTGGATGATGTGCGGATTTCAACCAACGTGCGCCTTTTCGAGGATGTGCGCGCGCTTGGCACGCGGGTGTCGGCCGAAGTGCGCAAGGCCGTGCTGAGCGAGGGGCGCATCTGGCTGGACCGCGCATTTGTGGTCAATGACTGGTATATCTCGGGCTATCTGCCGATCACCGACAGCTTTGGCGACCGGGTGGGGATGTTGTACGTGGGTTTCCTCGAAGCGCCGTTCAACGTGGCCAAGCGGGATGCGTTCCTGTGGATGATGGCCGCATTTGCCGCCGTGCTGATCCTGTCGGCACCGGTGTTTCTGTGGATGGCGCGGGGCATTTTCGCGCCGCTGGAACGGATGACCCAAGTGATCAACCGCGTGGGGCAGGGGGACCTGTCGGCGCGGATCGGACATGTGGGCGCGCGGGGCGAAATAGGCGAGGTGGCGCAGCATCTGGACGGGCTGCTGGAGCAGGTGCAGGACCGCGATTTGCGGTTGCGGGCGTGGAACGAGGAGCTGAACAAACGTGTCGATCAGCGCACGGCGGAACTGAGCGAGGCGAATGCCAAGCTGGAACAGACCTTCCGCCAACTGGTGATGAGCGAAAAGCTGGCCTCGATCGGGGAGATCACTGCTGGCGTCGCCCATGAAATCAACAATCCCGTCGCGGTGATCCTGGGCAATGTCGATGTGATCCGGCAAACCCTGGGCGAAGAGGCCGCGCCGGTGCGGACCGAACTGGACCTGATCGACAAGCAGGTGTCGCGGATCGAGGCCATCGTGGGCAAGCTGCTGAAATTCGCAGCCCCGTCGGATTTTGCCGACCATCAGCAACAGGTCGACCTGGCCCCCGTGGTGCGCGATTGTCTGGTGCTGGTCGATCATCTGATCAGCCAGCATCAGATCACCGTGACATGTCAGTTCGACACGGTGCCGCCGGTGAGGGTGGACACGGGCGAGGTCCAGCAGGTGATTGTCAATCTGGTGGTCAACGCGGTGCAGGCGATGGGCGACGGGGGGCAGTTGACCCTGCGGCTGCATCCCGACCCACGCGGGGGGGCGGCGCTGGTGGTGCAGGACAGCGGGCCGGGCGTGCCCGAGGACCAGTTGGGGTCTGTCTTTGATCCGTTCTTTACCACCAAGCGGGGCGAGGGGACGGGGCTGGGCCTGTCGATCTCGCAAACGCTGATCCAGAGGGCAGGGGGCCTGATCTCGGTCCGCAACCGGGACGGGGGCGGGGCGGAGTTCACGGTCTGGCTGCCTGAAAGATAGGCGCAGGATCAATGGGACCTGACCCTAGGCCAGATAACCGCGCATGGCGTCGCTGACCACCGCGCGGGCGATCTCCTGTGGCTTTTTTGACCCCGATGCACGGAACCAGATGCCGACCCAGTTGACGGCACCCAGGATCACGAGGCTGGCCAGTTTCGGTTCGAGATCCGCGCGCAGCGATCCGTCGTCAATGCCGTCCTGCAGCATGGCGCGAAACAGGCTGTCGATCTTGTCGCGGCTGGTCTGGACGCTGCGTTTGTCGCCGGGGGCCAGCAGCGGGCGGATGTCATTCCACAGGTACTGCATGTCCTTGCGCGTCATCGTGACGACATAGGTTTCCAGCGCGATCCGCAGCCGTTCCGCCGCAGTGTCCGAGGACGTGTCCATGGCCTGTTCGACAGAGGCGATCAGCCGGTCCATCCCGACCTCGTAGCATTGCATGAGCAGGTCGTTCTTGCTGCTGACATAATTGTACAGCGCGGCCTTGGTCACGCCCAGTTCGGCGGCGATGGCATCCAGGGGGACGTTTTCATACCCCTCGGTGCCAAACTTTTCGGACGCGCAACGCACGATTTCACGGCGCTTGTGATCGCGCATTTCTTGTTTGGTCGGGAAGCCGCTGATTGCTTTCATCCTCGGGTTATCCTCTGGCGACGTTACGGCGTCAATAGAATGACCAGTATCAAGTTGACTTTCCAAGAGGCGCAAACCTAATCTCCGGCAAGTTTGGTAACCGACGGTAACCAAAGTGCCGATGGGTTATGGCTTTGCGCCAATATCCAAAGGGGAAGGAATACGGTTGCAGGGGAGGGCCACCGAATGATCAAGCGGCTGTTGATAGCCAATCGCGGAGAAATCGCGATTCGCGTGGCGCGCACTGCGGCAGCCCTTGGGGTGGAAACGGTGGGCGTTTACACGGCTGATGACGCCACGTCCCTGCACATCAAACACGCCGATACGGTGCGCGCGCTGCCGCAGGCGGGCGTGGCCGGTTACCTGGACATTGACGCGCTGATCGCCATTGCCACCGACACGGGCTGTGATGCGGTGCACCCCGGCTATGGGTTGCTGAGCGAGCGGGCGGATTTTGCCGATGCCTGTGCGGCAGCCGGTCTGGTCTTTGTCGGTCCCGAGGGGGCGACGTTGCGGCGGCAGGGGGACAAGGTGTCGGCCCGTGCCCTGGCCGAAACGGCGGGCGTGCCGGTGTTGCGCGGCTCGGACCTGTTGGCGACGGCGGCGGATTTGCACGCGTTCTTTGACGCCCAAGGCGGCGCGCCCCTGATGATCAAGGCGGTGAACGGCGGCGGCGGGCGCGGGATGCGCATCGTTCAGGCGGCGGACGAGATCGACGCGGCATTCGCGCAGGCGCGGGCCGAGACATTGGCCGCCTTTGGCGACGATCAGCTTTATGCCGAACGGTTCCTGCAATCGGTGCGCCATATCGAAGTGCAGATCGTCGGCGACGGGCAAAACGTCACCCATCTGTGGGAACGCGATTGCACGGTCCAGAGGCGGCACCAGAAGGTGATCGAGCTTGCCCCCGCGCCGAACCTGTCCGATGCCACGCGCGACGGGTTGCTGAACGCGGCGGTCGCCATCGGGCGGGCTTGTGGCTATCGCGGGCTGGGCACGGTCGAGTTTCTGGTCGAGGCCGGCGGCGCGTTCTATTTCATCGAGACCAACCCGCGCATTCAGGTTGAACATACGATCACCGAGGAAATCACCGGCTTTGACCTGGTGGAAATCCAGCTGGGGCTGGCATCGGGGCTGTCGCTGGCACAGGTGGGGTTGGGCGATGTACCCGCGCGTCCCAAGGGGTTCGCCGTGCAGGCACGGATCAATGCCGAAACGCCGGACGGGCAGGGGGGCTTTACCCCCACTGGCGGGCGGCTGGACACCTATGCCGCGCCATCGGGGCCGGGCGTGCGGATCGACAGCTATGCCTATGCGGGCTACAGCACCAACCCGAGTTTCGATTCCATGCTGGCCAAGCTGGTGGTACACGACACTTCGGGTGATCTGGGGCGGTTGTTTGCCCGGGCCGAGCGGGCGTTGTCCGAGTTCCAGATTGACGGGGTCGGCACCAACATCGGCTTTTTACGGTCCTTGCTGAAATTGCCCGCGATCACCGCGTGGGATGTGGACGTGCGCACGCTGGACACGCAGGCGCTGGACATGTCCGCAGGCGACGCGGGTCAGACGCGGTATTTCGAGGCTGAGGCCACCGAGGCCGCCGACACCCATGACATCCCCGAGGGCGCCGAGGCCCTGCGCGCGCCGATGCAGGCGATGGTGCAAGAGGTGCAGGTGGCGGTGGGCGACCAGTTTGCCAAGGGGCAGGTCGTGGCCGTGATCGAGGCGATGAAGATGCAGCACACGGTGCTTGCCGAGGCCGGCGGCGTGGTGGTTGCGGTCTATGCACAGGCGGGCGAGACGGTTGCATCGGGCACGCCGGTTCTGGCCTTTGCCCCCGATGATACGCTGGACGAGATTGCCAGCGATGACGCGGTTGCGGACCCGGATCATATCCGCCCCGATCTTCAGGCGCTGAATGACCGGCTGGCGCGGACGCTGGACGAAAACCGGCCCAAGGCGGTCGAACGCCGCCGCAGCCGCGACCAGCGCACCACGCGCGAGATAGTCTCGGCGCTGTGCCAGGGCGGGGATTTCCACGAATACGGTCAGCTTGTTCTGGCAGGGCAGCGGCGCAAGCTGGGGATTGATGCGCTGATTGATGTGTCGCCTGCGGACGGGATTGTCACCGGCGTGGGGGCGATGAACGCCGACCGCTTTGCCGAGGACCGCAGTCAGGTGGCGTTGCTGGCCTATGATTCCACCGTCATGGCGGGGACCCAAGGGTATTTCGGCCACCTGAAAACCGACCGCATGATCGAAGTGGCCAAGGAGCGCGGGCTGGCGTCGGTGTTTTTTACCGAAGGTGGCGGCGGGCGGCCAAATGACGACGATTTCGCCGAAACCGTGCAATCGGGGCTGAAGGTCACCACTTTTGCCGAATACGCCCGCCTGCGCGGCTGGGGGCCGCGGATCACGGTCAGTTCCGGCTTTTGTTTCGCGGGCAACGCGGCGCTGTTTGGCGCGGGCGACATTCGCATCGCCACGCGCAACAGCTGGATCGGTCTGGCCGGTCCCGCGATGATCGAAGCGGGCGGGATCGGGGCGTATCACCCCAAGGAGATCGGCCCCGCACCGATGCACGCGGAAAACGGGCTGTTGGACATTCTGGCCGAGGATGACGACGCCGCCATTCAGGCCACGCGCGATGTGCTGTCCTATTTCCAGGGGCCGCTGGCCGACTGGGACGCGCCCGATCAACGCTTGCTGCGCCACATGATCCCCGAGAACCGCAAGCGGTCGTACCTGATCCGTCTGGTGATCGAAGGGTTGGCCGACACCGGCAGTTTCCTTGAGCTGGGGGCCGAACACGCCCTGGGCATGGTCACCGGCTTTTTGCGGATCGAAGGCCGGCCGATGGGTGTGATTGCCAACAACCCGCAGCATCTGGGCGGCGCGCTGGATGCGGCGGCCTCGGCCAAGGGCGCGCGGTTCATCAACCTGTGCGGGCGGTTCAACCTGCCGGTGCTGTCGCTGTGTGACACGCCCGGATTCATGGTCGGTCCCGAAAGCGAAACCCAAGGGGCGGTGTCCGCGGCCTGTGAGCTGATTTCGGCGGGGGCCAATCTGGACGCGCCGATGTTCTTTGTCTGCCTGCGCAAGGGCTATGGCATCGGTGCACAGGCGATGGCGGCGGGCAGTCTGGGCGAGCCTGCGTTCTCGCTGGCATGGCCCACGGGGGAATTCGGCCCGATGGGGTTGGAAGGTGCTATTCAGCTTGGCTATCGCAAAGAGCTTGAGGCGGAGACGGACCCTGACAAACGGGCGGCGCTGTATGACCGGCTGGTCGCTGGCTTGTACGAACGGGGCAGTGCGGTGAACGTCGCCTCGACCCATGAAATCGACGCGGTGATTGATCCGGCGGACACGCGCGGCTGGATCGCCAAAGGCATGCGTATGGCGGCGCGGATGTGATGCGCGGCCCTGACAGATTTTCGAAAAGGATGACGGGATGACCCAAAACCAACAGATCGAAGAGCACGTAGCAGACCTGCGCAAACGTCAGGCCGAAAGCTGGCCAAAGGGCGTGTCGCGCAACATCACCTATCGTCTGGGCAAGGTCCCGATGAGCCAATATGTGCGCGCCGAAGCCAAGGCACGGCCCGACGCCGCCATGGTGCATTACTATGGCCGCACGCTGAGCTGGGCCGAGATTGACGGCGCGTCGGACCGTTTCGCGGGGCTGTTGCAGGCGCGCGGTGTGGCGGCGGGGGACCGGGTCGCGGTGATGATGGGCAACTGTCCGCAGTTCCTGATCTGCTTTTGGGGGATCATGAAACTGGGCGCGGTTCTGGTGCCGGTGAACCCGATGTTCAAGGGTGTCGAGCTGACCTATCAGCTGAATGACAGCGGCGCGGAAACGCTGGTGTTTCAGGACGATCTGGCGCCGCTGGTGGCGTCGGTGGTGGATGACACGCCGGTGCGGATGATGTGGGCCACGGGTGCGGCCGAAATGGCAGGGACCGGCGGCGCGGTGCCGCGCCCGGCGGGCATGGGCGATGCGCCACGGGCCGAGGGGGTCGCGCGGCTGCTGGATGCGCTGGACGCGGCCACGCCGTTTGCCGGACCGGATTGCACCGATCTGGATGCGGTGGCTGCGCTGAACTACACGGGCGGCACCACGGGGATGCCCAAGGGCTGCGTGCACACGCATGGCGACATGCTTTATACCGTCGCGTCCTACTGCGGCTGCGCGATGGGGGATGCAGGCCCCGACGACGTTGTGGTCAACTTTTTCCCGATGTTCTGGATCGCGGGCGAGGATCTGGGCGTGCTGGCCCCTGTCTACACGGGCGCTGCCGTCAGCATCCTGCACCGTTGGGATGCGGTGGGCTGGATGGCGGCGGTGGCCGAGCACCGTGCCACCATCGTCACGCTGCTGGTCGACAACGCGGTCGAAGTCATGCGTCACCCGCGTGCCGGGGACTATGACCTGACATCGCTGCGCAACACGTCGGTCTGTTCCTTCGTCAAGAAACTGGGCGCGGCGTTCCGCGAGGAATGGCGGACGCTGACCGACAGCACGATGGTCGAGGCCGCTTATGGCATGACCGAAACCAACACCTGCGATACCTATACGGTTGGGTTGCAAGAGGACGACTATGACCTGCAGCAACAGCCGGTGTTCGTGGGTCTGCCCGTGCCCGAGACCGACATCATCATCCGCGATTTCGAAACCGGCGCGCTGAAAGAGATCGGCGAGACCGGAGAGATTTGCGTGCGCTCGCCGTCGGTCCTGAAATCCTATTGGAACAAACCCGACGAGACCGCACACGCCCTGCGCGATGGCTGGTTGCACACAGGCGACATCGGAATGGTGAACGCGCGCGGCTTTGTGCACTACCTGGGGCGGCGCAAGGAAATGCTGAAGGTGAACGGCATGCCGGTGTTCCCCGCCGAGATCGAAATGCTGCTGGGCCGCCACCCTGCGATCCTGGGGTCCGGCGTGATCGGGCGCAAGGACGAGGCCAAGGGCGAGGTGCCGGTGGCCTTTATCCACATTGACCCGGAACAGGCCGGCGGCATCGACGCCGACAGCCTGCGCGCATGGTGCCGCGAGCAGATGGCGTCGTTCAAGGTGCCGGAGATCCGGTTGGTGGACGCCCTGCCGATGACGGCCACGGGCAAGGTCAAGAAAGAGGAATTGGCGGCGCTGCTGTAGCGCGCGGCCCAGGACGGACGCCACAGCACAGGGAGGTGCGCGTGGCGGCAAGAAAACATGTAAATCGGGAGGATGACATGAAACATTTGAAACTGACGACACTGGCCGCCACGGCAGCCATCGCACTGGCCCCAATCGCACAGGCCGAAACGCTGCGCCACGCGGTCGGATCGGCCGGGGTCAGCGGGCTGATCGACGGCACGCAAGCCTGGGCCGACTATATCAAGGAACAGACCGGCGGCGAGACCGAGATCAAGATCTATGCCGGATCACTGCTGAACTTTACCGAAACCTTCACCGGCCTGCGCGATGGCATCGCCGACAGCGGCTTTGTCGTGCCGGCCTATCACCGCGCCGAGCTGCCTTATGCCAACCTGCTGAGCGACATGGGCACAGCCGGAGTGGATCCGGTTGCGATGGCAGGGGCCGCCAACGAATTCATGTTCACCTGTGCGCCCTGTCTGGCCGAGTTCAACAATGCGGGGCAGATTTTTCTGGGGAACACGGTCACCGGACCATACTATATGTACAACCAGAAACCGGTGAAGGCGCTGGCCGATTTCGAAGGCATCAAGGTGCGCGGCTTTGGGCCCTTTGCCCGCTGGCTGGACGCGATGGGGGCATCGACCGTCAGCCTGGGTGCCACCGATATTTACGAGAGCATGAGCCAGGGCCACATCGACGGCAACGTGCACACGCTGGAAACGCTCGACACGCTGTCGACGGGTGAGGTGGCCGATTATGCCCTGAACCAGCCGATTGCCGTGTTCATCGGCAACACCATGTTCAACGTCAGCGCAATGACCTGGGCCGGGCTGAGCGACCAGACCAAGCGCGCGATGATTGACGGCGCGGCCTTTGGCCACGCGATTGCGACCATCGACAGCGTCAATCAGGCCGAAGCGATCCTGGCCGATCCGCAGGCGCATGGTGTCGAACTGCTGGAGCCCGATGCGGATGTGAAGGAGAAATCCGAAGCCTTCCGCACCTCGGACATGGAAGCCGTTGTGACCCTGAACCGCGATGAATACGGCATTTCGGACGCCGAGGCACAGGTGGCACGGTTCCAGGAGCTGGTCGCCAAGTGGGACGGGCTGGTCAAGGATATCGACACCAGCGACCCCAAGGCTGTGGGTGATCTGTACCTGCGTGAAGTGTTCTCGAAAATCGACCCTGCGTCGCTGGGTTAACCGCGCAGCTGTCCCGTCGCACCGGTTCGGATGCGGCGGGACATCCCCGTTCTTTCCCGCCAGACCTGCGCCCAACGAAAGCTTTGCCGATGGCACATCTGATCCGTTTCGACCTTTTGCTGACCCGCATCGCCGCCGCGATTGCCGCTGTTGCGGTGATCCTGATGATGCTGACCGTCGCCTCTGACGCGTTTTCGCGACAGGTGTTCAACGCGCGTATTCCCTTTGTTTCGGTGATCGTGGCCAATTATTTCATGGTCGCCATCGCATTCCTGCCGCTGGCCATGGCCGAAGCGCAGGATCGCAATATTTCGGTCGATCTGGTCTATGGCAACCTTGGGCCGGGCGCGCAGCGGCTGGTCGGGTTGCTGGTGCATGTGCTGGCCTTCGCCACCTGTTGCGGATTGACCTCGACCATGTGGGACGAGGCCATGCGCCGCTATGCCAGCGGATCGGTCGCGGTCGAGGACGGCGTGTCGATGGCGGTCTGGCAGGGGTATTTCCTGTTGCCCGCAGGATTTGCCCTGTTGGCGATGACCTATTTGCTGCGCATTGTTCTGGGGCTGCTGGGCGCGCGGGAAGCACGTGAACCGCTGATCCCTGATGTCTCCGAGATCGCAGGGGAGGCTGGCCAATGACGCCCGAGGTGATCGGATTGCTGGGACTTGGCGTTCTGGCGTTGTTGCTGCTGTTGCGGATGCCGGTTGGCCTGTCGCTGATACTAGTCAGCTTTAGCGGGATTTACATCCTGCTGGGGGCGCGCCCTGCCTGGGGGATCTTGACCAGCGTGCCCTATCAGTTTGCGGCGAAGTGGACGTTGTCGTCGGTGCCGATGTTCCTGTTGATGGGATATGTCTGTTATCACGGCGGCATGACAAAGGCGCTGTTTGCCGCCGCGCGGGCGTGGCTGGGTGCCTTGCCCGGGGGGCTGGCGATCGCGTCGGTATTCGGGGCCGGCGGCTTTGCGGCGGTGACCGGATCGTCGGTGGCCTGTGCGGCGGCCATGGGCCGGATCGCGGTGCCCGAAATGACGCGCGCGGGGTATGATCCGGGGCTGGCGACGGGATCGATTGCGGCGGCGGGCACGCTGGGTGCGCTGATCCCGCCGTCGATCCTGTTGATCCTCTTCGGTATCTTTGCGCAGGTCCCCATCGGCCAGCTGTTCCTGGGCGGCATCGGGGCGGGCGTGCTGACGGCGCTGGTCTATGCCGCGATGATCTATATCCGCGTGCGCATCAATCCTGCGCTGGCCCCGGTCCGTGAAGACCCCGCCAGCTGGAGCGAACGGTTTGCCCATTTGCGGGGCATCTGGCCGGTGATCCTGCTGTTCGTGGTGGTGATCGGCGGCATGTTCGCGGGCCTGTTCACCGCGACCGAGGCGGGGGCCGTCGGCGCGTTGGCCGCGTGCATCATCGCCTGGGCAGGTGGCGGGCTGACGCTGGCCACGCTGCGCCAGTCGGTGAACGAAACCATCGTGACCACCGCCGCCCTGTTCCTGATCGCCATCGGGGCCAACCTGCTGACACGGTTCCTGGCGCTGTCCGGTTCGGGAGAGCTGATCACCCAGACGATCCTGACCTTTGGTGCGTCCGAGCTGGCGCTGATCATGGGGATCGCGCTGGTCTACATCATATTGGGCATGTTCCTGGACCCGATTGGCGCGATGTTGCTGACGTTGCCGGTGTTGCTGCCGGTGGTGGACGAGGCGGGGCTATCGCTGATCTGGTTCGGGGTCTTCGTCGCCAAGTTCCTTGAGATCGGGATGATCACGCCACCCGTGGGGCTGAACGTGTTCGTCATCAAGGGTGTCGTGGACCGGTCGATTTCTCTGGGTGTGATCTTTCGCGGGGTGATCTGGTTCCTGGTGGCCGATGCGGTGGTCGTGACGATCATGGTGGCCTTTCCGCAGGTGATCCTGTGGCTGCCGGGATTGTCCTAGCGCCCGCGTTTGTCGGGGGCCTTGCGGCCGATGTATTTCGCTGCGGCGTCGTTGGTGGCCTGAGAGGCATCCGCGACGCCGATCAGCACGCCTGTGCGCCGCGGGTCGGTGCGCTTGTGCATGATCGCCGCATTCGACAACGTCGTGCGGGCCGCCGGGCGGCGGGCCCATGCGTTCAGCTTGTCGTA
>TARA_R110000765_G_scaffold424120_1_pt1 | contig 99293 bp, 92 predicted proteins | sample TARA_R110000765 | Tara Oceans TARA_R110000765 (sample SAMEA4398168) | marine metagenome | biome: Polar Biome; feature: [MES] marine water layer (ENVO:01000295) within the mesopelagic zone...; material: water (ENVO:00002006), including particulate matter (ENVO:01000060) such... | reverse complement strand
CAGTGGGACTGGTCGATCCGCTCCTGCGATCGCGAAAACCGGACCTGCCGCTACATCCAGCGGGTCTACGGTTCCCACACGCCCTGGCCCGCGACATTCGTCTCCGAAAGCGGGCAGGAAATCGCCTACCCGACCAGCGGAGGCCTATGGCACTTCTATTCCCGCAGCATCATGGTCGAATACGGCGACTACGAGGACAACATGGGCCACTCGGAGTGGTTCTCCTACTGATTCGGATCGCCCGATGCCTTCAGCGAAATGGGGCGAAGCTCGGCAAGGCAGGTATCATAGCCATCAGGATCGACATGCCAGCGGCGGCTCACCGAGCCATCATTCCAACGGTAATCGGTGAACAGGTGAATCTCCTGCGCACCGTCGTTCAGAAACCCTTCCTGGAAAGGCCAGCCTGTCTTTCTCTTCGCCATGTAACCGCGCCACTCGTACCGTTCTTGCCGTTCTGTCTTTCGTAATCGGGGCGGGATCAAAGCCTCGGGAAGCGGATTAGCGCTTCGCGAAAAGCTCTTCGGGATCGACGTTTAGCGCCCGGGCGATGCGTTCGAGAAGATCGAGGGAGGCTGCGAACTTCGAGTTCTCGAGCCTGCCCATGTGACCGCGGCTTACGTTGGCCTGATGAGCAAGCGCTTCCTGGCTGAGGCCGCGGGCGCGTCTCAAGTCCTGGATGTTCAATGCTACACGGTCCCGCAAGTTCATGCCCGCGGAACGGACACGGTGCACGAAATATCGCCACGCGATATATGTTACATTCGAAGATGAGGGAGCAGAAAAATCGAAAATCGGTGCTTAGAGACAGAGGACCAATTTGCATGCAGTTCCGGGTACTTGGTGTTGCAAATGCTACTAGGGCGAGTAGCGATGACCGTCAATACACCATGACACGAAACAGCGTCAGTCACGCATAATGAAGTTTATGTTAAGGTAATCTCCAGATCCCTTCGTCCTGAACCACCCGGGATTCTGAAAGAAGCTTCTCCAGATGCGCCGCGGCATTTCGTTCGGCGGCCATTGCAATATGCGGGTCAGATTTTTTGTAAACAGAAGTGGCGATATTCTGGAGCGAGTCGGAGGTACTTGAGAGGTACGCGAGAATCTCCGACTCACGACGCATCCGGTTGGCGAGCAACCGTTTGACGTACGGTCCCGGGTCCCGGAGTACAGGTCCGTGACCCGGCAGGCTGACCTTATCGTTGCGATCGATTAGCCGCTGAAGCTGGGTGCAGTAATCGCGCATGTTGCCGTCAGGGGGACTGACTATAGAACTGTTCCAACTCATCACGTGATCGCCTGTGAAAAGTACTCCATCCGGCCTCGCGAAGCAGAGGTGATCGCTCGCATGACCAGGTGTGTGCAGGACAGTAAGACCAGCGATCACCTGCCCGTCTTTCAAAAAGCCGTCAGGTTGAAACGCATCGTCAGGAAATGCGCGCGAAACATAAACCGGCAAACCTGTACGTTCGCGCAATGCCGGCACGGCCCCGAAATGATCGGAATGGTGATGTGTCAAGAGAATTCCGGCAGGGTTGGCTCCCAAATTCTCGACGATTGCTTCGAAATGTGCACTGTCTTCTGCTGGACCGGGGTCGATAATGAACCGACCGTCAGGAGTATCAATGATATAGCTATTCGTCCCGTGATAGGTCATCTTCCCGGGATTGTTGGCAACGATCCTTAGGATTCCCTCGGCCACCTCTACGCCCTGCGCACGAGGAGGGTCAGGCTCACCGTAAAACATGTTGTTTCTTGTCATTCTTTATGACCATGTATTGATTGCGAACAATCCGTATCATGCAGCTCCGCCTCTTGCTCTTGCACAATTTCGGAAACCTCAAGCTGGTTTTCAGCGCCGGTCGAACCCGGCACTGGAACAAAGCAACGAAGCCCAGCGTTCAAACACGGCCCCGATTTTGGAACCCTGTATACAGCACCACAGCAATTGCCGCCTTGGCCAGATCTCCAAGCAGGAACGGGTAAAGCCCGGCGTTCATCAATTTTTCTCCATAGCCGATAAAGCCGCCCAGCCAGAAGAGCCCTGCGCAGTACATAAGCATGGAACCGAAAAGTACAGCGACAGTTGCTCTGAATGCAGGCTGAAACCCTCTCAACTTTTGAACCATCCATCCAGCGGCAGCCGCTGCGAGTGCGAACCCAATCAAGTATCCGCCTGTGGGGCCGGCAATATAGACCAATCCGGCCGGCGCGGGAGGCGTGCCAGCGAAAACCGGAAGGCCAAGCGCGCCTTCCAGAAGGTAGATTACTACAACAAGTCCACCGCGAACTGGACCCAGAAAAAGTCCAAGGCCCAGGACTGCTAGGGATTGGGTCGACATCGGAACCGGGTAGAAAGGAACCACGATTTTCGCGGAGAGTGTTAGAAGAATGGTGCCGATGAGTATAGTTGCGAACTCTCGGGACAGACTTGCGAGTGGTTGGCGTTGAGTAGATTCCAAATTCATTTTGTTAGTCCTTGTGTCAGTTGGTCGTTGATATGGTTTTTGTAATGGTGAGTTCACATCCGCTTGGCGACCTCTTCGAGCATGACCTCGGTGGCACCGCCGCCGATGGCCTGGACACGGGCATCGCGCGACATGCGTTCCACGGGTGTTTCCCGCATATAGCCCATACCGCCATGGAACTGGACACAGTCGTAAAGCACGCTGTTTACCAGCTCGCCACAATAGGCCTTGACCATCGATACTTCTTTGACGCAATCGCGGCCCGCGGCATCTAGTGACGCAGCGTGATAGGTAAGCTGACGTCCCGCTTCAATCCGGGTCTGGCAATCGGCCAATCGCTGGCGCACTGCCTGCTTGTCCCACAGCACACCACCGAAAGCCTTGCGCTGCTTGACGTAATCCACAGTCATTTCCAGTGCGGATTGCGCCTCGGCGCAGGCCATTGCACCCAGCACGATCCGTTCGTTCTGGAAGTTCTTCATCACCGAGTAGAAGCCCCGGTTCACCTCCCCCAGCACGTTCTCTGCCGGGATGCGCACATCCTCGAAGATCAGTTCGGCGGTGTCCGAGCACAGCCAGCCGGTCTTGTTCAGCGCCCGGCCGACAGAGAACCCCGGCGTGCCCTTTTCGACCGTGAACATGGTGATCCCGCGCGAGCCCTTGGCGTCCGGGTCGGTCTTGGCGCCGACGAAATAGATGTCGCCATGCACGCCGTTGGTGATGAACATCTTGGTGCCGTTGATCACCCAGTCCGATCCGTCCTGCACCGCGCGCGTGCGCATCCCCGCCACGTCAGACCCGGCGCCCGGTTCGGTCACGGCCACTGCGGCAATCTTTTCGCCCGAGGTGATCGAGGGCATCCAGCGCGCCTTTTGTTCGGGCGTACCGGCGTTTTCAAGATGCGGCGAGGCCATGTCGGTATGGACCAGAACCGTGGCCGAAAACCCGCCGAAGGTGGAGCGACCCGCTTCCTCGGCCAGCACGACGCTGGACATCACATTTAGCCCTGCGCCGCCATATTGCTCGTCATAGCGCATGCCCAGCACGCCCAGATCGCCCATCCGGCGCAGCACGTCACGCGGCACCATGCCATCCTTTTCCCAAGCGTCGGCCTTGGCCGTCACTTCGGTTTCGATGAAGCGGCGCAGCTGCGCGCGGATCATGTTCAGGTCCTCACTGAACGGGCCTGTGGCCGCATCAATCATGTCATGCTTGGTCATTGGATTTCCTCTGGATCGAGTTTTACAAGGGGCGCTTGCCCGGCGACGGTGTCGCCGGCGGCGCAGTAGATTTCGGCTACGATGCCCGCAAACGGGGCGACCAGGCTTTGCAGCAGTTTCATCGCCTCAAGCACCACCAGTGTATCGCCCGCCGCGACCCGATCGCCGGGCGCGACCCGCAGTTCGACCACTGCACCGGGCATCGGCGCGACAAGCAAGTCTGCCCCGCGGACCTTTCCCGAAGCGCGTTGCAGGTGTCTGTCCTCCAGCGTTTCAATGGCAAACCCGGCCATACCATCCGGCGTTGACAGAAACACCTGCCAGTGTTTTTTCGTGCGGCGCAGGTGCGCGGCGCGGGTAAAGGGCACGCCGCCAACGCGCCCTGTCAGGCGGTCGGCGGTCAGGCCGGGCGCTTCGACGGTAACAGGGGTGTCGTCCGGCAATCTGATCGTCAGATGCCTTTTATCGCCCGCCGCGCTGGTCGGGTCTTCGTCGCCCAAGGCCCAATAGAAGGCAGCGCCGGGCCGGCCTGCGGGCGCGGTCAGACGCCACGCACCTAGACCTTGCCAAGGGGTGTTCCCGGCCGTCGGGACCAGATGCAAATGCAGGGCCAGTGTGGCCAGCGCGCGGCTTTGCGCATCGGGTGCGGGGGGTGCCCACCCGTTCACAAACATCTCGACAAGCCCGGCGGTGTGATGCCGGATCGCGGCAAAGTCGGGATGAATTAACAAGGCGCGCTGAAACGCCAGGTTCAGCCCCAGCCCGCCCACGGCAAAGCCGTCGATTGCGGCCACGCTCTTGCGGATGGCCTGCGCCCGGTCCGGCGCATGGATGATCAGCTTGGCCAACATGGAATCGTAGTGATGGCCGACAGTTGAACCTTCCCCGACGCCCGTATCCAGCCGCACGCCCGAAGGCGGCACCCACAGCGTGATCCTGCCGGTTTCGGGGCGGTAATTCTCGGCCGGGTTTTCGGCGGCAACGCGCACTTCGATGGCGTGGCCTTCGAAGTGTACGTCGGGTTGCTGGAAAGTCAGCCGCTCGCCCCGCGCGATGCGCAACTGCCATTCGACCAAGTCGATTCCGGTGATCGCCTCGGTGACGGGATGTTCGACCTGAAGGCGGGTATTCATCTCAAGGAAGTAATAGGCGCGGCGCTCGGGGTCATATAAGTATTCAACCGTTCCGGCAGAGCGGTATCCGATCGCCTGTGCAAGGCGCACGGCGGCAGCGCGCATATGCTCGCGCAGATCGTCTGGCAGATTCGGCGCGGGGGCCTCTTCGATAAGCTTCTGGTGATTGCGTTGCAGCGAACAGTCCCGGTCGCCGAGATGCACCAGGTTGCCATGCGTGTCGCCTAGCACCTGCACCTCGACATGGCGGGAGCGGAGCGCATAGCGTTCCAAAAATACCGCCGGATCGCCGAACGCACCCTGCGCCTCTGCCCGGGCAGAGGCGATGGCCTTGGGCGCGTCGGCCATGTCGGTGACGAGACGCATCCCGCGTCCGCCACCGCCGGCGCTGGCCTTGACCAGGAATGGCACCCCAAGCGCGCCCGCCTCTTGCAGCAGGCGTGAATCCGATTGATCGGCACCGCGGTACCCGGGCAGCACCGGCACCCCTGCGGCCTCGGCCGCAGCCTTCGCCGCGATCTTGGACCCCATTTGAGCGATGGCATCGGGTTCCGGTCCGATAAAGACTAGCCCTGCGGCCTCGACCGCTGCCGCGAAATCCGCGTTCTCGGACAGAAAGCCATAACCGGGATGCACCGCACCCGCGCCCGTGGCGCGCGCAGCCCCCAGGATGGCCGGGACGTTCAGGTAGCTTTCAGACGCAGCCGCCGGGCCGATACAGACAGCGTGATCCGCCTCGGCTACGAAGGGCGCGTCGCGGTCGGCCTCGGAAAAGACCGCAACCGTTTCCAGACCCAGCTTGCGGCACCCGCGCTGGATGCGCCGGGCGATCTCGCCCCGGTTGGTAATCAGGACGCGGGTGAAACTCATTTCACTCTCCACGAAGGCACGCTCTTGTTGAGAAAGCTGTTGATGCCTTCAATGCCTTCCCCGGTTTCCCAGGCGTCGGCTAGACGGTCGGCGGTGTAGATCATGTTGGTTTCCAGATCGTGACTGGCGACATAAGCGATCAGTGCCTTGGTATCCGCCACCGCGCCGGGCGCTGCCTGAAGGTGATCGTGCACCACCCGTTCAACGGCGGCATCCAACGCGTCGGCGGCGACGACCTCGGTGAGGAGCCCGATCCTTTCGGCGCGCGCGCTGTCGAAGAGCGCGCCCGACAGCATGGTTTCACGCGCGTGCACCTTGCCGATGCGGGCCACCACGTAGGGCGAGATATTGGCGGGCAGCAGACCCAGTTTCACTTCGGTCAGGCCATAGCGTGCGCCTTCTGCGCCGATGGTATAGTCGCAGACCGAAATCATGCCGACGCCACCGCCATATGCCGGCCCGTTGATCCGCCCGATCAGGGGCTTTTGCAGCGTGTCCAGTCGGCGCAACAGATGCGCGAGCGTGGCGCTTTGTTCGACCCGTTCGGCGCGGGATTTTTCGACGTTTGAGGCGAACCAGTTGAAATCCCCTCCAGCGCAAAAGCTTTTGCCGGCACCGGTCAGGATCACGATGCGCACCTTGTCATCTGAAGCCAGATCCTCGACCGCGTCGAAAAGCTCGGCGATCAGATCGGCGTTCAGCGCATTGTGCTTGTCAGGGCGGTTGAGGGTTACCGTGGCAACGCCACGCGCATCGGTTTCGACAATGATGGTTTCATAACTTGTTGTCATGACATCGGCCTCACATTCTGAAGACGGGCGTGTGGCGCCCTTTCTCGGGCACCGACGAGACAATGGCCAGACACAGGCCCAGAATATCGCGGGTCTGTCCGGGCTCGATCAACCCGTCATCCCAGAGCCGCGACGTGGCGTAATACGGATCGGACTGTTCGCCATATTGGGCACGCACCTGCGCCTCGATCTGCGCAAGATCGGTCTCCATCCTTTCAGGCTCGCCGCCTTTCTGGCGGCGCAGCTCCTGCATCACGTTGGTCGCGATGTCCGCGGACATGGTGGCCAACTCCGCCATCGGCCAGGCAAAGAGGAAATTCGGTGCAAATCCGCGTCCGCACATGCCGTAATTGCCCGCTCCATAGGATCCGCCAAGCAGGACTGACAATCGCGGCACCTTGGCAACCGACATGGCATAGACAAGCTTGGCGCTGTTCTTGGCGATGCCGCCGCGCTCCGCCTCGGTCCCGACCATGAAACCCGCGATGTTGTGCAAGAACAGTAGCGGGATATTGCGCTGGTCGCACATCGAGACGAACTGCGCCCCCTTCAGCGAACTGTCCGACATCAGCGCGCCGTTGTTGGCCAGGATACCGACCCGATAGCCGTGGATCCGCCCGGTGCCGCAAACCAACGTCTCACCCCAGCCGGGCTTGAATTCGCGGAACTCGCCCGCGTCGATCATGCGCAGCAGAACCTCGCGCATGTCGTAGGGCTGCTTGCGGTCGGCGCTGATGATGCCGAGCAATTCTGACGGATCATGCGCGGGCGGCGCGGGGGCTGCGTCGGGCGGCATCGGGCGCGACTGGCCCAACTCGGCCACGATGTCGCGCATCAGCGCCAGCGCATGGTATTCGTCCTCGGCCAGATGGTCGGACACGCCCGAGACGCGCGAATGCATCTCAGCACCACCCAGCGTTTCGCCATCGGCCACTTCGTTGATCGCCACCTTGACGATAGAGGGCCCGCCCAGATGGATGCGCGCGTTGCCGCGCACCATGATGACCTCGTCCGACAGCGCGGGAATATAGGCCCCGCCTGCCGTGCAGCCGCCGAACACGGCCGATATCTGCGGCAAGCCGCTGGCCGACATGTTGGCCTGGCGATAGAAGGAATTGCCGAAATGGCGGGCATCGGGAAAGACCCGGTCCTGCTCGGGCAGATAGGCCCCGCCGCAATCCACCAGATAAAGGCAAGGCAGCCGGGTTTCCGCCGCGATTTCCTGGGCGCGGATATGCTTTTGCACCGTCTCGTGGTAAAATGATCCGCCCTTGACCGTCGCATCATTGGCTATGATCATGCAGGGCAGGCCGTGGACGATGCCGATGCCGGTCACGATCCCCGCACCAGGCACCTCGCCGCCGTATTGCCCGTAGGCCGCGAGCGACGACAGTTCCAGAAACGCCGTGCCCGGATCCACCAGCAAGTCGATCCTCTCGCGGACCAGCAGCTTGCCGCGCTTGCGGTGGCGCTCGACCATGTCGAGGCGCCCGCCCGAGGTGGCCTCGGCAAAGCGCGCGCGCAGCGTCTCGACCCGCGCGCTTTGCGCCTGGTGATTCCGCGCATAGATCTCTGATGCGGTCAGCACTGCTGTTTCAAGGCGCGCCATGGCTCAGGTCTCCTGTCTTTCAAGTATTCCGTTGAGAAACACATCGGCATAGGTGCGTGACAGCGCCTCTGCGCTGCCGCGGTGCGGATCGAACCATTCAAGCGTGGCGTTCAGCGTACCGATCAACATCAGGCGCAGGCGGCGGATGTCCACTTCGCGTTTCAGCGCGCCGTCTGCCTGAAGCCGGGACAACAGGTTGTCCCATTCGGCCTCATAGGCCCGGCGCGTGTGCAGATTGGCATCGCGGACGGATTGCGGCACCTGCCCGAAAATGCGCACATTGGCCGAGGAATAATCGCTGACGTCCAGAAGCGCGCGCAGGTGCGCCCCGATCGCTGCCCGCAGGATCGCCTCGGCGCCGGTGCCCTCGGGCAAGGCGGAAACGGCTTGGCGCATGCTCTCATGAACGACCTGAATACCTGCATCCAGAACGCGCGCGACGATCTCGTCCTTGGAGCCAAAATGGTAATATATGCTGCCCGCCTTGATTCCAGCGGCCTCGGCGATTTTTCTGAGTGACACGGACCCATAGCCCTGTTCGCGGAAGAGCCGCGCCGCAACATCCAGCACGCCATCACGCCCGACCGCCCTCCGGGGGATCTCGTTGAGCTTGCTCGCTGAGGTATTCGCCATGGGGTCTCTTTACGGTATACTGCCTAACTAACACCTGTTAGGTAATTGGTGCCGATGAGTCAATCCTCCCGAACGCGTTGGATTGGAATTTGTGGCGAATCCCGTCCGGGCAATCGTCATACGGCCGCCGGAAATGCCGGTCGCCAGCCAAGGCTCGAATACGTGGTTTGGCTGGCGTGGGTCAGATCGTGAAGCCGCCGCCGCAAATGATGTGCTGACCCGAAATGAAGTTAGATTCGGGCGTACAGAACAAATAGACCGCGCCAGCGGCCTCTTGCGGGGTGCCGACCCGGCCCAGCGGAATCATGCGCTCCATCTGGGACAAGAGATCGGGGTTCACGCCGACCTTGATTTCGCGGTCTTCCACTTTGATTGTGCTGTCGCCCGCGGCGCTGCCTTCGGTCAGCCGCGTGCGGATCGGGCCAAAGGCCACCGCGTTGACGTTGACCTTGTAACGGCCCCATTCCTTGGCCATCGTCCGGGTGACACCCAGAACACCGGCCTTGGCGGCGGCGTAGTTGATCTGGCCGGCATTACCGCCGGTCCCCGCGATGGATGAGATATTCACCACCTTGCGGAACACTTCCTGCCCTGCAGCAGCTTCTTCTTTGGCCTTGGCGCTGATCACCGGCTGGGCGGCGCGCAGAATCCTGAAGGGCGCAGTCAGGTGAACGTCGATGATCGCCTGCCACTGTTCGTCGGTCATCTTCTGAACGACGCTGTCCCAAGTATAGCCGGCATTGTTCACGATGATGTCCAGCCCGCCAAAACTGTCCACGCCCGTCTTGATGAAACGTTCGGCGAAACCGTCTTCTGTCACGCTGCCGGCGCAGACCACGGCCTCGCCGCCAACCGCACGAATGGCCTCGGCGGTCTCATTGGCCGGGTCGGCATCCAGATCGTTGACCACCACGCGCGCCCCTTCCGAGGCCAGCTTGAGCGCGATCTCGCGACCGATACCCCGGCCCGAACCGGAAACCAGCGCAACGCGCCCGTCAAGTTTTCCAGTCATGTTTTCTCCTCCCGATTGGTGCTGTCACGCTTTTTCATAAAGCGTGGTCACACAAGCCCCGCCAAGACCCAGATTATGCTGGAGCGCCAGCCGCGCGCCTTCCACCTGCCTTGCATCTGCCTGCCCGCGCAACTGCTGAACCAGTTCGGTGCATTGCGCCAGGCCGGTCGCCCCCAGCGGATGCCCCTTGGACAACAGCCCGCCCGACGGATTGGTCACGAATTTGCCGCCATAGGTGTTGTCGCCGTCATCGACGAATTTTGCCGCATCACCGCGGCGGCAAAGCCCAAGCGCCTCGTAGGTGATCAGCTCGTTATGGGCGAAACAGTCATGCAGTTCGACCACGTCCACATCCTGAGGGCCGATGCCCGCCGCCTCATAGACCTGATCGGCGGCGCGTTTGGCCATCGAATAGCCGACGACCTCGCGCATGTCATGCGCGCCGAAGGTTTCCGGGCCGTCCGTCGTCATGGCCTGAGCGGCAATGCGCACCGAGCTGTCCAGACCGTGCTTGTCGGCGAAGGCCTTGGAGCACACGATTGCCGCAGCCGCGCCACAGGTCGGTGGGCAAGCCATCAGCTTTGTCATGACGCCGGGCCAGACGACCTGTGCCGCCATCACTTCTTCCGGCGTCACTTCCTGCCGGAACAGCGCCACCGGGTTCCTGGACGCATGCCGACTGGCTTTGGCGCGGATTTTCGCGAAGGTTTCCAGCGTAGTTCCGAACTCTTCCATATGCGCTTTGCCCGCGCCGCCGAAATAGCGCAGCGCCAGCGGAATCTCCGTGTTGCCCACCAGCACGTCGGTCTCGGCGTCGAAGGACGTGAAGGGGCTGACCCGATCGTGGAACATCGCGACGATTGCGCCAGGCTGCATCTGCTCGAAGCCAAGCGCCAGAGCACATTCCACCGCACCGCTTTCAACTGCCTGACGGGCCAGGAACAGGGCCGACGAACCGGTCGAGCAGTTGTTGTTCACATTCAGAACCGGTATCCCGGTCATGCCGACGTGATACAAAGCCCGCTGGCCGCTGGTGCTGTCACCATAGACATATCCCACATAGGCCTGCTGAACCTTGTCATAATCCAGCCCCGCATCGGCAAGCGCGGCACGGGTGGCCGCAGCAGCCATCACATCATAGCTTTCGGATTTTCCTGGCTTCTGAAATGGGACCATCCCGACGCCGACGACATAGGCTTTGTCTCTCATTTCTCTCTCTCCCATGCTTGGCCCGGCCATCGTGAACGGTAAGCCATGTCAATTTCTAACACATGTTTGATTTTAGCGCTCAACCTTGATAACTGTCAACATAGCTAAACCGTGATGTAGGGAGCCTGCGTCATTTGCCAACACATGACTGATTTTCCTGACCGCGCGTTCCGCAAGCCAGCACCATTCAGGCGTTCGGGTCCCGGCATGACTGTCGATAAACGTCTGACGTCTGGTTCCGGTAACCAGTGGTACCCAACCCACCAAAAGGAGAGATAATGGCGTATTGTTACGAATTCAAAGGGTTCGTGCCCGTTGTGCCCGAGGATACATATGTCCATCCTCAGGCGGTTCTGATCGGAAATGTCATCCTGGGTCATGGATGCTATATCGGACCCGGAGCAAGCCTGCGGGGCGACTTCGGCAGGATCGTGATTGGCGACGGGGCCAATGTGCAGGACAATTGTATCATCCATTCCTTTCCCGGTCGCGACGCGATCGTTGAATCCGACGGTCATATCGGCCACGGCGCGATCCTGCACGGTTGCACAGTGGGTCGGAACGCCCTGGTCGGGATGAATGCCGTCATCATGGATGGCGTAGAGCTTGGTGCGGAATCAATCGTCGGCGCGCAGGCGTTCGTGCGGGGCGAAACGATAGTTCCACCGCGCTCGATGGTGGTCGGATCGCCGGCAAGGGTAATCCGCGACGTCACCGAGAAGGAAGTCGCTTGGAAAACACGCGGAACTGCCGAGTATCAGCAACTCGCGCGCGACTGTCTGGCCGGATTGAAGCCCGTCGAGCCGCTGAAGGCGGTAGAGACCGACAGGCCGCATATGGCCGCCTCCGACGTCGTATCCATTCAGGAGGCGCGGCAGAAGCCATCCTGACCTGTCCGGCAAACCGGACAGGTCAGGGTTCCCGCGTGCCTCAAAAGCCCCCGTTGGCATCGCCTTGACGCGGGACGGCAACTCCGTAATCCAGTGTGCCGCCCTGCCCTTCAAGCCGTCACAGCCGGAATATCCCGTAATGCGGATCGTCGATCGGCGCGTTCAGCGCAGCCGAGATCGACATGCCGAGCGCGTTGCGCGTGTCCGCCGGGTCGAGAATGCCGTCATCCCACAATTCCGAGGTCGAGGTATAGGCCTCGACATCGCGCCGGAACTTCTCCAGCACCGGGTCACGGATCGCGGCGATTTCCACTTCGGTCAGTTGCTTGCCTTCGCGTTCAAGCTGCCGGATCTTGACGTCGGCCATGGTGTTGGCGGCCTGATCCGCCCCCATTACGCCGATTTCCGCCTGCGGCCACATGAACAGCGTGCGCGCATCCCAGGCCCGCCCGCACATGCCGTAATTGCCGGCCCCGTAGGACGCATTGGCAATCACGGTGAACTTGGGCACGACCGAGCCGCCCTGCGCCATCAGCATCTTGGCGCCGTCCTTGGCGATGCCGCGTTCCTCGTATTCGCGGCCGACCATGTAGCCGGTGATGTTCTGAAAAAAGACCAGTGGCGTACGGTTCTGGTTGCATAGCTGCATGAAATGCGCCGCTTTAAGCGAGCTGTCGTTGAACAGCACCCCGTTGTTGGCGAGGATGCCCACTTTGTAGCCCCAGATGTGGGCAAAACCGCAAATCATCGTGGTTCCGTAATCCGGCTGGTATTCGTGAAACCGCGAACCGTCCACGATTCGGGCAAGAACCTCGCGCATGTCGAACTGGGTCTTCCGGTCCTTGGGGATGATCCCGTAAAGTTCCTTGGGATCGTAATAGGGCTCCTCATGCGCCGCCGTTTCGATGATGGTTTTTGGCATACGCTTCCACTGACTGACAATCTCGCGCGCCAGTGCAAAGGCGTGCTGTTCTGTGGCGGCGCGATAATCTCCCGTCCCCGAGACAGAGGTGTGCATCACCGCGCCGCCAAGTTCCTGCACGCCGACCTCTTCGCCGGTGGCCGCCTTGACCAGTGGCGGACCGCCCAGAAAGATCGCCCCGGTGCCCTCGATGATGATGTTGTAATCGCTCAGCGTCGGCACATAGGCGCCGCCCGCGGTGCAATGCCCGCCAACGATGGCAATCTGCGGGATATTGGCCTGGCTCAGCTTGACCTGGTTGCGAAACACCCGCCCGCCCAGATAGCGGTCGGGAAACACGCCGTGTTGCAGCGGCAGGAAGCCCCCGGCGCTATCGCAGATATGGACGACCGGCAAATGGTTCTCAAGCGCGACATCCAGAAGCCGCACGATCTTTTTGACGGTATGCGGATACCAGGCACCACCCTTGACGCTCGCATCGTTGGCGTGGATGGCCACCTCGCGGCCCTGCACGATGCCGATGCCCGTCACCACGGCGGCACCGGGCACGGCGCCATCATATTCGCGGCAGGCGGCCAGCGTCGAGAATTCAAGAAACGGCGTGCCCGGATCGAGCAGCAGCTTCAACCGCTCGCGCACGCCCAGTTTGTTCTGGCGTGCCAAGCGGTCGATGTCCCGTTGGGGCCGCTCGAAACGCGCCGCGTGCTGGCGAGCGTGAAACTCCTTCAGCCGTTCGGACATGGCGGCAAAATTGGCCTTGTAGTCGGCGGCATTGGTGTCGATGTGGCTTTCGATCCGGCGCATTGTCACTCCTCCTGCGGGGTCAGCTGGGCAAGGACGGCCTTTAGGCCGAAACTGTCACCCGCGGTAAAAGGCATTTCGGCAACCACACCGTCGCGCGGCGCGGTCAGGGTGGTTTCAAGCTTCATGCTTTCGATGACCAGAAGCGGCTGGCCTTCTGTAACGGTGTCTCCGGGCTTAACCGCCACCGAAACGACGACCCCCGGCATCGGCGCCAACAGTCGATCACCCCCTGCAGCGCCCTGCCTGCCGGCAAGCCGGTCGTCGGGATCGACCCTCCCAACCTCGAAGGTGCGCCCGTTCAAATGTATGAAGGTAGATTCCGACCCGACCGCCAGCCGCAACTCATGCGCCCGCCCCCCGGTCCGCAGCACATGTGCGCCCGGCGCCCCGGTCGGGTCCAGTTGGCAGGGAACTGCGCCATCTGGCATGTTCAGGACAAAGCGGCTGCCATCATGGGTTAGCCAGCATTCGGCCTCATGGCTGGCGATCATGAATATTCTGCGCATCAGTTTCTCCACCCGCCCATCTTGCGGTGCATTTCGGGTATCTGCATCACATCGGTCACCAGACGTTGATCAGACAGGGCCGCCGCCGCCATAAGCAGGGTGGATACATCCTCGCCCGGCGCGGTCAGCACATCCGCCTGTTCGGCTAGAAACCCGGTTGAAACATCGCCCGACGCAAAATCGGGATGTGCAAGGATCGCGTCCAGATAGCCGGTGTTGGTCGTCACCCCGAGGATGACGTAATTCTGCACGGCGTTCCGCGCACGGGCGATGGCCTGTGCGCGATCTGCCCCATGCACGATCAGTTTGGACAGCATCGGGTCGAAATCGGTCGTGACCTTGCGGCCGTCCCGAATGCCACTGTCCACACGGATACCCTCACCGTGGGGTTCGTCCAGCAGCAGGATATCCCCGATCGCGGGGCGGAAATCGGCCGTCGCGTCCTCGGCACAGATGCGCAGCTCAATCGAATGGCCGGTCTGCGGAATATCGGCCTGCGCCGCGCTCAGCCCCTCGCCCGCCGCGATACGCAACTGCTCGGCGACCAGATCGAAGCCCGTGACCATCTCGGTCACCGGATGTTCGACCTGAAGGCGGGTGTTCATTTCGAGAAAGTAGAAGGCCCCGTCCTGCGCATAGATGAACTCGACGGTTCCGGCACCCCGATAGTTGACGGCGCGCGCAATTCTGGCGGCGGTTTCGCAGATCTCGTCCCGTTGTTCGGGCGAAAGCGCGGGCGAGGGCGTTTCCTCGATGATCTTCTGGAACCGGCGCTGGATCGAGCATTCGCGCTCCCAGAAATGGACCACGTTGCCCTGCCCGTCGCCCATCACCTGCACCTCGATATGGCGCGGACGTTCGATATAGCGTTCGACGAAGAGACGACCGTCGCCGAAATACCGCTCGCCCTCGCGGCGCGCGGTGGCGATCTCGGTCTCCAACGTGCTGTCCTCGCGCACGATGCGCATGCCCTTGCCGCCGCCCCCCGCCGAAGGCTTGATCAGCAGCGGATAGCCCAGGGTGCGGGCGCGTTCGACAAAACTCGCCGGATCGTCATCCTCGATCGCCGAGGGGGCAACCGGAAAGCCGCGCGCCTCGACAAAGGCGCGCGCGCGGACCTTGTCGCCCATCAGGTCGATGGTCTCGGAGGTCGGGCCGACAAATGTCACACCGGCCTCTTCCAGCGCCGCGACGAAACCGGCATTCTCCGACAGAAAGCCGTAGCCGGGATGCACCGCATCCGCGCCGATCTTTCTTGCGGCCGCAACGATCTGCGGAATATCGAGATAGGCCGCTACAGGCGTCGGGCCGTCGATCATCACAACCTCATCCGCGATCAGATGGGCCGGCCCATCTTGTTCGGCGACGTGGCGCAACACAGCCGTCGCAAGGCCGCGGGCCTTGGCGGTGCGCAACACGCGCGCCGCGATTTCACCCCGATTGGCGACCAGGAGTTTTGAAATAGTCATGGTATTACCCTCTTGTTCGGGTCCGGGGTGTTCAGCCCGTCGCGCGCGGCCAGGTCGGCCGGCACGGGAATTTCGATATCCAGCAGCATCTGGGCAAACCCCTTGCCTTGCGGATCGATGCGGACCGAGGCGATGCCGCCCCCGCCCAGCGATTCGTGCAGCAGGAAATTCAGCGAATGGCTTCCCGGCAGGTCGAACCGCTCGACCTTGCCTTCGCAGACATGGGAGAAATAGTCTTTTACCACCTCTTCGCTGAGAGCCGACCGGATAAAAGGCAGGTAGTCTGGCTTGCGCGCCAGGATACCGATATTGGCGATATCCCCCTTGTCGCCCGACCGTCCCCAGGCCAGATCGACGAGGCGCACCTTGACCGCGTCCGGACCGGGCTCGCGGCTCTCTGCGGGCGGTGCGGCAGGCGGATCGAGGTGGACTGGCCTGGTGGCCACGGTGACGGGAACATCCTGGCCGTCGACCTCGACTGCGACGGGGGTGTCGGCCTTGTCCTGCAGGAACGAGAACAGGCGTACCACCGGCTGCACCTTGGGCCGCCCGGCAAAGAACCCGGTCAGCCCCTGCGCAGTCGAGATGGCCATCGGTGCGATCTCGCCGGCGAAGATGTTGAGCGCGGCGCGGTCGTCGTGCGTCACGCCGATCTTGATCACCACCTCGCGGGTCTGCGCCCGCGCGTTGGCGCCGTAAGCCGCCTCTGCCCCCAGCACTTCGACGCTGACCTGCCGGAAATCGGACAGGTTTCTTTCACGGAAGATCCGGCGGCAACGGGTAACGATGGCCTCGGCCACGCGCTTGCCCTTGGCCGGCGCGTTGATGGCCGCCAGGGTCAGGGAGGAAACCGCGCGCCAGCCATCGGCATGGGTCGCCGACACCTTGTAGCTGCCGGTACGCCCGAGACCCTTGCCGCCTTTGACCAACACCCGATCCGGCCCGACCTGGTCCAGCGTGACCTGCGACCAGTCGCAGATCACGTCGGGCAGCAGGTAGGCGCGCGGATCGCCGATTTCATAGAGCATCTGTTCACCGACCGAACCCGGCACAACCAGCCCGCCCGTCTCTGGTGTTTTGGTCATGACAAAACTGCCGTCTTCCGACACTTCGACGATGGGCATCCCCATGTCGTCCCAGCCCGGTACGTCCTGCCAGTCGGTGAAGTTGCCACCGGTCCCCTGGGGGCCGCACTCGATCAAATGGCCCGCCAACGATCCCTGGCTGAGCTTGTCCCAATCATCGTCGCCCCAGCCAAATTCATGCATCAGCGGGCCGAGCGCCACTGCGCTGTCTGCACAGCGCCCTGTGATCACGATGTCGGCTCCGGCATCCAGCGCCGCCGCGATGGGGCGGGCGCCCAGATAGGCGTTCATGCTCCAGATATCGTCTGGAAACGCGACGCCCGAGAACATCTCCGTCTGACCACCGGCGCGGATATCGTCGGCCCGCGCCGACAAATCATCGCCCAGCACAACACCGATGGACACATCTATCCCGGCCTCGGCGGCGACTTTAGCCAGCGCATCGCGGCAGCCACGCGGGTTCACACCCCCGGCATTGGCAACGACCTTCATCCCCTTGGCCTTGATTTCCGACAACCAGGGTGCCAGCGCCTTGACGAAATCCGGCGCATAACCCGCATCGGGCGACTTGGCGCGGGCTCGCGCCATCAGCGACATCGTCACCTCGGCCAGATAGTCGAACACCAGATAGTCGATCTCGCCTTTGGAGACCAGCTGACCGATCGCTTCAGGCGTATCGCCCCAGAATCCCGATGCGCATCCGATACGCAGTTTTCGATCCGACATGTGCTTCTCCTCTCCGCTTGATCAGCGGCCTGTCCATTCAGGTTTGCGTTTCGCAATGAAGGCGGCAAAGCCCTCGCGCGCATCTTCTGTCTGCGCAACTCGTGGCAACAGGGTTTCGGCAAAGCGCATCTGCTGCGCATAGGTCATGTCTTCCATCGCGTGGCAGGCGTATTTTCCCAGCCGGATCGCGGTAGGCGACTGCGCGGCAATCTGCGCGACCAACTCCGCAACCTTGTCATCCAGCCCGGCAGTATCTGTCACATGGTTGACCAGATCATAGCGCAAGGACTCCTCGGCGGTCAGAGGAACGCCGGTGATGAACATCTCCATCAATCTGCGCCGGGGCAACATGCGGATCATTGGCGGAACGATAGTCATCGGAAACAGACCCACCTTCACTTCAGGCGTTCCGATTCGGGCATGATCGACCATCACGGCCAGATCGCAGGCACAGATGATGCCCGCGCCCGCGCCCATGGCCACACCGTTGATGCGCGCGATGGTTGGCTTTCGGCAGGCTTGTATGGTTTCGAACAATTGCCCGGCGAAATGGTCCGGATAGGCCGGGTCCTGAACAAATGGGCCACCTTCGGCACCCGCCTTGATGTCGCCGCCAGCGCAGAAGGCACGCTCGCCCTCGCCGGTCAGGACGATCACCCGGCATTCCGCGTCGGCCTCGGCCGCCAGAATTGCGGCAATCAGACCCTCTGCCACTTCGCGGTTCAGGGCATTTCGACTGTCAGGGCGGCAGATCGTGATGCGCACCTCATACCCCCGCGACTGCGAACGAACGACATTCTCCACCATTTCCAAGATATCCCCCGTTTTCTGGCCGAACTTGCCTGCAACGTCAGGTCGCGAAAAGCTTGCCTTGAACTATTTTCTAACATGTGTTTGATTTTGGTCAACGCTGTAGATGACATTTTGTTCGGGAGGAAAAAGTATGACCAGTCAGAATGAACTTGCCATGGCTGATCTGGCGGCCATCAGGGCGAATTATTCGCTGACCGATGAGCAGCGCCAGATCGTTGATCATGTTGATCGGGTGTCGCGCGAGGTGCTTCACCCGCTACAGGCACGCATGGACCAAGAGGATTGGTGGCCTGACGATCTTTTCAAGCAGATGGGCGAACTTGGTCTTCTGGGGATCACGGCCCCGGAGGCTTTGGGCGGATCGGGCCAGAACGAGTTTACCCAGGCGTTGGTGTCTGAGGTGATTTCGAAGTGGAACCCCGCCGTCGGCCTGTCGCATGGTGCACATGACAACCTGTGCCTGAACAACCTGCTGCGCAACGGCTCCGAAGCGCAGGTGAAAAAATATGTGCCGGGGTTGTGTTCGGGCGATCTGGTCGGCGGGCTCGGGCTGACCGAGCCCGGCGCGGGATCCGATGCGCTTGGCTCCATGGCCACCACCGCCCGGCGCGACGGCGACGACTATGTCATCAACGGCTCGAAGATCTACATCACCAACGGTCCCATTGCCGATGTGATCCTGCTCTATGCCAAGACCGACAAATCCAAAGGCGCCAAGGGCATTTCGGCCTTCATCATCGAAACCGACAATCCCGGGTTCAAGGTGGCGCAGAAACTAGACAAGATGGGTTTTCGCGGCTCACCTACGGGCGAGCTGGTGTTCGAGGATTGCCGCGTTCCGGCATCAGCCATGTTGGGGGTCGAAAACTCTGGCGTTGCAGTGGTGATGAGCGGGCTTGATCTGGAACGCGCGATGGTCGCTTCGGTCTGCGTCGGCATGGCCGAACGTGCGCTTGAACTGGGTCTGGAATACGCGAAGATGCGCGAACAATTCGGCAAGCCGATCGCCAGCTTCCAGATGATGCAGTCGAAACTGGCCGAGATCTACACCGAGGTCGAAACCGCTCGCGCCTTCAGTTATCGTGCCCTGGCGGCCTGTGTCGGCTTGCCGAAGGGTGCTGGGGGTCGCGGCGAGATCCACAAGCTGACCGCGGCCGCCTGCCTTTACGCAGGCGAGGCCTTTAACAAGGCCGTCACCGAAGCCTGCCACATCCACGGCGGCTCGGGCTACATGCAGGACACCGAGATTAACCGGCTGTTCCGCGCCAACAAGTTGCTGGAGATCGGCGCGGGCACCAGCGAAGTGCGCAAGATCATCATCGCCGAAGAACTTTTGCGCGCCTGAGGGGGACGAGACCATGAACAAGCAACTGCGCAACGACATCAATCTGCCAACACATTTCATGACGGACGAACAGCAGGCATTGGCCGATCAGGCCGGAAAGTTCTTCTTTTCCGAGTTCCACCACCTGAACGCGGAAATGGACGACACCGACGACCTGCCGCCTTCGGTCTTTCCCAAGCTGGGAGAGATGGGCTATCTCGGCCTCAACGTACCGCCGGAATTCGGCGGCGCGGGGCTCGACTTCACCTCGGCCTGCATCATCACCGAACAGCTGTCGCGCGCCTCGGCGGCCATCGGGTTGACCCATGTCGCGCATGACAACCTGTGCGTCAACAACATCTACCGAAACGCCAATGACGATCTGCGCCGCAAGTATCTGCCCGGCCTGTGCAACGGCACGCTGGTGGGCGCGCTTGGCCTGACCGAACCGGGCGCCGGGTCGGATGCGCTCGGCTCGATGCGGACCACGGCGAAGAAGGATGGCGATGACTATATCCTGAATGGCACCAAGATATATATCACCAACGGGCCGATTGCCGACTTGGTGCTGGTCTATGCCAAGACCTCGCCCGAAAAGGGCGCCAAGGGCATTTCCGCCTTCATCGTCGAAACTGACACGCCCGGCTTCAAGGTGGCGCAGAAGCTCAACAAGATGGGTTTTCGCGGCTCGCCCACGGGTGAGCTGGTGTTCGAGGATTGCCGGGTGCCCGCGAAGAACATGGTCGGCAAGCTGGACGGCGGCGTTGCGGTGACAATGTCGGGGCTGGATCTGGAGCGCGCCATCGTCTGCTTCAATGCCCTGGGGATTGCGCAGCGGGCGCTGGATATTTCCATCGATTACGCCAAGACGCGCCAGCAGTTCGGCAAACCGATCGCCAGTTTCCAGATGGTGCAGGCGATGCTGGCCGACATGTATACCCAGATCGAGGCGGCGCGCAGCCTGTCGCTGAAGACGGCCGCCATGTGTGAGGGGCTGGAAGAGGGCGAAGGCGGGCGCGGCGAAATTCACAAGCTGACCGCTGCGGCGATCTTCAAGACCGCCGCGGCGACGTCCTTCGTGCTGGACAAGGCGGTGCAGATCCACGGGGGGTCGGGCTACATGCGTGATACCGAAGTGAACCGCCTCTACCGCACCGGACGTGTGCTGGAGGTCGGCGCGGGCACCCAGGAGGTGCGCAAGCTGATCATCGCCGGCGAACTGCTTAAAAACTGAGGGGGCAGAACATGAGCGAAGAAAAAGCACGGCGTTACGCGCCGGATCTCATGGCGGGCCAGGTGGCTCTGGTCACCGGATCCGGCTCGGGGATGGGCCGGGCAACGGCGCTGGAAATGGCCTCCTGCGGGGCCAGGCTGGCCCTATTCGCGCGCCGCGAAGGGCCGCTGGAGGAGACCGCCGAGATGATCCGCGCGGCGGGTGGCGAGGCCTTTGTCGTGCCAGGCGACACCCGTGACGCGGACAGTATCGAAATAGCGATGGGGCGCATCAAGGACCATTACGGGCGGCTTGATGTTCTGGTGAACAACGCGGGCGGCCAGTATATCGCAGCCGCGCGCGACATCACCAACAAGGGCTTCGAGGCTGTGATCCGCAACAACCTGATAGGATCGTGGCAGATGACACGCGCCGTGGCCGATCATTTCATGTATGAAAACGGCGGCTCCATCGTCTTCGTGACTGCGATTTCAGCGCGCACCGCGCTCACCGGGTTCACCCATACCGTCGCCGCGCGCGCCGGCGTGACGGGCATGATGAAGACCTTGGCCGCCGAATGGGGCGAATACGGGATCCGTCTGAACTGCGTTGCGCCGGGAACGATCAAGACAGAGGCGCTTGGCCGCTATCCCATTCCGACGGAGCGCTGGAAACAGCTCAACCGCTCGGTCCTGAACCGGATGGGCGCGGCGGAGGACATCGCCGGGACGATCATTTTCCTCGCATCCAAATTGGGGAATTTCATGACCGGCGAAGACATCTATGTAGACGGCGGGGAAACCCTGCACATGGGTCACGATGCCCGTGACATGATAAACCCTGACATGTTCGAGAAACGCGAACGAGGAGATGGAAAAAATGAGTAACCCCCCCGTCGTTCTGGAAATTTCCGACAGGATAGCCACGGTCACGCTGAACGATCCGGAACGTCGCAACCCGATCACCGGAAACGACATGATCGCCGCGCTTCTGGACGCGTTTGCAAAAGTGCAGGCCGACCCGCAGGTCAGCGTCATGATCCTGACCGGTGCCGATCCGGCCTTCTGCGCCGGCGGCGACATCAAGGAGATGAACGATCCCGACAGCATCTTTCGCAAGGAACCGCTTGCGGCGGCGCAGAGCTATGTCGATGGGGTGCAGCGGCTGCCTCTGGCGCTCTACAATCTCGACGTTCCTACCATCGCCGCGGTCAACGGCGCGGCGGTCGGCGCGGGATGCGACCTGACGATGATGTGCGACATGCGCGTCGCCTCGGACAAGGCGCGGTTCGGCGAAGTCTTTTTGAACCTCGGAATCATTCCGGGCGATGCGGGCAGCTGGTTCATGCTGCGCCGTCTGGGCCATCAGAAAGCTGCCGATCTGACCTTCTCGGGCCGCATGATCGATGCCGCCGAGGCCCTGGAAATGGGAATGGTGCTGGAGGTCGTGCCGCATGAGAAATTGATGGACCGCACCCGCGAACGCGCCGCCGTCATCGCATCGAAGCCGCCGCGCGCGGTGCGGATCGCAAAGCGTCTGATGCGCAATGCCGAACGGATGGATCTACCAGATTTCCTGAATTCCGCGGCGGCCTATCAAGCGCTCATGCATCAGACTGAAGACCACCACGAGGCGGTCGCTGCCTTTATCGAAAAACGAAAACCGAATTTCACGGGTCGCTAAAGGAAGATCACATGTCCGATATCACCAAGAGGAAGATGGAGCAGATCGCGCAGATGTGGAATGCGCGCGGCAAGGGTCTGATAAAGCATATGGCACTCCAGATCGAAGAGGTCTCGACCGAAGGCGTTCGAGTTCGGATGCCGTTCAATCCGGAGTTTTGCGTCGACGCGGATCAAACGCGGCTTCATGGTGGCATCCTGACGGCTCTGCTGGACAGTGTGTTCGGTCTTGCAAACTTTGTGGCAATCGAGGGCGTCAGCACCATGGCCACTCTTGACCTTAGGGTTGATTACCTGCGGCCCGCTCGATCGCGCGCGGACGTCATCGTTCGCGCGCATTGTTTTCGGGAAACCCGCCATATCGCCTTCAATTCGGGCAGTATCTGGTTTGATGGCCATGAGAATGCGGAAATTGCACGTGGAGTCGCATCATTCGCATTGACCCGTGGAGACTCCAGCCTGTTTGACGCGTTGGAAAAAGGAGAGCCATCGTGATCAACTTGCAAGCCGTCAATGCAAATGTATCCCGCGTGCCGTTCTTCCGTTTTCTCAACTTCGAGGTTCAGAGCGTGGACAGCTGCCACGCCGAAACCGAGATGACCTTTGTAGAACGCCACATCGGAAACCCAGTCATGGACTACTACCATGGCGGGATCATCGCGAGCTTCATGGAAGCGACCGCCGCTATCGCAGTTCATCCCGATTTCGCGGACGTTCCGGCAAAGCCGATCAATCTGACCGTCGATTACCTCCGACCTGGCGTGAAGGGATCGCTTTATGCCCGTGCTAATGTTACCCGCAAGGGCAAGCGGATGGCGAGCGTCAGCGTGATCACGTGGCAGACGGACCGGGAAAAGGCGGTTGCGGAAGGGCTGTACCACTTCCTTCTGGTTTGATCGCAATGGCTGCGCTCATCAGGCTCGCGCGACGTTCTCCCTGTCGCAGATCCCTTCAAGAAGCAGCTTGATGAGCATGCCAGAGAACTCAGACAATGAAAGATACCCCGAGCTTCCCTCCTTGTTGGGATCAAACCATTCCACCGTCCAGTTCAAGGCGCCCAACATCACCTGGCGCAGAGGGACAATCTTGATGTCAGATCTTATGGCATCGGCCTCTTGCGCTTCGCGAAGAACCCTGTCCCAGAGATGCCCATACTCATGACGAATATCCCTGTGTCTCTTCCTTAAATGATTGGGCAGCATCCCATAGCTTCTGATGTTCGCAGACGTGAATTCGCTTGCCTTGAAGAGAAAATGTAAATGCGTCCAAATCGCAGTTGCGATCCTAGCATGATGGTCGATTGGCGCATGAAATTCTTGGACTGCTGCGGTGACCCCAGATAGCAAATCGCTCAAGCCGGCGTTCAGAACCTCGTCCACTATCGCGTCTTTGGATTTGAAATGGTAATAGACGCTGCCCGCCTTCATATCCGCTTCATCCGCGATCTGTCTTAGCGTGGTCGCCTTGTACCCTTTGTCTCTAAGAACGCGCGCCGCGGCCCTCAGGATTTCGGCGCGGGTTTTTGCGGCCTTGCCGATGGTGTCTTGCTCTTCAACAGAAGCGGCTACGTCGCCCGCCTTCTGGCCGTCTACGTCAGCCCGGTGACTGGGACACATACCGTCAAGTATCAGTTTGCTCATACGTTCTGCGAGGATATGAACCGGATACTGGTCCATTTTATACCATTCGACGGTCCAGTTCATGGCGCTCAATATGAACTGCCGGATCGCCGTAACGGAAATGTCGTTTCTCAGGGTGCCATAGTCTTTGGCATCCTGCAGAAAGCTGCTCCATACCCCGGCATAGGAGGCACGCAACTCACGGTGTGGGGCGCGCGCTTCATCCGACAGCATCGGATAGTTCCGGATATTGGCGGAAGTGAAGTCGCTGTCGGTCAGAAGATAGGTCAGGTGGGTTTCGATAAGCAAAGCGAAGGTCTTGCGAAATTCTTCGGGGCGCTGCTTTGTCGCGCGGACGATTTCGCAGACCTTCTCGTAAAGCTGCCGCACACCAAGTTCGAGAACCTCGCTCAAAATCTGGTCCTTGGATTGGAAATGATAGTAGATGCTTCCGGCTTCTATCCCTGATCCATGGGCAATGTCGCGCATCGTCGTCGCGTAAAAGCCATCGTGCCGAAAAAGTCGGGCAGCCGTAGCGAGGACGTCCCCCCGCGTCCTTTCGGACTTGCTCAGGTCATCTTCGATTTTATCGACCACATCGAGTCCTCGCATCATCCGCGACCGATACTTGTCGCCCATAAGGATGTCCATTGCAATAAATCTAACAAGCGTTAGAATGTACGAAAGGACGCCTCGAATCAAGTTCTTTGCGAAGGTGTTAGCGGAAGAGGAGGACATCCATATGCGAGGATTAAATGGAAAACGTGTCATCGTGACGGGTGGCGGCAGCGGAATCGGGCGCGCGGTGTGCGAACGTTTCGGCGAAGAAGGTGCCGAGGTTGCGATCTTCGACATGAATGAAGGCGGCGCGCAGGAAACGGCCCGTCTGATCCAGAGCGGCGGAGGAAAAGCCCAAGCTTACAGGGTGGACATCACCGACCGGGCTGAGGTGGACAAGGCTGTGGCCGCGTTCGAGGCTGGTGGCCCGATCGACGTGCTGGTGAACAACGCCGGCTGGGATGTGATAAAACCGTTCCTCGACAGCGATGCGGATCTGTGGAAAAAGGTCATCGACATCAACCTTTATGGTCCGCTGAACATGCACCACGCGGTGTTGCCCGGCATGGTCAATAACGGCGGGGGCCGCGTGGTCAACATCGCCTCCGACGCCGGTCGTGTCGGGTCTTCGGGCGAAGCCGTTTATTCGGCTTGCAAGGGCGGCATCATCTCGTTCACCAAAACCGTGGCGCGGGAACTGGCGCGCAAGGGCATTCAGTTGAACGCTGTCGCCCCCGGCCCGACCGATACGCCGCTGTTTGCTCAGGTTGCCGAGGGCGAGGCCGGTCAAAAGATCGCCGAGGGTCTCAAGCGGGCGATTCCGATGAAGCGTCTGGCGCAGCCGACGGATTATCCTGGCATCATCTGCTTCCTGTCGTCCGACGACGCCGGTTTCATCACCGGCCAGGTGATCTCGGTTTCCGGCGGCTTGTCGATGCACGGTTGACCGTGGGCGGGAGTGCCTGTCACAAGGTATTGCCGTCACGCCGTGTCCAGGGTTACCTCCCCGACTGGCCGCGCCAAATGCGCGGCCCTTTTTCCTTGTAGAAAGGTGGCGGATGTTTCAGCCAGACTCTGACATTCAGCGATTAAGCACGCTGACCGCTTTTCTGAAAGACTGCGGCATTGACAGTTACGAGGATCTTGTCCGCCGCGCCACTGAGGAGCCGGATTGGTTCTGGGGCCGGATCATTGACCATGCCGGTATACGGTTCGGCAAGCCGCACACGGTGCTGCGGGATATTTCCGATGGGCCTGAATCGATCAGATGGGCTGTCGGAGCCACTCTGAATCTGACGGAAACCTGTCTCGACGCACGAATTCACGAAGGTCTTGGCGAAAAGACTGCGATTGACTGGGTCGGCGAAGACGGAAGCCGCCGCCGATGGACCTATTCCGAACTTTCCGCCGAAGTCGCCCGCGTCGCCTCGGCCCTTGACGCGCGCGGGGTGCAGCCTGGTCAGGCGGTGGGCATCTACATGCCGATGATCCCCGAAATCGAGGCTGCGCTGCTAGGTATTGCCCGGCTGGGCGCGGTCGCGGTGCCGCTGTTTTCCGGCTTTGCGCCGCATGCGATCATATCGCGCCTGAAGGATGCGGGTGCCGTGGCGGTGCTGACGGCGGATGCCTCACCCAGACGCGGCAAGCCGGTCTGGATGGAGGCGGTGCTGGCCGAAGCCCTGACCGAGGTGCCTTCCGTTCATACCGTGTTCAGCCTGCGGCGGTTCGGCGGCGCGGTGGCCGATCCGGCCCGCGATCTCGACTGGACCGAAGCTTTGGGCGCCGCCGACCCGGATTTCGCAGCGGTTGCCGTCAAGGCCGAGGACCCTTTCCTCATCGCCTATACCTCGGGCACGACAGGCCGGCCCAAGGGCGTTGTGCATACCCATCTCGGGGTGCAGGCCAAGGCAACGGCGGATATCCTGCTGTGCCTCGACATGAAACGCGATGACCGCCACCTGTGGATGACCGACATGGGCTGGGTGATGGGGCCGCTCACCCTGCTATCGGTGCTGCTGTCCGGCGCCACGCTGGTGCTGGCCGAGGGCGCGCCCTCTATCCCTGGCGATCCCTTCAGGCTGTTGCGCATTGCGTCCGAGATGCAGGTGACCCACATCGGCGTTGCCCCCACGCTGGTGCGGCAATTCATGACGCAAAGCCCCGAGCCACTTTTGGCCTATGACTTGGCACGCCTGCGCATCGTCGCCTCGACCGGCGAGCCCTGGACGGAAGAGGCCTGGCTCTGGCAACTCGACCATATCTGCCGACGCCGCGCTGTGCCGCTGAACATTTCCGGTGGAACCGAACTGTTCGGCGCGATCCTGACCTCAACTGTGCTGCACGAAATCAAGCAGGGCGGTTTTTCGGCCCAGGCCCTGGGTGTGGGCGCGCGCGTACTGCGCGAGGATGGCCACGAGGCCGCGCCGGGCGAGGTGGGCGAACTGGTCGTGACCCAGCCGCCTCTGGGGCTGACCCCGGCGATCTGGGGCGACCGCGAGCGGTATCTCGAAACCTACTGGTCCACCTATCCCGGCATCTGGCGGCACGGCGACTGGGTGCGCCGCGACCCTGACGGCACCTGGTATATCCTCGGCCGCTCGGACGACACGCTGAACATCGCCGGTAAACGCATCGGCCCGCCCGAGATCGAGGCGGCGCTGACCGGGACCGGCGAGGTGGTGGACGCCGCCGCCATCGCCGCGCCCGACGATATCAAGGGGGTGGCCGTGGTCTGTATTTGCGTCGCGGCGCCGGGGGTGTCGCCCAATGCGACGCTTGTCGAACGGCTCAAGGACCGGGTGGGCGAGGTCGTGTCGAAACCCTTCCGCCCGCGCGAGATCCATTTCGTCGAGGCATTGCCCAAGACCCGCACCATGAAGACGATGCGCCGGATCGTGCGCGCGGCCTTCCTTGGCGAGAATCCGGGCGATCTGTCGTCGATCAGCAACCCGAAAACAATCCAGCCCATTGCAGACCTGCGAAAGGATAAGACATGATCACCGTTTTCGGAGCCACCGGCACCACCGGCGCCCCCCTTGTCGACACGCTTCTGACCAAGGGCGCGACCGTGCGCGCTGTCACCAGCAACCCCGCAAGTCTGGACGCTCTGAAGGCCAAGGGATGCGAGGCCGTCGTCGCGAGTTTCACCGATCCCGCCGCGCTGGCGCGGGCCTGTAACGGGGCAGAAAAGATATACCTGGTCACGCCTGCCCATCTGGACATGCGCCAGTGGAAGGCGAACGTGATCGAGGCCGCCAAGGCCGCGGGCGTGCGCCATGTCGTTCTGGCCACCGGGCTGGGTGCGTCGCCCAAGGCGGGGCTGACTTTTGGAAAGTGGCACTCCGAAACCCAGGAGCTGCTGAAGCAGAGCGGGCTTGACTGGACGTTCGTCCAGCCGACCTATTTCATGCAGAACCTGTTCTGGCAGACCAGCAACATTGGCAAGAACGGGGTGTACCACGATGATCTGGGCGGCCCTGTAGCCTGGATCCACGCCCGCGACATCGCGGATGTCGCCGCCGAGACACTGACCGCCCCGGGATTTGAGGGCAAGGGTCTTGGGCTGACCGGCCCCGAAGCGCTAACCGGCGATGACATCGCAGCCCTTTTGTCCGAAGTGACAGGGCGAAATGTCACCTGTGCCCCCCTGTCGGCCGAGGATGCGAAAGCGGCCATGGTGGCTGGCGGGATGCAGGATGAGGTCGCCGGAGCCATGGTCGAACTGGCCTCCATAGCGCCCAAGGGCTACCTTGCCGGCATCGAGACAACGGTCAGCGACGTGTTGGGCCGCCCGGCCCGTCGATTTACCGATTTCATCGCTGAGAACCGGGATGCGTTCGTCCAGTGACCTGGCGGCGGCGCCGCTTTATCTTGAAATGGCGCCGCCCCTGAACGCAGCGTCCCAGATCAACCATCTTTTTGTGTTCCGCGATATGGGTGTACTGAGCGGACGTGGAAGCGGGCGGTTCGCGACCGACCTCTTTACCCTTTCGATAACGTGCGACGACAGCGGCGGGGCGCGCGGATCGATGGCACCACCGCGCCCGGGTTTCACGCCCCGCCTAATGCCATTCCATGGTGTCGTGGCCGGGCTACGGCTGTCGTCAAGACCGGAGCGTTTGCCCGAGGCCGAGGAACTGAAACCGTTGGCTTCAGCTCTGGCGCGCGTTCAGCAGAGCGACGAGGCGCTGCCGTTGTTGGTCACTATGCTCGACGAACTTGCAAAGTGTCTGCGTTTTGCCGCGTCACCCGGGCTGTGCAGTGCCCGGACGGAACGACGTAAGGTCCGAGAGGAAACCAGCGTGTCACGACGGCGACTCGCTGCCTCACGGCGCTTTCGGAGGTTGCTTGGACAACTCGCGACGCAGACCGTGTCCCTGACAGATCTGGCGCTGGATGCCGGATATTACGATCAACCTCATATGTCCGCCGCCTGCCGTGCCTTTGCAGGAAAACCACCCCGCGCACTTCGCTTACAGGCGGCACAGTGCGGTTTTGGCCGTTCGCTACAAGATGCGCGCCTCAAGGATCGGCTAATCTTGGTCATCAATGAATGAAATTCAGGAGGGCAGCACGCCATGACGCCATTCGAACCGAAAAATCCTGCCTATGACGCACGCGTACGCGACAGTTTCAATCGACAGAATGTGATGCGCACGCTTGGGATCAGGATTGCCGATCTTACCCCCGGACATATCGTCCTAGAGATGGCCCACAGTGCTGATTTCACCCAACAGCATGGGTTTCTGCATGCCGGAGTCGTTTCGACCGCGCTCGACAGTGCGTGCGGCTATGCCGGTTTTTCGCTGATGCCCGCCGATGCCGCGGTGTTGACGGTGGAATTCAAGATCAACCTGCTCAACCCGGCGGACGGCGAACGGTTTCGCTTCGTTGCCGACGTGGTGAAACCGGGAAGGAACCTGACCATCTGCGAGGCACGCGCCTATGCCACCAAGGGAGGACAGGAAAAGCTGGTCGCGACGATGACCGCGACGCTGATGGCGCTGGTGGGGCGGACGGGCGTGGCGGGGTGACGACCGGGGCCGGGCACCGGGCGAGGGTCAGACCTTCAACCGGGCTTCGAGGACATGCCGCTGGACCTTTCCGCTGGTCGATCTGGGGAAATCGTCGAATGCGATGAAATGCAGCTCGCGCGGGCGTTTGTAGCCTGCCAGACTTTCGCGGCACAAATTCATCAGCGCATCCGCATCCGGTCGGTCATTGCCGCAGGCGACAAAGGCCACCGGGGCTTCGCCCCATTTCGCGTCGAACGCCCGCACCACCGCCGCTTCGACAACAGACGGATGCGCCAGAAGCACGCGCTCGATTTCCGCCGGATAGACGTTCTCGCCGCCGGTCTTGATCAGGTATTTAACCCTGTCCACAAAGTCGATCGTGCCATCGGGATTGCGCCGGAACAGATCGCCCATGTGGAAGAACCCGTTGCGAAAGTCTCGGGCATTGGTGGCGTTGGCGTTCCAGTAGCCAGAGAACAGCGTCGGGCCGCGCATCGCCATTTCACCGGGCGTTCCGTCGGGAACGTCGCGGTCTTCAGGGTCAACCAGCCGGACCTCGCAGAATGCGCTGATCCGTTTGGACAGTTTTTCGGGTATGACACCGGGCGCGATCAGACCCGCGGTGCCAGGCGGCAAGCCGGTTTCGGTCGCCCCGAAGGAATTCAGGAAGGGCGTGTCCAGAAGGCTGGTCAACTCCGCGATCTGATGTGGAGGCACCAGATCAGCCATCGCGCCGCAGACCTTGATCCCTTTCACCGGCAGCGGGTTGGCGCGCCGCTCGGCGATGAAGGCATCCAACGCGCCCGGCATCATCACGAACCAGCCGATCCTGTGGCGTGACAGCGCCTCATTGATGACGGCAGGTTGCAACCCGTCCACCATCACCACCGTGCCGCCGCGCAAGATCGTCGCCAGCGCATGATCGGTGGACGCCATGTGAAACATGGGCGCCCAGGCGATGAAGCCGTCGCCGGGATCGAGCGCCAGTTGCGCCGCGAAGACCATGGATCTAGCGATATGGGCGCGGTGGCTGATCAGCGCCCCCTTGGGTCGGCCTGTCGTCCCCGATGTGTAAAGGATCGTCAGCCCGGCCTCGGGATCCTCCACCAGGGTTCCGGTGCGCGGATCTGGTTTGGCCCCAGCGATGGCCGCGTCCAGATCCGGCCCGATCTCCATGCATCGGGTAGCGGAGACCGCATGATACGCGCCGCGCAGGCCGGGTTCGACCAGCGCCAGAACCGGCTCGACCAGGTCGATGCAATGCCGCAGTTCATCCGGCGCAAGCGGCCAGTTCGGTTTCAAGATATTCCGCCCGGTTGTGGGACAGGATCGCGATCCTGTCTCCGGGCGTGACGCCTCTCGCCAGAAAGACGGCGGCCAGACGATCAACCCGCTCCAGCAACTCGGCGTAGGTCTGCCGTTTGCGACCGTCCTCGACGGCAAGAACCCTGGCACTGTCCTGCGCGCGGCTTCGAAAGATCGAGTACAGATCGGTGCGTCCTGCGCGAAAAACCTCTGGCTGCATCGCATCCTCCCCTCATGCCAATTCAAAGACCCTGCGCCAAACGCACCCCTTCATCAATGGCGCGCAGCGCGTCAAGCTCCGCCGCCTCTTTTGCCCCGCCGATCATCGTGACGGTGACTCCGCGCCCGGCGAGGGCCTCGGCCAGCGCCCGCTCTGGCTCCTGCCCGGTGCACAGCACGATCGTATCGGCGGCGATGACCTTTGGCTTTCCGTCCATGAGGATATGCAGCCCCGCGTCGTCGATACGGTCATAGACCACGCCGCCCATGGCCTCGACCCCGTGTTTGCGCAGCGCGTTGCGCAGGATCCAGCCCGTGGAGACGCCAAGCCCTGCCCCCGGTTTCGAGGTTTTTCGCTGAAGCATGACCACCTTGCGACGCGAAGGTTTCGGTGCCAGCGGATCGCCCGCAAGACCGCCCGACGCGGCGAATGTCGGGTCTACGCCCCATGTCTCGCAGAATGCGTTGGTGCTGTGGACCTCTGCCGATCCGGTCACGAGGAATTCGGCCACGTCATGGCCGATGCCGCCTGCCCCCATCACCACGACGTTGTCACCCGCAGCACGTTCGCCGGACAGGATCTCGGCATAGGTGGCAACGCTCGGATGGTCCACGCCCGGCAGATCGGGAATGCGCGGCGTGACCCCTGTGGCGATCACTACATGGTCGAAACCGGTCAGATCATCCAGACCGGCCCGCTGCCCCAGGCGCAGCGTGACGCCGTGTTTGTGCATCTGGCCGGAATAATAGCGCAGGGTTTCGTCGAACTCGTCCTTGCCCGGCGCCGCACGCGCCAGGTTCAATTGGCCGCCCAGCCTGTCATGGGCTTCGAACAAGGTGACGACATGGCCCAGCCGTGCCGCCTCGGCCGCCGTGGCCATGCCCGCGGCGCCGCCGCCGACAACCGCCACCTTCCGGGGTGAATCTGTCGGCGTGTCCCGGAATTCGGTTTCGCGGCCTGCCCGAGGGTTGACCAGACAGCTCACCGGCCGGTCGGAAAAGATAAAATCCAGACAGGCTTGGTTGCAGGCGATGCAGGTGTTGATCTCGTCCGCGCGGCCCTCGCGCACCTTCTTGACGAAATGCGGGTCGGCCAGAAAGGGCCGGGCCATCGAGATCATGTCTGCCTCGCCAGAGGCAAGGATGTCCTCGGCCATTGCGGGCGTGTTGATCCGGTTCGAGGCGACCACAGGAATGGACACTGCGGCCTTCACATTGGCCGCCGCCTGCCGCCAGGCACCTCGCGGAACCGGATAAGCAATCGTCGGCACGCGCGCTTCGTGCCAACCGATGCCGGTGTTCAGAATATCCGCCCCCGCCGCCTCGATCTTGCGCGCCAGTGCCGCAATTTCATCGGCGGGCGCGCCGCCCTCGACCAGATCAGCCGCCGAAATTCGGTAGATGACAAGGAAATCCGGCCCGCATTGGTCTCGCACGGCGCGCACGATCTCGACCGGAAAGCGATGTCGGTTCTCGGCGCTGCCGCCCCAGTCGTCTTCACGCTTGTTGGTATGCGTGACAGTGAATTCATTGATGAGGTATCCTTCGGAACCCATGATCTCGACGCCATCGAACCCCGCGGCCTGGGCGTTGGCTGCGGCTTTGGCGAAATCCGCAATGGTGCGGCGAATATCGGCGTCGGTCATCTCACGCGGGATGAAACGGTTGATCGGCGCGCGAATCGGTGATGGCGCCACGCAGCCCTCGATCTTTGCGTAGCGTCCGGCATGAAGCAACTGCGCGCAGAACAGGCTGCCTTCGGCTTGTACCGCCTCGCAGATCGGACGCAGGTGCATGGCCTCGTCCGGGTCGTCGATTCGCGGACCTTCCGGATCGAACAGCCCCTCGGCATTGGGAGAAAACCCTCCGGTGACCAGAATCGCCGCCTCCCCCCGGGCCCGTTCAGCGTAGAACGCGATCTGTTTGGAAATGCCATCGGGCTCGGTTTCCAGCCGTGTGTGCATCGACCCCATGATGATCCGGTTTCGCACCATGTGTGTGCCTGCGCGGATGGGCGAAAGCAGGTTTCCGAAGCTTTCCCTTTGCGTGTTTCCCATTGTGAACATCCTCCTCAAATCTTTGCTTGAACTATATTCTAACATTCGTTAGATTTTTGGGAAGAGTATATTTCGGTCACGGGGAGGAGCGCCGATGCAATTCCAGCCAACAGAGGATCAAAAGGCGTTTCGCGAAACCGCCAAGAGATTCGCCACTGAAAAACTGGCGCCCAGCTATCAGGAGCGCGCAAGCGGCCACACGTTTGACCGAGCGCTGATCCGCGACATGGGCGCGCTTGGACTAATTGGTGCCGATCTGCCGGAGGAATTCGGCGGACTTGGCGAAAGTTCGGTTACTTCCGGGCTGATCGTCGAGGAAATCGCCTATGCCGATTTCAACGCAAGCTATGTTCAGCTCCTCGGCTCTCTCATGGGGGGGATGGTGGCCAAGCATGCTTCCCAGGAGATCGCTTCGGAATGGGTGCCCAAGGTAGTCTCGGGGGAGGCCGTCATTGGCTTGGGCCTGACCGAACCGCGCGGCGGTTCGGACGCGGCGAACCTGATCCTCAAGGCCACGAAGTCCGGCAACGGCTGGCGGCTGAACGGCGAGAAGACCTCGATGAGCTTTGCATCCCAAGCCGATGCGGCGGTAGTCTTTGCGCGTACCGGCGATCCGGACGGCGGCTCACGCGGGGTCAGCGCGTTTTTTGTCGATCTGAACCAGGAGGGCATCAAGCGTACCCATTTCGACGACATCGGCACCAAGCCGGTCGGACGCGGATCAGTGTTTTTCGACGATGTGTTTGTGCCGGCCGAAAGCATGATGGCCGAACAGGACCGCGCTTTCGGCACGATCATGGCGGGGTTCGACTATTCCCGCGCGCTGATAGGACTGGAATGCCTGGGCGCGGCACAGGCATCGGTGGACGAAACCTGGGCCTATGTCCGGGAACGCGAGGCGTTCGGCGCCCCCATCGTGCAATATCAGGGCGTCAGCTTCCCGCTGGCAGAGGCCGAGACGCAACTTACCATGATGCGGCAGCTTTGCTACTACACACTAGACCTGCGCGACCGGGGCCTGCCCCATACCTCCGAGGCGGCGATGTGCAAGTGGTATCTGCCCAAGACCGCCTGCGAGATCATTCACCAGTGTCTGATCCTGCACGGGCATTACGGATACACCACCGACCTGCCCCATCATCAGCGTTACAACGACGTGCTCGGTCTGCAGATTGGCGACGGCACCGCGCAGATCCAGAAGCTGGTGATTGCCCGCGAGAAGGTCGGGCGGCTGGCGCTGCAGTATGACAAGAAGGCGAAGGGAGTAGCGAAATGAGCGCTCCCGTCGCCGTAACCATCGAAGGTAGCGTCGGCATCATCGAGCTGGCTCGACCAGAGAAGTTCAATTGCTTGTCGCTCAAGGTGCATGAATGCATTTCGAACGCGCGCGCCAGGTTCGAGGCCGAACGGAATGTTCGGTCGATCCTGATCCGGGCACAGGGCAAACATTTTTGCACCGGAGCCGATCTGACTGAGGTGAAGGGCAAACTGAACGATCCCGCCGCGCTGGACCATTTCATCGCCTTTGGCATGAACAACCTGCGCGCACTCGAATCCTCCTCCCTCCCTGTCGTAGTGGCAGTGCAGGGCTTGTGTTTGGCCGGCGGGGTCGAACTAATGCTAGCATGTGACGTGTGTTTCGGAGCCGAAACGGCGCAGTTCGGCGATCAGCATGCGCAATTTGGTCTGATACCCGGTTGGGGCGGTTCGCAGCGGCTGACGCGGCTGATGGGACAACGCCGGGCGCTTGACTTGATGTTTTCGGCTCGCTGGCTGAAGGCCGAGGAGGCCAAAGAGGCGGGTTTGGTCAATTACATCGTGCCGGAAGCGGATCTGCACAAGTCCGCGCTGGAATACTGCCAAAAGATCGCGACCCGGTCGCGTCCCGGTATCGCCGAGATGAAGCGGCTGGCACGGGAAGGTGCGGACCTGGGCATCGACCAGCAAATGCGGCTGGAGCGTGACGCCGCCGTGCGCGCGCTGCCCAGTGATGACGTGGCCGAGGGGCTCGACGCATTCGAGAACCGGCGCGCCCCCGAATTCAAGACTTGAGGAAAACATGGAATTCACTTTGAACGACGAACAACGCCAGATCTACGAATACGGCGGTCAGTTGGCGCAAGAATTCGACAACGATTATTGGCTGCGGCATGCCCGGAAACATGAATTTCCCAGGGACATGTTCCAAAAGATTGCCGATGACGGCTTTCTGGGCATCATGGTTCCCGAAGAATACGGCGGTGCCGGGCTTGGCATGACCGAGATGGCCCTGTTCATGGAAGGCACGGCCAATCACGGCATTCCGCTGCTGATGATGGTGGTCGGCCCGACCATGTCGCTGGCCCATATCGCCAGCCACGGCACCGAGTTCCACAAGAAAGAGCTGCTTCCAGCCGCCTGCCGGGGCGAAATCCAGTTCTGTTTCGCGATCACCGAACCGGGGGCCGGGTCGAACACGATGAAGTCCACCACGCTGGCCAAGCGCCGGGGCAACCGGTTCAGCCTGACGGGGGAAAAGACCTTCATCACCGGGGCCGATGTGTCCGACTATTGCCTGGTTGTGGCGCGGACCAAGCCGCACACCGAGGTCAGCCGCAAGACCGACGGGTTCACCCTTTTTGCCGTGGACCTGAAAAAGAAGGGCGTCGCGCAACAACGGGTGAAGATCTCGATCCCCTTGCCCGAAGAACAGTGGACCCTGTTTTTCGACGAGGTGGATCTGGGTCCCGAGGACGTGGTCGGCGAAGTGGACGAAGGGTTTTCCATCCTGTTCGACAGCCTCAACCCCGAGCGCATCATCCTGGCCGCACTATGCTGCGGCATCGGCCGCTTCGCCCTGAACAAAGGTGTGGCCTATGCGTCCGAACGCAATGTCTTCGGTCAACCCATCGGGGCGCACCAGGGTGTGCAGCACCCGATGGCCAAGGCCTACACCGCCATTGAAATGGCCAGCCTGATGACCCGTCGCGCAGCGTGGGAGTTCGACAACAAGCTGCCCGCGGGGGCCTCGTCGAACATGGCCAAATACTTCGCCGCCGAAGCCGGGATCGAAGCGGTGGACGCCGCACTGCAGGCGCATGGCGGATCGGGTTTCACCGAGGATACCGGACTCTACGAGATGTATCCGCTGGTGCGCCTGTTGCGTACGGCACCCGTGAACCGCGAGCTGTGCCTCAGCTTCATCGGCGAAAAGGTCATGGGTCTGCCGCGGTCCTATTGATCGCCCGGCCGGGAATGGAGGATAATATGCAATATGGAATGCGCTTCCGGCGGGAGGATGCCGCCGACAAGGTAAACGATCACTTCTGGCACCCAGTCGAGGGCACGCCGCTCGAGGAGGTGCGCCGCATTCAGGAAGAGCGGCTGCGCGATCAAATGGCCTATCTCAAGGCGAACTCGACCTTCTATCAGGAGAAGTTCGCCGAGGCCGGTGTGGAATTCGGCGATATCCGCACCATCGAAGACCTGCAAAAGCTGCCCTACACATACAAGACCGAGATTCGCGAAAGCCTCGCGGCAGAGCCGCCCTTCGGCAAGCACCGCGCCGCGCCGATGGCCGACATCATCCAGATGCAGGCCTCGTCGGGGACAACCGGCAGCCCCGCATATGTGGCCCTGACCGAATCCGACGCCGAGATGTGGCACGAGATGACGGCGCGCTGTTTCTTTGCCAACGGCGTGCGGCCCGGCGACATGGTGCTGCATGCGTTTTCGCTGGCCAAGGGCTTTGTCGGCGGCATCCCGGTGATGCAGGGACTGCAATACATGGGTGCGATCGACGTGCCGGTGGGGGCTGATGGCGGCGCGGAAAGGTTGCTGCGCGCTTGTGCGGACACGCGCCCGCGCTGTATCGTCGGCGCACCTAACTTCGTTCTGCATCTGGCCGAAAAGGCTCCGGAAGTGCTTGGCTGCAAGGCCAGCGAGCTGGGCGTCGAGCGGGTGATCGTGGGCGGCGAACCGGGCGGCGGCATCCCGGCGATCCGCGCCAAGATCGAAGCGGCCTGGGGTGCCAAATGCACCGAGATGCTGGGGGGCACCGATCTGGGCGTGACCTATTGGGCCGAATGCGACGCGCAATCGGGCATGCATATGGTCAACATGGACTACATCATCACCGAACTGCTCAATCCCGAAAGTGGCGAGATCATTCCTTGGAAAAAAGGCGCCGAGGGCGAGATGATCTATACCGCGATCGGCCGGCGGGCAAGCCCGCTGGTGCGGTTCCGGTCGGGCGATTATATTGAGGTCATCGACACCGAGTGCTCCTGCGGCCGCACCGGCCCCAAGATCCGTTGCACCGGTCGGACCGACGACATGCTGATTGTGCGCGGGGCCAATGTGTTTCCTTCGGCGATCAACAGCGTGATCACAGAAATGGTGCCCGAAACCAATGGTGTCATGCGGATCGTGGCAGATTTCGAAGGCCACACTACTCAGGGCGCGCTGAAAGTGATCGTCGAACGCGGTCCCGGTCGCGATCCATCTGATGACAACGCCCTCAAGAATAAGATTGAGCAGCGCTTGCGCGATGCCCTCGTTTTCAGGGCCGACATTCGCCTGGTCGCGCCGGATACGTTTGAAAAACCCGGCGCAGCTAAGGTCGCCTTTGTCCTCAGAAAGTACCCGGACCTGCCATGACGAAAATGAAATCCCTTCTCGACACCGGGTCCGACGACTTCCGGAAAAACGATGCGCTTTACCGGGAAAAGGTCGGCGAACTGCATGCGCTTCGGCTGCTACAACGCGTCGGCGGCCCGGAAAATGCGCGGGAACGGCATGTCAGCAAAGGCAAGATCCTGCCGCGCGAACGGGTCGAGCGGCTGATCGATCCGGGAACGCCCTTTCTCGAAATCGGAGAACTCGCCGGGCTGAACAAATATGAAGGCGTGCCACCCGGTGCAGGGATCATCACCGGCATCGGCGTGATCGAGGGACGTCAGTGCATGATAATCGCCAATGACGCTACCGTGAAGGGCGGCACCTATTTCGGCATGACCTGCCGCAAACACGTCCGGGCGCAGAAAATCGCCTGGAAAAACCGTCTTCCGGTGATCACCCTGGTCGATTCCGGCGGGGCGTTTCTGCCGGAGCAGGCGAGTATCTTTCCCGATGAGGGGCAGTTCGGCTCAATCTTCCATCAACAGATCGGCATGTCGGGCGATGGCGTACCGCAGATCGCCGTGGTCATGGGGCCCTGCACCGCGGGCGGCGCCTATATCCCGGCGCTTTGCGACGAGGTGGTGATCGTGCGCGGTCAGGGCTTCATGTATCTGGGCGGGCCAGAATTGACCTTTGCTGCGACCGGCGAAAAGGTCGATGCCGAAACGCTGGGCGGCGGCAAGATGCATTCGTCCGTTTCCGGCGTGACAGACCATCTTGCCGAGGATGACGCGCACGCGCTGGCCATCACCCGCGAAATCGTCAGCCACCTGGGCGAAAAACCGCAGCCGCGCAAGACGCCGACGTCGCCGCGCCCCCCCGCCTATCCGGTCGAGGAGATCTATGGCGTCGTCAGCCGAGACCCAAGGGTGCCGACCGACAACCGCGAGATTGTTGCGCGCCTTGTCGATGACAGCGATTTTCACGAGTTCAAGCCACTTTTCGGCGACACCCTCATGACCGGCTGGGGCCGAATCCATGGCCACGAGGTCGGCATCCTGGCCAACACCGGCGTGCTCTTTGTCGAGGCCGCGCTGAAGGCTACGCATTTCATCAATCTCTGCGTCCAGCGCGATATCCCGCTGCTGTTCCTCGCGGATGTGAACGGCTTCATGGTCGGCCGCGACGTCGAGCAGATGGGCATTGCCAAGGCGGGCGCCAAGATGATCACCGCCATGTCTTCGGCGCGGGTGCCGAAGTTCACCATCATCACCGGCGGCTCTTACGGGGCGGGTTACCTGGCCATGCTTGGCCGCCCGTTCCAGCCGGACGCGATGTTCGCCTGGCCCACGGGCCGGTCCGCGATCATGGGGCCGGAACAGGCCGCCAGCGTGCTAGCGCAGGTGCGCGCCCAGATCAACGAACGCCAAGGCAAGAAATGGACACCCGAGGAGGAGGAAACCTTCAAGGCACCAATCCGCAAGGAATACGAAGATTTCCAGGGGGCCTACAATTTCGCCTCCAACCTCTGGATCGACAGCGTGATCGAGCCTGCCGAGACCCGGGACGTCATGGCGCTGATGCTGGACATCGCTTCGCGCAGGCCCAAGGTCGAAACGCATTTCGGCGTGTTCAGGATGTGAGGCGCAAACCATGAAAATCAAAACGCTTCTTATCGCCAATCGCGGCGAAATCGCCTGCCGAATCGCACGCACCGCGCGGGCCAGCGGCATCACCCCTGTTGGCGTGCATTCGCAGGCCGACGCCAACGCCCTTCACGTCCGTGAGATCGGCAAATCTGTCTGCATCGGTGCCGGTCCCGCATCCGAGAGCTATCTGAAGATCGACGCAGTCATCGCCGCCGCCAGATCCGTCGGCGCCGATGCGATCCATCCCGGTTACGGCTTTCTGGCAGAGAACGCAGATTTCGCCCGCGCGGTCGAAGCCGCAGGCATGATCTTCATGGGGCCGACACCGGAAACGCTGGAACGCTTCGGCGACAAGGCCAGCGCCAAGGACGCGGCGGTTGCTGCCGGCATTCCGGTTGTCTCGGGCGCCCAGGGCGCGCGCTCCAACCCGCAGGAAATCGCACAGGAAGTGCGCAAGATGGGCCTACCGGTGCTGCTCAAGGCGGTCGGCGGCGGCGGCGGGCGCGGGCAGCGGCTCGTGACGGTTGAAGCCACGCTTGTGGAGGACATCGAGGGCGCGCTGCGCGAAGCAAAGTCCACCTTTGGCTCCGAGGGCCTTCTGCTGGAACGCTTCCTGCCCGAGGCACGCCATGTCGAGGTGCAGATCGCGGGCGACGGCAAGGGCCATGTGCTGCACCTGTTCGAGCGCGACTGCACGCTTCAGCGCCGCCACCAGAAGGTCATCGAAGAGGCCCCGGCTTGGGGCTTGCCTCGCGCGCTTCTTGACGAGATCGCGCATGACGCGGTGCGCCTGGGCGAAACGCTCAATTATCGCGGCCTGGGCACGGTCGAATTTCTGGTCGCGGGGGACGAGTATTTCTTTCTGGAGGTGAACCCGCGCATCCAGGTGGAACACCCCGTCACAGAGGCGATCACCGGGCTGGACCTGGTCGCGTTGCACCTGCGCATTGCGGAGGGCGCGGGCTTGGGGCTTGTTCAGGAGGATCTGCGGATCAACGGCCACGCCGTCGAGGCGCGGCTTTATGCCGAAGACCCGGCCATGCAATTCGCCCCCTCGACGGGCACGCTGACCACGCTCAGCCTGCCCGGCGGCCTGCGGATCGACAGCGGTGTCGAAGAAGGCGACGCGGTGACGCCCTATTACGACCCGATGATCGCTAAGCTGATCGTTCACGCGCCCGACCGGGAAACCGCCTTGGCGCGGCTGGCGACGGCGCTGGACCATATCGCGGTGGAGGGTGTGGAAACTAACCGTGCCTTTCTGACGGCGCTAGCGCGAAACCCCGAATTCGGGCAGATGCAGGTTCATACGCGCTGGATCGACGGCCAGCTTGACGCGCTGACACAGCCGCCCCCCCTTACCCGCCCCGAGCGGTGGAAGGCGGCAGCCGCGATTCTGTTCGTGGCAACGTCGCGCCGCGATGCGGACGTGGATCCCTGGAGCAACCGCGATACCTTCACCGGCTGGCGGCTTGGCCTGGGTGGAGATGCGGTTGAGGCGGGACAGCGCGTGACGCTCACCGATTCCGCCGGTGCATCGGAGGAATTGCGCGTCGGCCCTGTCAAACCGGGTGACAAATACACCGTTATTTCGGAAAACGGCGATGCTACCATGTTGACCGCGCGTGAAATCACGCCGGGTCGATGGCGCCTGAGCGAGGGCGATACCGTCCTTTTGATCGACGCGCGGCTCCACGCCGGGGTGATTGAGATGGACACGCCCGAAGGTCGGCTGATCTTTCGCCCGGCCACGCCGCTGACCTTTGCCGGCGGCGATGCGGCAGCGGATCGCGCCGTGGTCTCGCCGCTAACCGGCATGATCGTCGAGATCAAGGTGACCGACGGTCAACCCGTCGCCGCAGGCGACGTGATCGCGGTCATGGAATCAATGAAACTTGAAATCTCGATCCGCGCTGCCGCAGCCGGTACCGCCAGCAAGATATCCGTCTCGAATGGTGACATGGTCAATCGCGGCCAGGTCATCGCCGAGATACTGCCATCCGAGGAGCTATGAGATGAGCGACTTTCCCAAATTCGTCGAATTTCGTGAGGAAGGCCCGCGCGAGGGCTTTCAGATCGAAAAGAAGATCTATCCGATCGAACAGCGGATCGAACTGATCGATATGCTCAGCGACACCGGTCTGAAGCGCATTCAGGTCGGCAGCTTTGTCAGCCCGAAATACGTGCCGCAGATGGCGGACACCGGGGAGTTGTTCCAGCGTATCAAGCGCAAGCCGGGCGTGAATTACACGTCACTATGGCTGAACGACAAAGGGTTTCGCAAGGCCCTGACGGCGCATGAGGTCGATATCGACCCGCGCCTGCTGTTATATCCTTCCGAGGCGTTTGCCCAATCGAACAACAATTGTTCCTCCGCGGAAATGCGGGAAAAACAACGCGACTGGGTTCGCCTTTACAAGGAAGAGGGATATACGATCGACGCGGCCTATGTGATGACGGCCTTCGGCTGCAACCTCGAAGGCCCCATCCCGCAAGAGCGCATCTTGGACGATTTCCGCTTCGTTCTTCAGCTGTGCGAAGAAGAGGACATCCCCGTACCGATCCTTGTGATCGCCGATACAATGGGCTGGGGCAACCCCGAGGCTGTCAAACGAATGATCGGCGCGCTGCGGGAACTGGCACCCAGTGCCCGCATCGGGATGCATATTCATGACACGCGCGGGCTTGGCATCGCCAATCTCCATGCCGCCCTGTCGATGGGCGTGGACATGTTCGAAAGTTCGGTCGCCGGTCTTGGCGGCTGTCCTTTCGCGGGCCACGGCCACGCCCGCGCCGCAGGAAATGTCTGCACTGAGGATGCGGTGTTCCTGTGCCACGAGCTTGGCATCGAAACCGGCATTGATCTGGACAAGCTGATCGCAGCGGCGGTCAAGGCGGAAGAGATCATCGGCGTGCCTCTCATGGGCCGGGTCATGCATACCGGCGGGCTCGACAAGTACCGCAAGGCAAACTGAGGAGGGATGAAGATGGCGAAGGCGCTTGACGGAAAAGTGGTTCTGGTCACCGGCGCGGGTGGCGGTATCGGCCGCGATATCGCGCTGATGGCGGCGTCCGAAGGGGCGGCGGTGGTAGTCAATGATCTGGGGGCGTCCCTGAAAGGCACCGGCCAGACCGAAAGCGCCGCTCAGGCCGTCGTCGCAGAGATCAAAGCCGCCGGAGGTGATGCGATCGCCGATGGCGGTTCGGTCACCGACCCCGAGGCCGCGCGTGCGATGATCGAGGCCGGTGTCAAGGAATTCGGTCGCATTGACGCGGTGGTCAACAACGCAGGCATCCTGCGCGACGGGTTTTTCCACAAGATGACATACGAGGATTTCGATGCGGTGGTGAAGGTCCATCTTTATGGTGCCTTCAATACCAGCCGCGCTGCCGCCGATTATTTCCGCGAACAGGAAGGCGGCGCTCTGGTTCACATGACCTCGACCTCGGGTCTGATCGGCAATCTGGCGCAGGCCAATTATGCGTCTGCCAAATTGGGCATCGCCGCCTTGTCGAAATCGATTGCGCTCGACCTGAAGCGGTGGAACGTGCGGTCGAACTGCATCGCGCCCTTCGCCTGGAGCCGGATGATCTCGTCTATCAAGACAGACACCCCGGAACAGGTGGCGCGGGTCGAGAAGATCAAGCAGATGACCCCTGCAAAAGTTGCGCCGATGGCCTGTTTCCTGATGAGCGACCGCGCGGCTGACGTGTCCGGACAAGTCTTTGCGGTTCGCAAGAACGAGATCTTCCTGTTCAACCAGCCCCGCCCGGTGCGGTCGGTTCATTCCGGCGAGGGCTGGACAGCGGATGAAATCGCCGAGCGCGCCATGCCCACGCTCAGATCGCAGTTCACACCGCTCGAAGTGTCGGCGGACGTCTTTTCGTGGGATCCGGTCTGATGGGAAAACGCAAGGAAAAGATTAGCTCGAACATCGCCTGGAGCACGCCGGACAAGATCTGCGTGCGGGGCCTTGATCTGCCGAACGAGATTCTGGGCCACATGAACCTAGGCGATCTCGCCTTTCTGCAACTGACGGGCCGCAAGGCCACGCCAGAGGAAAGCCGGGTCTTCAACGCCATCATCATCACCCTGGTGGAGCATGGCATCACGCCCTCGGCGCTGGCCGCGCGCATGACTTATATGGGCGCACCGGAATCGCTTCAGGCGGCGGTGGCGGCGGGACTGTGCGGGCTGGGCACGGTTTTTGTCGGCTCGATGGAGGGCGCCTCAAAAATGCTCTACGAGGCGCTGCCGCAGGACAGGCGCGGCACCGGCGCCGATCTGGATGCCATAGCGCTGGAAACGGTTGAGAAGTTCCACGCCCGCAAGGCCATCGTGCCGGGGCTGGGCCACCCGGTTCACAAGCCGGTCGATCCGCGCACACCGCGCCTGTTCCAGATCGCAGCCGAGAACGGCAAATCCGGTCAATACATCGAGTTGATCCAGAAAATTCAGGGCGTGGCCGAGGCGAGATCGGGCAAGATGCTGCCGATCAACGCTACCGGTGCCATCGGCGCGATCTGCTGCGAATTCGGCTTTCCGTGGAAGATCGTGCGCGGCTTTGGGGTGATGGCGCGGGCCATCGGGCTGGTCGGCCATATCCTTGAGGAAAGCGAAAACCCAATTTCCTATGAGCTGTGGCAGCGTGCCGAGCAGGAAATCCTTGAAACCTCGGGACCGGGAGCGAAATAAACGATGCAGACATCAGCCCCCGACACCCATGGCGACCTGCGCGATGCCCTGCGCGCGCTTTGTGCACAGTTCCCGCCGCAATATCATCGAAAGTTCGGCGAGAACGAAACCTACCCCGAGGAATTTGTCGATGCGCTGACCCGCGAGGGCTGGCTCGCCGCGATGATCCCCGAGGAATACGGCGGATCGGGCCTGGGTCTGACCGAAGCCTCGATCATCATGGAAGAGGTGAACCGCTGCGGTGGCAACGCGGGCCACTGCCATGGGCAGATGTATAACATGGGCACGCTTCTGCGGCACGGCTCGGACGAGCAGAAGCAGAAATACCTACCCGCCATCGCCAGCGGCGCGCTGCGCCTGCAGTCCATGGCCGTGACCGAGCCGACGACCGGGACCGACACCACCAAGCTCAAGACTACAGCGGTCAGGAAGGGCGACCGCTATGTGATCAACGGCCAGAAGGTCTGGATCAGCCGCATTCAACATTCGGACCTGATGATCCTGCTGGCCCGCACCACACCGTTGAAAGATGTCAAGAAGAAGTCCCAGGGCCTGTCGATCTTAATGGTTGATCTGAAAGAGGCCATCGGCAATGGCATGGAGGTGCGCCCCATCGCCAACATGCCGGGCCACGAAACCAATGAAGTGTTCTTCGACAACCTGGAGATTCCCGCCGAGAACCTGATCGGAACCGAAGGCCGCGGATTTTACCACATTCTTGACGGGCTCAACGCCGAGCGCACGCTGATCGCCGGGGAATGTATCGGGGACGGATACTGGTTTGTGGACAAGGCCCGCGCCTATGCCGGCGAGCGTATTGTCTTCGATCGCCCGATCGGTCAGAATCAGGGCGTGCAGTTTCCTATCGCCAAGGCCTATGTGAACGTCGAGGCCGCCAACCTGATGCGCTTCGAGGCCGCAAGACGCTTTGACGCCGGGCAGGATTGCGGGGCACAGGCGAACATGGCAAAACTACTGGCCGCCGATGCCAGCTGGGAAGCGGCCAATGCCTGCATCCAGACTCATGGCGGCTTCGGCTTTGCGCGCGAATACGATGTCGAGCGCAAGTTCCGCGAGGCCCGACTGTATCAGGTGGCCCCGATCTCGACCAACCTCATCCTGTCCTATGTCGGCGAGCATATCCTGGGTATGCCGCGGTCGTTCTGAGGCCAGGGACCATGAATGAGATCGACCTTGACGCGCTGGCACCCTGGCTAGGACGCACTGAAACCAAAGAAGACGTCCTGACGCACGGTCTGATCGACAAATTCCGTGCCGCGTTCGGTCCGCAACTTTGGGGCGGAGCAGGTGATGTCCTGCTGGGGGTTCATTGGTGTATTGCCCTTGATACCGTGCCAGCTGCCGCCCTGTCAGACGATGGCCATGCCGCAAGGGGTGGATTTCTGCCCCCTGTCCCGCTGCCCGCCCGCATGTGGGCCGGCGGCGATGTTACACATTTCACGCCGCTGACGATCGGCGAAGCCGTCACCCGCCGCTCGGTGATCGGGGATATAACAGCCAAGCAGGGCCGCAGCGGAACGTTGGTCTTTGTGACCGTAGAACACGAGTATTCGAGCGGCGGCCGGCTTTGTATTCGGGAGAAGCAATCGATTGTCTATCGTGAGATTTCTGTGCCCCGCCCGGTCAAGAACGCACCTGCCGCGGTTGACCCCACCACGCTCAGATCGAGCCTTGCACCGGATCCGGTGCTGCTGTTTCGCTATTCGGCGCTGACGTTCAATGCCCATCGCATCCACTATGACCACGTCTACGCCACCGAAACCGAAGCCTATGCCGGGCTTGTTGTGCATGGCCCATTGCAGGCGACGCTTCTTCTGAATCTGGCGGCGGAAGCCTTGAAGTCGTCGCCCCACCGGTTTTCTTTCCGGGGACTGGCACCGCTGACCCTGCCCTGCGAATTGCAGTTGCATAGTGAAGGGGCCGAAAACTCCGGAACCGTCTGGTGCCAGGATCAAACCGGTCTTCGAAGCTTTACCGCAGAATACGCGACTGTCTGAGCGGTTCTGCTTGGCGGCGGATTCAATTGTTGATTTAACTTTCTAACATATGTTAGGTATCAGAAAGCGGCTTGGCACCTCCGGCAAGCAGCCCTCTGAAATAAGAGGTGGGAGGAGAAAAATGCGAGGAAACCTCGTCACTTGCGGATCACCGTTCGGTCAGGTTATGTGCCGTTCCATGGGCTGTCGGCAAAAGGCACGGGCTGAGTCATGACCACGAATGGGGGGATCGTCACATCGCCGCTTGCTGTGCGCAGTGCAACTTTGAAATTTGGCGGTGTGACGGCGCTCGACGATGTGAGCATTACCGTGAACGACGATGAATTGCTTGCGATCATCGGTCCGAACGGTGCCGGAAAAACATCACTTCTGAACGTTACTGCGGGTTTCTATCGTCCGCAGAAGGGCCGTGTCGAGTTGTCCGGGCAGGACGTTACCGGCCTGCGTGTAGACCAGATCGCCCGGCGCGGACTGGCGCGTACGTTTCAGGGCACCCATCTCTTTGCCGGGCAGACCGTGGTGGAAAACATCATGATCGGTCGTCACATGCTGATGAAATCGAATGTGATCCAGGCCTTTTTCCAGTTTGGGCTCGTGATGCGGGAGGAATCAGAGCATCGCGAAGCCGCCGAAGAGATTATTGACTTTCTGGAGATCGAAGCAATCCGCAACCGGCCAGTGGGCACATTGGGCTACGGGCTGCGCAAACGTGTCGATCTGGGCCGCGCATTGGCGCAGGAACCATCCATCCTGCTGATGGATGAACCGATGGCTGGCATGAACTCGGAAGAGAAAGAAGACCTCGCGCGCTTCATTCTCGATGTGCGCGAGGCGCGCAAGATTCCAGTGGTTCTGGTCGAGCACGACATGGGCGTTGTTATGGACCTTGCTGACCGGATCGTGGTGCTGGACTTCGGGCGGGTCATCGCCGAAGGCACGCCCGAAGAAATCCAGAAGAACCCGGCTGTGATCAAGGCATATCTGGGTTAGCGGGATGACAAAACAACGAACAGCAATGGTCTTTTCAGACCCGGCAGTGACACACAGCGAAACCCTGCCGCAGGTTTTGCTCGCGCGTGCAACGTCCATGCCGAACAACCTCGCCGAACGCCACAAGCGCCTGGGCATCTGGCGGGAATTCACCTGGGCCGATGTGATTGACAGAGTTCGTGCCCTGGCTCTCGGGTTGGAGAACCTGGGCCTGTCGGCGGGCGAATCCGTCATGTTGATCGGGGAAAACGAACCCGAACATTTCTGGGCTGAATACGCCGTTCAGTCATTGGGCGGCAAAGTCCTGTCCGTCTATCCGGATCAGAACGCCGAAGAGATCCTGTATCTGGCCGAAGACTCGCAAACGCGGATTTTTCTGGCGCAGGATCAGGAGCAGGTCGATAAATGCATCGAGATCGCGGGCAAGTACTCGGGTGCCTTGGCGATCGTTTACTGGGATGATTCTGGTCTTTGGAGCTATGATCATCCCCTTTTGCATTCATTTGAAAGCCTTAGCGCGGCAGGACGTCAGATTCACGCCAAGGAGCCTGCCAGATTTGAAGAACACGTCAAACGCGGACGGGCGGACGATACCGCCTTGCTGTCCTATACCTCCGGGACCACGGGAAAACCGAAGGGCGTTGTCATCAGCTATCGTTACCTGTTCGACAACTGCTCACGTGTGATGGGGGCAATCGAAATCGCGCCAGGCACCGAATACTTGACGTACATTTCGCCTGCCTGGGTCACGGAACAGATTTTCGGCCTGTCGATCGGTTTGATCGCGCCCATGGTCGTCAATTTTCCCGAAGGCCCCGAAGATGTGCTGACCAACATCCGCGAACTGGCGGTTGACGCGCTGGTGTTCAGTCCGCGCCAGTGGGAAAACCTTGCGTCGATCGTGCAGGCCCGGATGTTGGGCGCGGGCAAGTTCCGCAACTTGATGTACAATTGGGGTATGAAAGTCGGCCGTGACGTTTATGTCGAACGCTTGGAAGGGCGCAGTCCCAGCCTCGCCTCGCGCCTGCGACTTCCCTTTGCCGAGGCGCTGGTGCTGCATCACCTGCGCGACAATTTGGGCCTTGGCAAGGCAAAAAATGCGATGAGCGGCGGTGCTCTGATGGCCCCCGAAGTCTTTCGCATGTTCCACGCCATGGGGGTCAAGCTGCGCAACGTCTATGGCGCGACCGAAATCGGCCTTCTGACCGCGCATGTCAGCGAAAGTTATCAGCTGGAAACAAGCGGCAGCTGGATGCAAAGCAATACCGCTTATGGCGATCCGTTGGAATACCGCATAACGCCGCAAAGTGAGTTGCAGGTCCGCGGCGGCTCGGGCTTTGGCGGATATTATGGCAAACCGGACGAGACCGCCGAGGTGCTGACCGAAGACGGTTGGTATGCCACCGGCGATGCGGTTTCGATGACCGATGACGGAGAGCTGGTATTCTACGACCGCGTCAAGGACATGCGCCGCCTAGCGAACGGCCACAGTTATCCGCCGCAGTTTATCGAAACACGGCTGCGCTACAGCCCCTACATCAAGGATCTTATGACGCTGGGCGACGAAACCCGGGATTTTGTCGGAGCGCTGATCAATATCGACATGGAGGTCCTCAGCCGCTGGGCCGAAGAGAACAATATCAGCTTCTCGACCTATACCGACCTGTCGCAAAAAGCCGAGGTTCTGGACCTTATCAAAGGCGAGGTTTCGCGCATCAACGCCTTGCTGCCCGAAGGTTCTCGGGTCGTGCGGTTCGCGAATTTCCCCAAGGAACTGGACCCGGACGAAGGCGAGCTGACCCGCAGCCGGAAACTCCGGCGCGCATTCCTGGAAGATCGGTATGCCACGCTCGTCGAGGCTATTTACAGCGGTGCCGACAAGATCGACCTTGAGATTGCCGTTACTTATCAGGATGGCCGCCAGGGCGTGCTCAGGGCCGAGGTGCGTGTATCGGATGTCGAGAGCGGATCGAAGGCTGCCGGGCGGCGGTCGCAAATTTAAGGGAGGTCGGCAAAAATGGTCTATTTCATCAATGACATCATCACCGGGGCCTTGATCGGCCTGCTTTACGCGCTGGTGGCCATGGGGTTCGTCGTGATCTACCGCGCTAGCAAGGTGTTCAATTTCGCGCAGGGCGAACTGGTGATCATCGGCGGTTTCATCGTCTGGTTCACAACCATGCAGCTCGGCCTGAGCCTGTGGCTGTCGATCCCGCTATCCTTGGTTCTTGCGGGTCTTGTCGGCTATCTGATCGAACGGATTTTCCTCACCAAGCTGATCGGTGAATCGGTGTTCTCGATGGTGATGGTGACTGTCGGCCTGCTGATCCTGCTGCGTGGCGTCGTCCTGCTGCTGTTTGGGGCTTCCGTCCGGCCATTCCCGATCATCTTTCCGCTGAAGCCGCTCTTACTCGGCGATATGCTGATTCCGATGAACTTGCTTATCGGGGGGATCATCACCATCGTTGCCGCCGTTGGCCTGTCCTGGTTCTTCAACTGGACCCGTTCAGGCCTGCGGATGACGGCAGTGGCCGAAGATCACGTCGTCGCTGCTTCGATGGGGATTTCGGTGAAAGGCTCTATTGCCTTTGCCTGGATTCTCGGCGCAATCCTGTCCACGATAGGAGCGATGATCTTCCTCAGCGGCAAGTCGCTGACCTTTCTGGCCTCGGATATCGGTTTTGCGGCACTGCCGGTTGCATTGTTCGCCGGGTTGGAGTCGATCGGCGGACTTGTCCTGGCGGGAATCATCATCGGTGTAATCCAGAGCCTGACCACCAACTACCTCGATCCGATCATCGGCGGCTCGCTCGGCAGTGTCGTGCCCTATATCATCATGCTTGCCATTCTGCTGATCCGGCCCACGGGTCTGTTCGGCTGGCGCACAATCGAGCGGGTTTAATTCATGGATCCTTCCGGCATTTTTCCCACAAGCTATCGCGCCGACAGACGTCTCGTGCGCACGCGCTGGCAGGCGGTTTGCCTGGCGCTGTTCCTCGTGGTTATGCTGGCGATGCCCTATCTTGTGAGCGGGCGTATCATCGCCGTGCTGAACATGATGCTGATCAGCGCCGTGATCGCCGTCGGACTCCAGATTTGCACCGGCTATGCGGGCCAGATCAATCTGGGCCAGGCCGCATTCATGGGGGTGGGCGCCTATACCGCTTCGATACTGGCCTCCAAGACCGGTCTCACGTTCCTGTTGACCATACCGTTGGCCGGGTTCGCGGCTGCGCTGTTCGGCTTTCTCTTCGGTTTGACGGCGACTCGGATCAAGGGGTTCTATCTGGCGCTGACGACTCTCGCGGCACAGTTCATCTTTCATTTTGCAGTCCTGAACCTGCCATCCTCCTGGCTAGGTGGCTCAAATGGAGTCACCGTGCCGGCAGCAGAGATATTCGGGCTGCGCTTCGTCACCGAGACCCAGCAATTCTACATGAACCTTGCGGTTGCCGCGATCATGATCGCAGGCGCGTTCGGGATCATCCGGTCGCGCTTCGGTCGCGCCTTCATCGCGGTCAGGGACGATGACGTGGCCGCAGGCATCATGGGGATCAATGTAGCGGCTACCAAGGCGAATGCCTTTCTGATCGGCGCCTTCTATGCTGGCGTCGGCGGGGCACTCTGGGCCTACATGATCCGCTTTGTCGGGGTCGATCAATTCACCCTGTTCCATTCCATCTTTTTCGTGGCGATGATCATCGTCGGTGGAATGGGGTCGATCGTCGGGGCGCTGGTCGGTGTCTTCGTCATTCGCACCATCCAGGAAGTTATTGCCACAGTCGGCCCGAATATCGCCGATTCCGTCTCGTTTCTGGGAGGCGATATCGTGTTCGCGGGCATGAACGTCATTCTTGGTGGCGTGATTGCCTTGTTCATGATCCTTGAACCCAAGGGGGTGATGCACCGCTGGAATATCCTGAAATCGTCTTATCGTATCTGGCCGTTCCCCTATTGATTTCGGGGCGGTCTATAACCTGGGAGGAGAATGAAAATGACATACCTCAGCAAATCGGGCCTTGGGGGGCTGCTGGCCGCCGGAACGCTGGCGCTCGCCACGGCGCTACCAATGAAGGCACAGGCGGAGACCACATATAACCTTGCGCTTCTGTCGGACTTTTCTGGCCCCTATGCCGACATCATGCCGATCTTGGCCTCAAGCCGGGAGGTCGTTTTCGACTGGTGGAACGCGACCAGCGGCAAGGAACTCGGCGTCAAGCTGAACTACAAGAACTACGAGACCCGATATGATGCCGCACAGGTCGCCAGCCTGTGGCCCGGAATCAAGTCGGAGCTGGCGCCGATCGCCGTGGTCGGCCTTGGCGGGCCGGACGTGGCGGCCCTGTCCGAACGCTTACCCGAAGACAAGATCCCGATGTTCATGGCCACGGCCGCCTATGGCTTTGCCTGGCAGCCCGATTCCTGGATATTTAATCCGCGCCCGACCTATTCGCATGAAGCCGCAGGCTTTCTGGCTTGGATGCGCGAACAGCGTGGCGGCGACGAACCCATAAAATTCGCGGTCCTGTCCTCCGAGGCATCCCCTGCCTATGTCGATATGGGAAAGGGGCTCGAAGTCTATGCCGAAGAGCATCCCGAGGCCGCCGATTTGGTTGAGGTCATCTATACCGACGTGCAGCCGACCGACCTGACCGCGCAAATGCGTCGCGTCGCGCGGTCGGGGGCCGAAGCGGTGATCATCCAGACCAACACCTCGATCGTGGTCGCCGCGAAACGCGGGTTGCAGGCCAACGGGGCCGACATCCCGATCATGATGAGCTCGCATAACGGGCTGCCTGCCTCGGGCAAAGCGCTTGGCGGGCTGGCGCAGCTTGAAGGCGACTTTGAGGCCTACGGCATGGTGATCGCGGCCGATGAGGACACAGAAGCGCGGCAGTTTTACCAGACCCTAGTTTCGGATTACGGGCTCAAGGCGCCCTGGAATGTCGTGACGGCCATGGGGATTTCCCAGGCCCTCTATACCGTGGCCGTGATCGAGCACGCGATCGAGGAGAACGGTGCCGAAGGTCTGACGGGCGAGCTGGTGCGCGAGGCGCTCTTTGCCAAGCCGATCACCTCGGAGGAAACCCATGGCTTCCTTCCGAGTCTCACTTTCACCCCAGAAGCCCCCTTTCCTCTGAAAGGACTCAAGGTGAACGTGGGCACGGTTAAGGACGGGAAGATCACCATCGCGGCGACCGGCGTCGATGTTCCCGATTTGAGCAAGTGGTGAACAAAACCCGGGCACCGCGATCGTGGTGCCCGACCCTTTCTCTGGATCCGGACCCGAAGTTATGCTCGAACTCAATAACGTGGAAGTGACCTATTCCGACGTCATTCTGGCGCTCAAAGGGATCTCAATGACCGTGCGCGAGGGTCAGTGTGTTGCGCTTCTCGGTGGAAACGGGGCAGGGAAAAGCACGACGCTCAAGGCGATTTCCGGAACTCTGAAATCCGAAGACGGAACCGTGTCCGCCGGTTCGATCGTCCTGAACGGCACGCCGATTCAGAACATGGAAGCGTCGAATGTGGTAAAGAATGGCCTTATCCATGTGATGGAGGGCCGACGCGTGCTGCGTCACCTGACATCGGAACAGAACCTGATTGTCGGCGGGCATATGGTGACCAATTCCACCGAACTGAAAAACCGTCTGGCTCATGTCTACAGTCTGATGCCGCGTCTTGCGGACCTGCGCAACCGCACCTCGGGGTTCATGTCCGGCGGTGAGCAGCAACTGCTTTTGATCGGCCGGGCCATGATGGCGAGGCCCAAGATCATCGCCATCGACGAGCCGTCGCTGGGTCTGGCGCCGATGATGGTCCGTGACGTCTACGAAGTTCTCAAACAGCTCAAGCGCGAAGGCACGACCTTCTTTCTTGTTGAACAAAACAGCGCCGCCGCCCTGTCGATCGCCGATTACGCCTATGTGATGGAAAACGGGCGCATCGTCTTGGATGGCCCCGCCCACAAGCTCGCCGGCAACGAAGACATCAGAGAATTCTATCTTGGTGTCACCGCCTCCGGTGAACGCAAGAGCTATCGCGAAATCAAGCATTATCGGCGCCGCAAGAGATGGCTCGGATAGGAGGGGAAATACAATGACTGAATTGCTGGACATCAAGGGTCATACCGCACTTGTAACCGGGGCCGGACAAGGCGTGGGTCGTCAGGTCGCGCTTTATCTCGCCGAACATGGCGCGGGTGCCGTTGTGGTCAACGATTTCCACGCCGCGCGGGCCGAAAGCGTCGCGGCGGAAGTGGAAGCGGCTGGTGCAAAGGCGCTACCGATGGCCTTTGACGTGTCGGATTTCGATGCTGTGGGCGCGGCCTTTTCCGAGGCGCAGCGCGTCTTTGGTAGCGTGGAAATTCTGGTCAATAATGCTGGTAATGCCGGGCCGACGTCACGGCTCGACGATCTTGTACCGTTCTGGGAATCAAACCCCGCCGAATGGCGGCGCTGGATGGCCACCAATTTCGATGGCGTGCTGAACTGCACCCGCCACGCCATGCCGATGATGGTCAAGGGTGGCTACGGACGCATCGTGACGGTCATTTCCGACGCAGGCCGGGTGGGCGAGCCGCACCTGGCGGTCTATTCCGGTGCCAAGGCCGGGGCGGCGGGCTTCATGCGCGCCATTGCAAAGGCCGGTGGCCGGTTCGGAGTTACCGCAAACTGCGTCGCCCTAGGCGGCACCAGAACCCCGGCGGTCGCCGATCTGATCCCGGATGCGGAGACCGAAAAGCGGGCGCTTTCGCAATATGTAGTCCGGCGGCTGGGTGAGCCGGAAGACGCGGCAGGCATGATCCTGTTTCTTTGCTCGGATGCAGCAAGCTGGATCACCGGCCAGACCTATCCGGTGAATGGCGGTTATTCATTTGCTTGCTAGAGCCGAATATGGGCAGTCGCAATCAATTGGGGCCGCCCTCGAACAAGCGTTTATTATCGGCGCCGATCTCCGGCGGCAGCCCCGAAATCTCGGTTTCGAAACCGTCGAATTTCAGGGGTTGGACCAGAAAAGTCTCTGTCTTGCCGCCATCGTGCGCGATGGTGCGCAGCAACCGGCGGGCGCGCACATGCGGATCGTTCATGGCCTCGGCCAGCGAATTGACAGGGCCCCAGGGTACGCCGGCCTTGTCAAAGAGACCGCCCCAGTCCGCGCGCGTCTTGCCGACAAGAACCGCCGCAATCTCCTCCCGCAACTCGTCCTTGCGCGTGACACGGTCGCGGCTTTTCATCCCGGCGAGGTCCGGTTTGTCGATCGCCTCGCAGAACGGATGCCAGAACCAGTCCTCATGCGCGATGGACAGCGTCAGCAGTTTGCCGTCCTTGCAGGTGAACACGCCATAGCCCGGCTCAGAGATGAACTCGCCCAGCGGCGTGCCATTGGCCGCGGGCACAAGGAAGGCCGTGAGCATCGAGACCACCGCATCCGACATCGAGACATCGACGTAACGGCCCTGCCCCGTCCGCTGGCTGGATACCACAGCCGAGAGGATCGCGATCGCCGCAAACAGCGCGGCGCCGATATCCGCAAGCGGCAGGGTCGGCACCGGCCCCGGTTGCCCGGCCTCGGCCTGATCGGCCAGAAGACCACCGACGCCTTCATAGCTGAGGTCATGCCCCGCCCTGTCGCGATAGGGGCCGTCTTGCCCGTATCCCGAGATCGACACATAGACCAGCCGCGGATTGATCTTGCGCATGTCCTCGAACCCGGCGCCAAGTGCTGCCAGCTTGCCGGGGCGAAAGCCTTCGACGATGACATCGGATTTGCTGACCATCTCACGAAACCGCGCGATCCCCTCCGCGGATTTCAGATCGAGCGCCACGCTGCGCTTGCCCCGGTTGAGCGCCCGAAAAAGCGGCGGAAACTGCCGCGCGGGATCGCCGACGCCGGGCCGTTCGACCATGATCACCTCGGCACCCATATCCGACAGAAGCATCGTCGCGTAGGGTCCGGGGAATTGTTCCGCGAGGCTGAGGATTTTCAATCCGGCCAGTGGTGCAGTGCTCATATCAGGCTCCAGGTCTTGTTTCTTCCGCGCGCGTATCCAGCTCAGTGCAACGCAATCCGCGCTAAAAGGCAAGCCCAACTCAGCAAATGTTGTTTTTATTCCGAGGGTTACAATGACTGAAACACCCAGCACCCTTACCGTCGAACGTGTGGCCAGAACCGAATGGATTGCCTTCCAGCGCACCGAGCAGTTGAACGCCATGTCGATGCAGATGCTGCGCGATATGACAAATGCGCTTGAAGCCGCGATTGCCGACGACGCCGTTCGCGCCATTGTCCTGACCGGCTCGGGCCGCGCGTTCTGCGCGGGGGCCGATCTCAAGGAAGTGGCCAGCGCAAGTCACGAACCCGGAGAGCCCGACCTGCTCGACCTGGTCGAGCACACGTTCGGGCTGATACGCCATGGCCCCAAGCCTGTGATCGCCGCCGTCAACGGGCTGGCCATGGCGGGCGGGCTGGAAATGGTGATGTCCTGCGATCTGGTCTTTGCCGCCGAAAGCGCGCAGATGGGCGATGCCCATTCCAATTTCGGTGTCTTTCCCGGTGCGGGCGGCGCGGCGATCCTGCCGCGCCGGGTCGGACTGAACCGCGCGAAGTACCTGCTCTTCTCGGGCGAAAATGTCTCGGCGCGGGAGATGATGGAGTGGGGATTGGTCAACAAGGTGGTTGCGGACGCCCAGCTTCGCGAGACGGTGCAGGCCTTTGCCGACAAGCTGTCCGACAAGAGCCCGGCCGTGCTGCGCCGCATGAAGTCGGTCGCCAACCGGTCGCTGAACGTAGACGAGCCTGCCGCGCTCGCCGAAGAGATGCTAAATCTGCGCGCTCATATGCGATCCTGGGACATGCACGAAGGGCTGGCGGCGTTCAATGAGAAGCGCAAGCCTCGGTTTCGCGGATACTGATACAGGAGGACGAATGATGCAGGACATATATGTCATCGGCGTCGGCATGACGCCGTTCGGAAAGTTTCGGGACAAGTCCATCAAGGACATGACCCGCGAGGCCGTCACCGGCGCTCTTGCCGATGCCGGACTCTCGGCAAAGCGCATCGAAGGCGCGTTTTTCTCGAACGCCGTGCAGGGCCACATGGAGGGCCAACACATGATCCGCGGAGAGATAGCGCTGCGCGAGATCGGCATTCAGGGCGTTCCAGTGGTGAATGTCGAGAACGCCTGCGCCAGCGGCGCGACTGGTTTCAAGCTGGCGGTCGATTTTCTCAAGGCCGGCAACGGCGATTGCTGCCTCGCCGTGGGTGCGGAAAAGATGTATTCCGATGATCGCGCGCTGATGTTCTCGGCCTTCGACAGCGGCTGGGACGTGAGCAATGGCGAAGCGGTCGCGCAGCGCCTGGCCGATCTGGGTGCCGGGGTGGAGGAACCCGAAGGCTCGAAATCGTCCAAGCCATATAGCGTGTTCATGGATGTCTATGCCGGCTTCGCGCGGCTGCACATGAAAACCTTTGGCACGACACAGGAACACTTCGCGGCCGTGTCCGCCAAGAACCACGGGCACTCGGTACATAATCCGCTGGCGCAATATCGCGACAGCATGAGCATTGATCAGGTGCTCGCCGCGCCGCCCATCACCTACCCGCTGACCCTTCCCATGTGCGCCCCGATTTCCGACGGAGCGGCGGCGGCGGTGCTTTGTACGGGCGAGGGCCTCAAACGGCTGGGCATCGACCGGACCCGCGCGATCAGGGTCAAGGCAGCGGTCCTGCGCTCGGGCACCGACCGCGCGCCCGAGGATCACGAAAACCACCTGACCCGCCTTACCGCCCTGCAAGCCTATGAACAAGCCGGGCTTGGCCCCGATGACATGTCCCTCGCCGAAGTGCACGACGCAACCGCCGTGGGCGAGGTCATCCAGATAGAGAACCTGGGCTTTGTCCCGTTCGGCGAAGGTGGCCCGGCCAGCCTCCGCGGCGAGACAACGATCGGCGGGCGCATCCCGGTGAACACCTCGGGCGGGCTGGAATCCAAGGGCCACCCGGTGGGTGCCACCGGGATTGGCCAGATATTCGAACTGGTCACGCAACTACGCGGCGAGGCTGGCGCACGCCAGGTTGACGGCGCACAGAACGCCATCGCCGAAAATGGCGGCGGCTTGCACGGCGTCGAGGAAGCCGCCGCCTGCGTCACCATTCTGGGCCGCTGAAACAAGGAAAAGAAAATGGAAAATGTGATTGCTGCCGCACAGGCGATTTATACCGACGACCAGCGCATGTTGCTGGAAAACTTCCGCAAGATGGCCAATGCGGAATTCGCTCCGCTAGTGGAAAAATACGAAGATCTGGGCCATCCTCCGGATGCGGAAACCCTCAAGGGCTTGTTCACCAAGGTCGAGGAATTCGGGCTCATCAGCGGCTTGCTTCCCGAAGAGGACGGTGGCGCGGGGATCGACCGCTTGACCTATGGTATCCTCTACGAGGAACTGGCGCGGGTTTGGGCCGATCTGGCGATCGCCGTTCTGATTCAGGGTCATGCCGCATTCGCGCTCAACCTGATGGGCGACGCGGCGCAGAAAGAGGCTTATCTCAAACCGCTCCTGCGCAGTGAGCGCATTTGCGCCACTTGCATTTCCGAACCCTCCGTCGGCTCGAACGTGCGTGAGGTCAAGACCCGCGCGGAGCGCCACGGCGACAGGATTTTTGTCAGCGGACAGAAGCTGTGGATTTCCAACGGTGCGCAATCGGATTTCGCCATCGTTGTCTGCAATTTGGACGGTGGCATTTCGATGGTTATCGTGGATCGCGACAAGGGCGGTTATGAAAGCCGCGAGCTGCGCAAGATGGGGCTTGTCGGCGCCTCGACCTGCGAATTGTTCTTTGACCGTGCGGAAACCAGCGCCGAACATGTTCTGGGAAATGCAGGCGGGGGCCTGTTCCAGACATTGAAGCTTTTTGAGAGCGCGCGGGTCTTTGTGGGGCTGACAAGCGTCGGTATTGCACAAGCGGCGCTGGAGTGCGCAGTCTCTTATTCGAAAGAGCGCGAGCAGCACGGCAAGCCGATCGGCGGGCACCAGTTGATCCAGGGCTACCTAGCCGACATGGCCACGCATCTGGATGCTGCGCGCCTGTTGTGCCAGCGTGGGCTGCAACTTCTGGAACTGGGCGTGCGCTGCGACACGCAGACCTCGATGGCGAAATGGTATGCGACTGAAATGGCAGTCGAAATCGCCGGCAAGGCCGTGCAGATTCACGGCGGCAATGGTATCACCAAAGAGTTTCCCGTCGAACGGCACTTCCGCAATGCCAAGGTCATGCCGATCCCGGACGGCACCACCGAAATCCAGAAGCTGGTCATCGGGCGCAACCTGACCGGGTTGAACGCGTTCTGAAATGCGCCCGGGCCGGTACGGCACACGCGGTGCAGCCACGGCGTGATCGTTCCGGCCCAATGGCGTTAAGCAGGTCGATCCAAACCTTGCCTCGACCCGAGCGGAGGGGCCAAGAGGAAGCGAATTTGTCGAATAAGCTACGGCCAGCATCGCGGACCAACTCTGCAAGCACCGTCAGGGCATCCTGATCATCGATACCGCGACAGTCGGCAGATGCTACCCGGTCAAACATCCAGACTGGACTTCCAGAGACCGGTCCGCCCGGCCGCCAGTGAGATTGCATCGAAACATCGCCACACCAGGTTTGTCGATCACTTTATGGAGATAAACCGACCGGCCAGACCATGGACGTCATCGATAGAAGAACCTCGCGCCAATCGATAACGTGGGTGCTCTAGTGTTCAGTTGTACAACGAGGAAGCCGCATTCGGGCCTCGGCTACCAGACGCCCAAGGCGTTCGCCGAGGACTTGGGCATCGCAACCGAAAGCTGCGCTGCACCATTCTAAAGTTCCGCGCATCTGTCAGTAGCTCCAGCAGCGCCAGTCGGCGTATCACTAACCGGGCTCAAATCGCGGCTGGATGAAAGTTCTGTGGCAGGTCACCTACTGCCGTGGAGCTTAAAGCCATCAAGCTGAACGGCCAGTGCTCTTCTGTGAACGCTTATCAACAAAGGAGATGAGCTATGGAACATGGAAAAACGGGCGAACTCCGTACGCGTGGCGGACTCGACGACCGTCATGAACCGCCAGTGTCGGCCGACGAACCCGTTCTCGCCGGAGATCCCGCGGAGGACGGGCATGTCCGGTACGGTGCGTCCTGCGGCGCGATATGCACTCACCACCTCATGCGCGGGCGTCAGTGGCCGCGTCGTCTGTCGGGCCGCCTATTTCGTCGCAGATGAAGGAGGCGGCATTCGGCATGGTGCCCAAGCAGTGCCCCCCCGCACCCATAAGACCTGCCGCCACTGCACCCCGAAGTTATTCGGCACACCGAGAATGGTCATCCGCGAGGCGATGGCAAAGGGGGTGAGGCCGTACGGATGATCGCGTTGGTTATCGCGCGGGTGCTTGAATTGGGTTTTTTCCCGTAGCGGTGAACTAGATCATGTCGATGAAACCCATTTCGCCGATGTCCGTCTCTACCGTCATCGACTTGCTCGGCCGAGGCCGCCAGATCGCACATACATGCGATTGCGCCGACCGAGGCCGCGGCGGCGTTGGTGCGGCGATTGCCGGTCAGTAGGACTTGGGCATCCCCAGCGCTTTCTCGGCCACGTGAGAGAGGATCAGTTCCTCGCTGACTGGGGCGATGAAGTTCAGCACGCTTTCGCGGAAATACCGCTCGACGTGGTACTCCTGTGCGAAACCGAAGCCGCCATGGGCGCGGATTTTGGCTATATCGGTTCGCTCTTCATCGCCACGACCGAAGCTGTCGCCGCCGAAAGCTACAAGCAGATGATCGTGGACAGCGCGGCCGAGGACATTCTCTACACCAGCCATTTCACCGGGGTGAATGCCAATTACCTCAAACCTTCGATCCGGTCAGTAGGCCTGGATCCGGAAAACCTGACCGGCGAAGGCAACAAGCTAAACCTCTCCACCGGCGACGTCCGCCCGAAGGCATGGCGCGACATTTGGGGCTGCGGTCAGGGCATCGGAGCGGTTCACGCGGTGACGACAACGGCGGACTACATCGACCGGGAATCCCGTGCCGCGAAGGACGCGCTCTGCAGCTGAGCGCCGGCAACTTTGCGCAAACCCGTTTCGGTCAAGACAGTCATATCAGCCGGATTTGGTCGGCCGCCTTGCGATCTGCCCGGAAAATCAGCGCGGTCCGGGTCCGCGCCTCATCCGTCCTTGTCGTTGACGATCAGATCGGCATTCTCCGGCAACTCCGGCACCACGCTCACCGCGTCGGCGCGGATCCTGGAATGCGACTTGAAGGCCTCGGCAGCGGCGATGATTGCGGCCGAGGCATCGGCACCGTCTTCCAGCACAAGCGAGATGCGGATCATGTCGCGATCGTTCTCGCGCGTTACCACGGCCTGCGCGGCCTTTGCGCCCGGCGTACCGATGACAACTTCTTCGATCACGCGCGGATAAACGAAAATCTCGCGCACTTTGACCGCTGCGCCGACTCGGCCCTGCAGTGCAGAAATTCGGCTGACGGTGCCATCCGCGTTGCTCCCCAGCGCAAAGGCGCTGTCTCCGGTGCCAAACCGAATCATCGGCCAGGTGGCATCGCGCGCGGTCACAACAACCTCACCCGGTTCCCCGTGAGCGACCTGTTCTCCACTGATCGGATCGCAGATTTGCACCACGCGGTCGGGATGAACCACATAGCCGTCGCCGCCATCCTCATAGCCGACAAGGCCCAAATCCGCAGTGGCATAGGCAGCCCAGGTCGACACGCCATAGTCTGCCTCGATCCGGCGGCGCTTGGCCATCCAGTCGCCCATCTCACCACCGAGGAAGGCCGTTTTCACCTTCCAAGCGTCGCGGCCATAGGTTTCGATCACCTTGTCCGCCAGCGTCAGGAAAAACGCGGTGGATGCGCAGATCGAAGTGACGCCGGTTTCGACGATGATCTGCGCCTGAAGCTCGGTATTGCCGACGCCGCTGGGAATTACGGTGGCCCCGGCGGCCTGTGCCGCTTCGTCGAACAAAAGCCCCGCCGGCACGAGGTGATACATCCAGGTGTTCAGAATGATGTCGCCCGCACCCACGCTGGCCGATCTGAATAGAAGGTCCAAGCCGTGGCCACCGCCGCCCGAAAGCGACGGCTCGAAGATCGGGCCGGGCGACACGTAGATCCGGCCGACATCCTTTAGATCGGCAGCGAGAAACCCGCCGAAGGGCGGATTGGCGCGCTGGAGCTTGAGAAGCTCTTCCTTCTTCATCACCGGCAGCCGTGACAGATCTGCCAAGGACCTGACGGCCGCCGGATCGAATCCGGCAGCCGCAAATCGTGATTTCAGCCCAGATGCCCTTTCGGCTGCGGCGGCATAGGCTTGAGCTATGTCCTTATAGATGTCTTCAGACATGATCATGCCTCCCTGTTCAGTCGTGGCTTAAAGCGGGCAGTCCTTGCGGAAGTTCGGCGCGCGCTTCTCGCGATGCGACAGTACCCCTTCCTTGACGTCTTCGCCCATGAACCCGAGCATTTCAAGCGCAGTCGAGGCATCGAAGATCGGGCCAGCCTGGCGCAGCCAGTTGTTCAGCGAATATTTGGTCCAGCGGATCGCGCTTTGCGAGCCGTTGGCGAGCTCGACGGCCGTATCCAAAGCGATCTGCTGCAACTCGTCATCTTCGACGCACATTGACACTAGGCCGATGCGCTCGGCCTCTTCGCCCGAAACCGGCTTACAAGTCATCAAATAGTATTTCGCCTTGGCCATCGAGGTCAGCAATGGCCAGATGATTGCCGCGACATCGCCAGCGGCAACGCCCAGACGCGGGTGACCATCGACGATCTTGGCCTTCTTACCGGCGATCGAGATGTCGGCTAGGATGGCCACCACAAGGCCGGCACCGGCGGCAGGGCCGTTGATGGCGGAAATAATCGGCTTGTTACAGTTGATGATGTTGTAGACGAGGTCTTTGGCCTCTTTCCACGTCTTCATGATCTCGTACGAATTGCCGATCATGTTTTCGATCAGGCTGAAATCGCCGCCGGCCGAGAATGCCTTGCCCGCGCCGGTGACTATGACCGCATTGATGTCGGGGTCACGATCGATATCGATCCACATATCTGTCATCTGAGTGTGGGTTTCCGCATCTACGGAATTGAAGGTCTCAGGGCGGTCGAACGTGATGCGCAGGACGCGATCAGCCGGGTAGTCGAATTTCATCTTGTGATATTTTGCGTAACGATCGGACATGGTTCTTTTCCTCCTCAGGGTATTAGGTTCAGTCAGGCAATCCGAGAACGGCCTTGGACAGGATGTTTCGCTGGATCTCGTTCGACCCTCCATAGATCGTCGTCGGTCTGGCCTTGTAGAAACTCGCAAGGACATCGACGCTTACATTGCCGACCTGAAGCGGGCCGACGGTGCCGCCATCGGGTCCGGCTGCCTCGATCATCAGCTCGGTGATGCGCTGAAAGCACTCGGTCACCCAGATCTTGAGCATCGAGACATCGGCGCCCAGCGTTTCGCCGCGCTTCAGTTGGTCGGCGAAACGGGAGTAAAGCGCCGCGTGATCCTCGACATCAAGCGCGGCTTGCGCAAAGCGGTCGCGGAACACTGGATCGTCAAAAGCGCCACGGCCCCGTGCGAAGCTCTCAAGCTGCCCCAACGCGTTCTGGGCCAGGCTGGGCGAGCCGATGAAGATGCGCTCGAAGCTCAGGAGCGCCTTGGCCATGGTCCAGCCCTTGTTCAACTCGCCCACGAGGTTTTCGCGGGGTGTACGGGCATTGTCGAAGAAAACCTCGCAAAATTCCGTTTCCCCCGAAAGCGTGGTGATCGTGCGCACCTCGACACCGGGTTGATCCATCGGCGCAAGGACAAAGCTGATTCCCTGTTGTTTTTTGGGCGCGTCCGGATCGGTGCGGACCAGCATGAAGATGTGCGTGGCGTCATGCGCCATCGTGGTCCAGATCTTCTGTCCGTTTATGACAAAGTCGTCGCCGTCAATCTCTGCGCGTGTGCGCAGGTTGGCCAGATCGGACCCGGCACCGGGTTCCGAATACCCCTGGCACCAGATGTCTTCGCAACTGAGGATTCGCGGCAGCCAATAGTTTTTTTGTTTCTGAGTGCCGAACTTGATGATCAGGGGGCCGACCATCTGCACACCCATGTCTCGACCACGATTGACACCCCAGCGCTGCTGCTCTTCGTAGAAGATCAGCAGCTTGGCGGCATTCAGCCCCATACCGCCGTATTCCGCGGGCCAGGCCGGCGCAACCCATCCCTTGGTGTGCAGCTTGCGATGCCAATGTTCAATCTCGGCGAACTTGGGGCGGTGCGGCAGATGGCGCAGCTCTTCGGGGTACTCGGCCTCGAGGAACCCGCGCACCTCTTTGCGGAATTCCGCATCGCTCATTGCGTTCCAGTCGGTCATTGTGCGGCCCCCTCTTCTTCGCGCGCGTCAAACCAGATCCGACGGTGATAGGCGTCGTCGCCCAGCCAGGCCGACAGCACCAGCGCCCGGTTCAGATAAAGCCCGATATCGAATTCATCGGTGTAGCCGACCGCGCCGTGCAGCTGGATGGCGTCGCGGGTGACTTTCCTGGCGGCCGTGACCGCCCGTGCCTTGGCCCGGCTGGCCAGACGTGCGCGGATACTTGCGTCCGTTTCGCCATCCATCCGCATCAGAACTTCGCGCACTGCGGCCTGCGCGACCTCGCACATCACGTTCAGGTCGACGGCGCGGTGCTGGATGACCTGGAAGGATCCGATCGGCTTGTCGAACTGCTCGCGCGTCTTGATGTAGTCGAGCGTAATCTCGAAGGCGCGCTGGCTCAGGCCGACAAGCTCGGCTGCGGCAAGCGCCGTTGCGTCGGCCACAGCCTCGGACAGCGCTCCCTGAACCGCGGCACCGCAGGCCAGCTCCGCAGCCGGCGTTCCTGAAAAGGAAAGCTCGCCCAAGGAACTGCCATCGGCCTGCGCCCGCCTGGTCGTAACAAGCCCATCCGCGCTGGCCTCGGCCAGAACTAGAACCGGGCCACCATCTGCTTCGGCTACAACAAGGAAATCCTGCGTTCCTCCCGCGCCAACCACCCAGGCCTTGCCGCCGGTCAGCTTTCCGTCCGCATACCGGCAAGTCGCATCAGCGGAAGCGCCGCCCGGACCACGTTCCTGCCAGGCAACCGCCAGCGATGCCTCGCCGCCGATAAGCTGTTCCAGCTTCGGATGCTCCGGGCAAAGGCGGCGCAGAAGGCCTAGGCCAAGACCAATCGTCGCCACGACCGGTTCCGGGGCGATCACGCGGCCGACCTCTTCGGCGATAACGCCACCGGCAGCCAGGCCCATGCCAAGCCCCCCCTGTTCTTCGGGCACGGCCACGCCAAAAACACCGGCTTCGCCCAATTCCCGGACCATATCCGGGTCAAATTCGCCCCCGGCATCGCGGAGCTTTCGCGACCGTCCACTTCCGCCCGCGCGGTCAAACAGCGTGCGCGCGCTTTCGCGCAGCAGGCGAAGGTCTTCTTCTTGTTCGCTGGATTGCATATCAACCTGTGTCATTTCGTTTTCGCTTCATCATCAATGGGACGTCAGCTGAAAGAACCACCTCGCCCTTGGGGTTCCTGACGCTGAGCGTATAGTGCAAAACACCTCGATCGGGCTTGCTTTTGGACGGCGTGACCGAGTTGATAGTCATTTCGATATCGAGGGGTTCATCCGGGCGGACAGGCAGCAGCCAGCGCAGATTCTCGAAGCCCATGCCGCCGATATTGGCCACCTCGACCATCAATTCCGTCACGACAGGTTTGAACACCTCAAGCACGGTCTGAAATCCCGAGGCGATCAGGCTGCCATGTATCGCGGTCGCATAGTCTTCGTCGGTGTGCAGCCGTTGCGGGTCCCACTCCTGGGCAAAGGCCTTTATGGACTGTGCGCTCATCGGGGCGCTGCGAAAGTGAAAGACTTGGCCCGACTCGAAATCGTCAAGATATTTCAAGCGGCCCCCTCCTTTGCGAAACCGGAATCATACCCGCTCGAATCTTTGGAGATTCTCACCCGGTTGAACTCTTCCAGTTTCGGGTAGGTTTCCTTGAAGGCCGTCAGGAATTCCGCCATCGGCGCATCGACATAAAGACCCCGGTCGTTCACATATTCCATGTGGCGCTGGTCCTGCTCGTCGAATTCGTGGAAAAGAGCATCATGATAGCCGTCAAAGACCAGAGGCTTGACCCCGAATCTTTCACACAGCTCTATGTTGAAAGCGGGTGTGACCTTATAGGATTCACCACCCAGCCAAAGTTGAACATAACCGTGATAGATAAAGAGATCGGTCCCCATCAGCTCCTGCAGCTTGGGAGTATTCAGGTGGTTGCGCACGTCCGCGAATCCCAAAGCGGCGGGGATACCGACGGCGCGCAGACAGGCGGCAAGTAGGATTGCCTTGGGGACGCAGAAGGCTGCCTCCGCCCCGGCGATCCGGCTGGCACGATAAGAATCTTCATCCAGCGCAAAACAATACGGGTCGTAACGGATATCGTCGCGAACCGCTTCGAACAGGCGGATCGCCTTATCTCGATTGGTCGCGTCCACAGGAAGATCGCGCAAAGCCGATGTGATGAAACCCTGCACTTCGAGGCTGTCGCTCTCGACAAAGTGCGCGGGCAAGACAAAGCGCGCAGCTTCTGTCGGCAGGTCGTCATGGGGTTGGGCCATTGGATCTGTCCATTTTTTTCTAACAAATGTTAGAATACAATCTGAAAACCTGCGGGTCAACGAGATTTATTCTGTTTTTCGCAAGTCCTGGCCAAAGCGGGTATTGTCTTCCCCCAAAGCCGCAGCACGGCCGGCCGAAGTTGCCGCACAACGGAATTCCGGAGCAATTGGCAGCGGCAGCGCCGGTACCTCCCGACCAGAAATGTTCAGCTTCCGCGCGAATACGCCGCGTGCGATAAAATGCGGATCGGCCGCAGCTTCGGCTGGCGTTTTCACGACGGAACAGCAACAGTCCGCCGCGGCCAACAAAGACTCCCAATGGGTCGAGGGCTGGTCGCCCAGACGGCGCGCCACTTCCGCAACACTGGCATTGGGGTCGGACCAGTCATCACGAAGCTCCTGCGGCAGGCCGATGACATCGCAGAACCTCTGCCAGAACTTTTCCTCGATCGCCCCGACGGCGATCTGACGGCCGTCCGCCGCGGTATAGAGACGATAGCGCGCTAGGCCGCCGGTCAGACGGCTGCTGCCGCTTGCGATGTCATTGCCGGCGATCACGCCATCTGCATGGGCCCAGTAGGCAAAGGCAAACGCCCCCTCAGACATGGCGACATCAAGATGCGTCCCCTGACCGCTTGCCTGCCGCGCAATCAGGGCCAGCAGGATATTCACCACCGCCGGATAGGTTCCGCCCCCGATATCAGCGACCAACCCGAAGGGCATGGTTGGCTGCTGATCCGGTCCCCGGCTCAGCGACAGGATCCCCGAATCGCCCACATAATTGAGATCGTGCCCGGCAGTCGAAGCCTTCGGGCCGGTCTGTCCATAGCCGGTGATCGAACAATAGATGAGACCGGGATTGATCTCGCGCACGGCCTCGTATCCCAGACCGAGCCGGTCCATCACTCCGGGGCGAAATTGCTCTACCAGAACATCGGCCTTTTCAAGCAAAGGGCGCAGAACATTCATTGCGCCCTTTGACTTGAGGTCGATAGCCACTGACCGCTTGCCGTGATTCAAAACAGCGAAGCCAATGCTCTCCCCGTCTATTTTTGGCGCGGTCAGGCGTGCGTCTTCACCCGTGCCCGGGCGCTCGAACTTGATAACCTCGGCCCCGGCTTCGGATAACATGAGCGTGGCCATCGGGCCGGGAAGAAGGGTGCTGAAATCCAGCACCAAGATATCCTTGAGCGGCTGTGTCATCCTCCCTCCCTCACGCGAAACGCGCAGCCCCATTGTTTAGAACCACCACGTCGCGGGCCGGGATCGAAGCGCGGAACCGGGCCTCGCCACCCTCTTCCCAGATCTCAAACCGCACGGTCTCGCCGGGATAGACCGGGGCGGAAAACCGCACGTCCAGCCCGACAAGCCGGGCGGCGTCATAATCGAGCAGCGATTTGAGGATCGCCCGCGCCGCCAGACCATAGGTCGCAAGGCCGTGCAGGATCGGGCGGTCGAACCCGACCGAACGCGCCACATCCGGGTCGGCATGAAGCGGGTTCATGTCACCGCTAAGGCGGTAAACCAGCGCCTGGCGCGGCAGTGTTTCGATATCGCAGACATGATCGGGCGCGCGGTCGGGCAAGGCCGCCGGGGCCGGGCCGGGCCTGTTTTCGCCACCGAACCCACCATCGCCACGGCAGAAGGCCGACATCGCCACGCGAGCCAGCTTTTCGCCGCTATCGGCATTGATGATGTCGCGGCTCTGGTAGATGACGGCACCTTTGCCCTCGCCCTTGTCGGAAATAAAGTCGATCCGGCTGCGGCCGATGATGTTGCCGTTCACCGGCAGCGGCTTGTAGATGTCTAGCCATTGTTCACCATGCAGCACCTTCTGCCAGTTCACGCCGGTCTTGGGGTCGCGCAGCCAGAAGCCCGGGTACCCCATCGTGACCGCCATTGAGGGAACCGCCCTCAGCCCAGCTTCATAGACAAAGGCCAACTCTTTCCTGTCGGTCGGATCCTCGCCAAACCCGAGGCCGAGCGCATAAAGGATCGTATCCCGCTCGGTCAGTGTCTGCTCGATCTCTTCGAAGTCCCAGTTCGATAGCGCGTCGAAATCCAATGGCATGATCTTTCCTCCCTGGTTTGTTCTTAGAGGGTGTTTTGCGAACCCAAGATTGCCGTGACCTGACTGGACAGCACACCGCCGTTCCCATGGGCCAGCGCCAGGTCGACATCCCTCAACTGAATGCCGGGCGCATCGCCACGGATCTGCCGCGCCGCCTCGATCACGGTGAAAATGCCATACATGCCGGGATGCACACAGGACAAACCCCCGCCATTGGTATTCACCGGCAAGACCCCGCCCGGCGCGATGCGCCCGCCCTCGACAAAGGCACCGCCCTCGCCCTTGGCACAAAAGCCGAGATCTTCCAGAAATAGGATCGTATTGATGGTGAACGCATCGTAAAGCTCGACCGCCTGAATGTCCGAAGGCGACACGCCCGCCGCGGCAAAGGCGCGTGCGCCCGACTCGCGGGCGGCGGTCACGGTGAAATCCTTCATCTGCGATATTTGCCGGTGCGAGCTTTCCGCCGCGCTGCCCAAAACGTAAACCGGGGCCTTAGGGAAGTCCCTGGCACGGTCGGCGCGAACCATCACGATCGCCCCGCCGCCATCGGTGACAAGACAACAATCGCGCACAGTCAACGGATCGCCCACCATACGCGCGCCCAAAACATCCGCGCGGCTGAGCGGGCCGCGCTCGAATGCCTCGGGGTTGTGCTGCGCCCAGGCCCGCGCGGCCACGGCCACATCGGCCAGCTGTTCGCGGGTGGTGCCAAATTCATGCATGTGCCGTGCCGCCGCCATCGCATAGGCGGAAATCGGATATCGCGGATTATAGGGCGCCTCATAGGCGGGCGGGCGCGAGGCCGTCACCAGCCTGCCCGACGCGGTGCGCTGGTTGGAGCCATAAACAATCAGCGCCACATCACACAGGCCAGCCTCCAGCGCCATTGTGGCGGAGGTCAGGTAATTCACGAAGGACGACCCGCCCGTCATGGTGCCGTCGATGAACCTGGGCTGAATGCCCAGATATTCGGCCGCCATAAGGGCAGGCATGCTGTCTTCCATCATGGTGCAGAACAGACCGTCCACATCGGACAGCTTCAGCCCCGCATCGCCAAGTGCCGCAAGCGCGGATTGCGCCATGACATCATAGGCCGTCAGCCCATGCGCCTCGCCGAAACCCGCGTGCCCGGTTCCCACAATGGCGGATTTTCCCCGAAGTTTGGTGGTCATGGCCTATACCTCCGCCGGTTTGAACAACACGGCCGGTTGGCCCTCGGCCCCGCCCACGAAGGCGGTCACGGCCATGTCGATGACAATGTCACCGGGGGCAATGCCCTCGACCCGGCTCATCATCCGAACGCCTTCCTCCAGTTCCACCACGCACACGTTATAGTCGCCGCCGCGCTCGGGCTTCTGACGCACGACAGTGGTGGTGTGGACCCGGCCCTTGCCGCTGGCGGGATGCCAAGAGATCGCGGTCCCATGGCAGTGCGGACACAGGACCCTTGGAAAGAAATGATAGGCTCCGCAATCATCGCACCTGGGCAGCATGATCTCCCCGTTTGTCAGCGCGCGTTGGAATATCTGGTCTGGTCCTGTGGCGTCCGGCACCGGCATTCTCCTCAAATGGCCCATTCCTGGTTAATCGTATTGATAATGTTTCTAACACCTGTTAGATTCTGTCAAGCTCCTAGGATCACGTGAGAGAACGCCATGTCAGATTCAAGTTCAGCCCCCCTTTCCGGCAAGCTCGTCATCGCGCTCGAACAGGCGGTGGCGGCGCCCTTTTGCTCTTCGCGGCTTGCCGATGCCGGTGCGCGGGTGATCAAGGTCGAACGCAAGGGCGTGGGCGATTTCGCGCGCGCCTATGATACTGCCGCCAACGGCGAAGGCGCCTATTTTACATGGCTGAACCGGGGCAAGGAATCGGTCGCACTGGATATCAAAGCAGCAGAAGATCGCGATATCCTGCTGAAAATGCTGGAAAACGCGGATGTGTTCATTCAAAATCTTTTGCCGGGCGCCCTGGCAAAGCTGGGTCTGGATTCCGCGAGTCTGCGAGAGAGGTTCCCGCGTCTCGTGACTTGCGACATCACCGGATACGGCGAAGACGGCCCGATGCGCAACGCCAAGGCCTATGACCTTCTGGTGCAATGCGAAAGCGGCCTGGCATCGGTGACCGGCACGCCGGACGGGCCGGGGCGGGTTGGCGTGTCGATCTGCGACATCGCCACGGGCATGACAGCCCATGCCGGGATCTGCGAAGCGCTGATCGGGCGTGAGCGCACCGGCAAAGGTAGCGGCGTTTCGGTGGCCATGTTCGACGTGATGGCCGACTGGATGTCGGTTCCGCTGCTCTATCACGACTATCTTGGCAAACCGACGCCCCGCGTCGGTCTGAACCACACGGTGATCTGCCCCTACGGCGCCTATGAGTGCAAGGACGGTCAGCTTGTCGTCATTACCGTGCAGCACAGCGGCGAATGGCAACGGTTCTGTGAACACATACTGGGCGATGCAACTCTGGCAGCCGACCCCCGGTTTCATGACAACACGGCGCGAATTGACAACAAGCCCGCGCTCGAAGCGCTCATCAAGACCGTGTTCGCCTCGCATGACCGCGTCGAGATGCTGAAGAGGCTCGATGCTGCGGGCATTGCATTCGCGGCAGTCAACGACGTGGCCTCCCTGTCCGACCACCCCCAGCTCGACCGGTCCGTCATCAGCACGCCCTCTGGCGAAATCAACGTCCCTGCGCCCCCGATCCGGCGCAGCGCCGGAGAGACGACACTTGGCCCTTGCCCTGCTTTTGACGCGGACGGCAAAGCCATCCGCGCCGAGTTCGACCCTCGTCATAGAACAGGATACACGCATAAATGACCGCTGCGCAGAAACCCGCGATCCTTGATGGCGTGAAGATTGTCGATCTTACTTCTGTGGTTTTCGGGCCTTTGGCCACGCAAATGCTGGGCGATCTGGGGGCCGATGTGATCAAGGTGGAAAGCCCCGAGGGAGATCTTTTGCGCCAGGTCCAGCCGTCCCGCAACAAGCTGATGGGCGCCGCCTTTCTGGGTGCAAACCGCAACAAACGCAGCGTCATTCTAGACCTCAAGACGCCAAATGATCGCGATCGGCTGCGCAAGCTGCTGGCCGATGCCGATGTGATGATCTCCAGCATCCGGCCCGCGGCGCTTGCCAGATTGTCCCTTGACCCCGAAACGTTGCGCCGCGAGAATCCGAGACTGATTACGGTATCCGCCACCGGCTTTGGGCAGGACGGGCCCTATGCGGCCAAACCTGCCTTCGACGACATCGTCCAATCGGTCTCGGGGTTGGCCAGCTTGGCATCATTGCGCGATCCCGAAGCTGCGCCGGCCTATGCCCCGACGATCCTTGCCGACAAGCTTGGCGGCGTCACTGCGGCCTATGCTGTCATGGCCGCCTTGTTCCATCGTGAGCGCACGGGCGTGCCCCAGCATGTCGAAGTGCCGATGTTTGAGACGCTGACGTCGTTCCTGCTGACCGAACATATGGATGGTGCCACATTCGAGGACAACCCGCAAGATTTCGGCTATGCCCGCATGCTTGTCCCTCATCGCCGCCCGGTTCAGACTTCGGACGGGTTTATCACTATTCTGCCCTACACCAACGTTCAATGGGCACGCTTTTTCAAGGCAGTCGGGCGGGAAGACATGCTCGGCCACTTGTGGGTGACCGACATGGACACCCGCAGCCGCAACATAGGCGCGGTTTACGATATGGTGGCGCAGCTCGCGCTGACACGGACCACAAAAGAATGGCTTGCCCTGATGGAGCAGGCCGATATTCCCGCCATGCCAGTCCGAAACCTGTCAGATCTGCCCAGCGACCCCCATCTTGCCGCCACCGGTTTCTTTCAGCAGATTGCTCATCCAACGGAAGGTGCCATCTGGACAACACGCCCGCCGGTTCGATTTTCGGCAACCCCGGCGCGACACGACCACCGACCAGCCCCTCGGTTGGGCGAGCACAGCGAAGAGATCTTGGGCCCGGCCGAAGAGTAACCCCACCCGGACCGATCAGACATCCAGCGAACGAGCGATCAGTTCCTTCATGATTTCGTTGGTGCCGCCATAGATCATCTGCACCCGGCTGTCGGCGTAAAGACGCGCGATCGGGAATTCCATCATGTAACCGTATCCGCCATGCAGTTGCAGACATTCATGCATGACTTCGTTCTGCGTCTGACTGCCCCACCATTTCGCCATTGACGCGGTGGCGGCATCAAGCTCGCCAGCCTCTATTCGGGCAATGCCGTCATTGACGAAGCTACGCAGCAGTTCGGCTTTGGTCTTGCATTCCGCCAGTTTGAACCGGGTGTTCTGGAAATCCATGATCCGCTTGCCGAACGCCTTGCGATCCTGAACGTATTTTACGGTCTCATCGATCGCGAAGTCGATGAAACCAAGCGCGGTGATTCCGATCATCAATCGCTCCCAGGGCAATTGCTTCATCAGCTGATAGAACCCCTGCCCTTCCTCAGTACCTAGCAGGTTGGCTGTGGGGACGCGCACATCCTCAAAAAACAGCTCGGCCGTGTCAGAGCCCTTCATGCCAAGCTTCTTTAGGTTCCGCCCACGCCGGAATCCTTCTGCGTCCTTGGCCTCCAGAACGATCAGCGACACACCCTTGGCCCCTGCGCTTCTGTCCGTCTTGGCCACCACTACGACTATGTCGGCGGTATGACCGTTGGTTATGAAAATCTTCGACCCGTTGATCTTGTAGTGATTGCCGTCTCGTTCTGCATAGGTCTGAACGCTCTGAAGGTCCGAGCCGGTGCCCGGTTCTGTCATGGCGATAGCGGCGACGCTTTCGCCGCTAATCAACCGCGGCAGCCACTTTTTCTTTTGCTCTTCACTGCCGTAGGTGTTCAGATAGTGAATTACGATGCTCTGGATGCCGTAACCCCAGCCGGTATCTCCGGTGCGCCCTTGTTCATAGACAGTGATCGCGTCAAACCCAATACCGCCCCCGAATCCACCATACTCCTCCGCAATGGATCCGCCCATGACGCCCTGCTCGCCGACGACCTTCCAGAACTCTCGGTCGACGATGCCTTGTGACGCCCATTTGTCGACATTTGGCGCCATCTCGGCATCAAAAAGTTTGCGGGTACTCTCCGCGAACATCTTGTGTTCATCGGAAACCCAGTTTGGGGAGTTCTTGATCAGAGACATGTTTTTTTCCTACAAAGGCGACTTGATCTGTTGAAATCTATCAGGTGTCTTGTCTTGAAAATGAGGAGGAACAGGTTCAAGCGATGCGTCAGATTAAGCAAATATCCTCCCAAGAGCCGGTTCCCCTACTGGTTGCTCCCGTTCATGATAAGCTCCGCGCAAGGCGGACCTTTCAAACGCTGTGCGCCCCGAATCAACTGAGTTTCTCGATCAATTCCGGCACCGCGGTGAAAAGATCCGCGACAAGGCCGTAGTCGGCAACCTGGAAGATCGGGGCTTCTTCGTCCTTGTTGATGGCGACGATGATCTTGCTGTCTTTCATACCGGCCAGATGCTGGATCGCGCCAGAGATGCCCACCGCGACATAAAGATCGGGGGCTACAACCTTGCCGGTTTGCCCGACCTGCCAGTCGTTGGGGGCGTAGCCCGAGTCAACGGCGGCACGGGATGCGCCGACGGCGGCACCCAGCTTGTCGGCCAGTTTCTCGATCAGGGCGAAGTCAGCTTCCGAGCCGACACCGCGCCCGCCCGACACGACCACGCCTGCGCTGGTCAGTTCGGGGCGGTCCGAGGCGGCTACCTTGTCCTCGACCCATTCGGACAGGCCGGGGTTTTCGCCCGTGGCAATCGCCTCGACCGAGGCAGAGCCGCCCATCGGGGCCAGATCGAAGGTCGAGGTGCGGATCGTTATCACCTTGACGCCATCGGTGGATTTCACCGTCTGGATCGCGTTGCCGGCATAGATCGGACGTTCGAACGTGTCCGCATCGACTACGCCCACCACGTCGGACAGGATCATCACGTCCAGCAGGGCGGCGACGCGCGGCATAATGTTCTTCGCATCCGTGGTAGAGGGGGCCACGATGTGCGAATAATTGCCCGCAAGGCTGACGATCAGGGCGGCCACGGGTTCGGCCAGGCGGTGCCCGTAGAGCGCGTCTTCGGCGACCAGCACCTTGGAGACGCCTTCGATCTTGGCGGCCTCATCCGCTGCGGCCTTGGCCGAGGCGCCGGTGCAGAGCACGGTCATATCGCCCAGTTGCTTGGCCGCGGTCACGGCCTTGGCGGTGGCATCCACTGCCAGCGTGCCATCGGTTACTTCACCAATCAGAAGAACAGCCATCACACAGCCCCCGCTTCCTTGAGTTTCGCCACAAGCTCGTCAACCGAGCCCACCTTGATGCCCGCCGCGCGCGCCGCCGGTTCCGAGGTCTTGACCACGGTCAGGCGCGGGGTGACATCGACGCCGTAATCGGCGGCGGTCTTTTCATCGAGCGGCTTTTTCTTGGCCTTCATGATGTTCGGCAGCGACGCGTAGCGCGGCTCGTTCAGGCGCAGGTCGGCGGTCACGATCGTGGGCAGTTTGACCTTGATCGTCTGCAGACCGCCATCCACTTCGCGGGTGACCAGCGCGTGATCGCCCTGAATGTCCAGATGCGAGGCGAAGGCGGCTTGGCTCCAGCCCAGCAGGGCAGATAGCATCTGGCCGGTGGCGTTCATGTCGTTGTCGATGGCCTGTTTACCCGCGATCACCAGACCGGGGTTTTCCTCGGCGATGACGGCTTTCAGGATCTTGGCCACGGCCAGCGGTTCGATGTCGTTGTGAACATCGTCCGTAGCCACGACCAGAATGGCGCGGTCGGCGCCCATGGCCAGCGCGGTCCGCAGGGTTTCCTGCGCTTGCTTGACGCCGATGGAAACCACCACGACCTCATCAGCCTTTCCCGCTTCCTTCAACCGGATCGCCTCTTCCACCGCGATCTCGTCGAAAGGGTTCATGGACATTTTGACATTGGCGAGATCGACACCGCTTCCGTCCGCCTTGACGCGGACCTTCACGTTGTAGTCGATCACACGTTTGACAGGCACGAGTACCTTCATTGGCGTGGTCTCCCTTGAGTTCTTCGATATGGTTTCGACCGACTTATCGGTCTGTGAATTGGGGTTTGCGCTTCTCCGAAAACGCTTTCATAGCTTCGGGAAAGTCATGCGCGCACAGCAGAACACTTTGGCAGTCACGCTCGATGTCCAGAGCCTCAAGATAACTACATTCCGCCGACGCGCGCATCACACGCTTGGCGGTTTGAACGCCGAACATCGGATGCTGTGCAATCTCGCGCGCGATCTCAAGCGCGCGGGCCTCGACCTGTCCGGCCGGCACACATTCCTCGACGACGCGCAGGTCGCGGGCGGTGCGCCCGTCGATCTCGCGCCCCGTGAGAACAAGCATCCGCGCCACGCCCGCGCCGGCGCGTTGCTGAAGAAGCCAGCTCGACCCGGTGTCAGGGCAGCCGCCGACACGGGCAAAAACCTCGCACAGCCGGGCATCTTCGGCCGCTACGACGATATCCGCCGACAGGGCCAGGCTCAGGCCGGCACCGAAGGCGACACCGCAGACGGCGGAGATCAGGGGTTTCCGAAAGAGATACGCGGCGCGCCCGCCATCATGAACCTTGTCCACCATTTCCGATGTGGCTCTCGCGCCTTTGGCAATCTCAGACTGAAAGCCGACCAGATCCCCACCGCTGCTGAAATGATCGCCACCGGTCATGACAACTGCGCGTAGCGTGTCGTCCCGCTCCGCCTGCCGCAGGCATGTTACGAGATCCTCGACAAACCCGATGCTGTAGGGGTTACGTTTCCCGGGCTGGGTAAAGCGTAGGATGCCGATGGGGCCGTCCCGGTCTAGGCGCATCAACTCGGTCATGCCAATCTCCCTCAGGTTCCGGTCCACACCGGGGCGCGCTTTTCGGCGAATGCTCTGGGGCCCTCGATTGCGTCATTGCTGGCGTAAACGACCTCGTGCAGGCGCTTACCTTCTTCCAGACCGCCTGCGCAGCCCAGATCCATGGTGGCGCGAACGCCGCCTTTGGCGGCGATCACGGAAAGCGGCGCGCCCCCGGCAATCCGCTTGGCGAGATCCAACGCCCGCGCGCGCACCGCGTCCGGCGTATCCTCGAGATAATTGGTGAACCCGTAATCATGCAGACGCTCAATCGGCATCAGATCGCCGGTCAGAAGGATTTCCATGAGAATGGGTTGCGGCAGCATCGACAGCGCCGGCGCCGCCCAAGGCGACCCCCGGCCAATCTTCACCTCTGTAATACCAACCTTTGTTCCCTTGAGGCCGACGCGCAGGTCGCAATTGAGGGTCAGCATCATGCCCCCCGCCATCAGCGATCCAGTCATCGCGGCGATGATCGGCTTCTTGCAGGCGCGCATGGTTTCATGAAACGGGTCACGCATTTTCGTCAGAATATCGACTCCTTCATCACGCGCTATCTGCGAAGCTTCCTTCAAATCCAGCCCGGCACTGAAGACACCGCAATCGGTCGAGGTAAGTATCGCCACGCGGACGGTGTCATCCGCTCCGATTTTCTTCCAAGCATCTGTCAGCCCGTTCGTTGCGTCCACAGACAACGCGTTCTTGCGCTCGGGCCGATTGATACAGACGGTCGCGATTCCGTCTTCAATTGTAAGCTTGATCGGGCTCATGGTTTCCACTTCGTTTCTCCAGCATCGTTTTAACTTGAACACGCGGTTGTTGCTCCCCCGCGACATGATCGCCACGGGGGAGCTGCCATCTATTCGACAGTGAACTTCGCCGAGCTTTCCTTGATCACTTCCCACACCACATCGATGTAGTCCGCGCTCCAGTCGGTCAAAGGAACCCAGTTTGCCCCGTCCCATTGTTCAATGCGTGTCTTGCCACCGCCACCGTGATCCTGGGGCGTTACGGTCACAGGGGCCATCAAGCCATTGGCGTCGAAGTTTTCTATCGCCTCGTAGCCCGATTTCATGCTCTCGGGCGTCAACGGCCAACCGTTCTCCTGGATCGCAAGCCGAGCAGCTTCGAAACCCGTCGTATAGACTGCAAGGCCGAGATTGTAGTATACGTCACGAACCAGGCTTTCCGGCCCACTGCCCTTTCCGTTTGCATAGTAGGTGTCGAGCATCGTCTTGACGATTGGCACGTCTTGCCCGCCGGCCACGTTAGTCCCGCGCAAGACACCTTTTGCCTCTTCCGCGCCGATGTTATTTATATCGACCTCGTTCATCCAGTTCACCGACAAGTAGCGGTCGATTGGGAAACCGTTACGACGCATTTCCTTGGACGCAACAACATGCCCACCGGCCAATAGCCAGCTGATCACATAGTCAGGCTTGTCTCGGCGAATCTTGCTCCATGCGCCGGACTGATCCGACCCCGGCAGCGGAACCGGATAGAGCTCCAGTTGGAAGCCTTCCTTCTCGGCAAGCGTCTTAAGAATCTCGATCGGCTCCTGCCCGAAAGGATAGTCCAGATAGATGAAGCCGATCTTGGCATCGCTCAGATCGCCCCCCATTTGGCCCTTGATGAAGGCAACATCGTTCGCCGCCTGCTGCCAATAGGTCGGACCGACAGGGAAGACCCATCCGAAAACCTCGCCGTCGACTGCGTCACCACGGCCGACGAAAGATTGCATCAAAATGTTTCCATCCTTCATGGCACGCGGCAAAGCCGCGTTCGTGACCGGCGTAGACAGGAAGTTGTAGATAAAAACGCCCTCACGCTTCAGCTGCTCATAGCATTCCACGCCCCGCTGCGGCTCATTGCCGTGGTCGCGCACGATGATTTCAACCGGGTGCCCCTCGATGCCACCGTTTTCATTGGTGTACATCGCAAGATCTTGGGCCGCCTGTGCGACCTGTGGCGAAATGAATGTGTATGACTTGCTGAGGTCAAAGCAGAGGCCGAACTTGATCGGCTCATTTTCCTGAGCTGATGCGATCGCCCCGCTGGTTGCCAACGCAGCGGCGATGGCAATAGTCCATACTTTCCGTTTGGTTTTCATGTTTCTCTCTCCCGTTGTTGAACGCAGGGCTCATAGTTCCAATACTGATTCTCAGCCCCACGCATTTTGCGTTCAGTTGCCATTCTTCATTCCCCGTACTTCGAAGAACTTTCCCTAACGACGTCCCAAACAACTTCTCCGTACGCCGCGATCCAGTCAGTCTGCGGAACCCAGGTTTCGCCATCCCACATCTCGATACGCGTCTTGCCGCCGCCGCCGTGATCCTCGGCTGTGACCGTGATTGGTGCCATCAGACCGTTGGCGTCGTAGTTTTCCAGCGACTCTAGGCCCTTTTTATAGGATTCCGCGGTGATCGGCATCCCCTCCAGGTCTGCGGCCCTGCGGGCAGCCTCGAAGATGATCGAATACATCGCCAGACCTGTGTTGTAATAGACGTCCTGCGTGTTCACGAGCGGACCGGAGCCCTCTCCCTCGTCATAGAGTTTATTGATGATCTCCAGACGCAGGGGCACGTCCTGACCACCCACGACATTTGTGCCGCGCTTGAGCCCGGTGGCGGCCTCGGCGCCAATATTGGCGATGTCGACTTCATTCAGCCAGTTTACGGAAATATACTTGTCCATCGGAATGCGATTGCGTTGCATTTCCTTCGAAGCGACGACATGCGCACCACCAAGCATCCATGAGATCACATGGTCGGGATTGTCACGACGCATCTTCGACCATGCACCGGATTGATCGCTGCCCGGCAGCGGCACGGGGTAAAGCAGTAGTTCGAAACCCTCTTTCTGCGACAGCGTTTTGAGAATCTCGATCGGCTCCTGCCCGAACGGGTAGTCGAAATAAATGTAGCCGATCTTGACGTCCGAGAGATCGTCGTCATGTAGCTGCTTGATATATCCGATATCGTTTGCCACCTGCCCCCAATATGTCGGGCCGACGGGATAGACCCATTCGAAAACGGTTCCATCCACCGCATCGCCCCGACCCACCAGTGACTGCATGAGAATCCGCCCGTCTTCCATCGCGCGTGGCAGGATCGCCAAAGATACAGGCGTCGACAGCGTGTCGAAGACGAAAACCCCTTCCCGGCTCAGCCTGGAATAACACTCGATGCCGCGCTGTGGCTCGTTTCCGTGATCACGAACGATAACCTCTACCGGCTCTCCACCGATACCACCCTGCATGTTGATCAGCTTCGCCACATCCATCGCTGCCTGCGACACCTGCGGCGTGGCGAAAGTATAGGCCTTGCTAAGATCATAGCAAACCCCGACCTTGAATGGCTCCGCCAGAGCCTGTGTTCCGGCCATCCAGCTCCCCATCATAGAAAAAACAGCTAATGCCTTGGTAAGTTTCTTCATCTTTTCCTCCCTGAACAATCTCTGTCTAGTGACTTAACTCAGCCAACGCTTGCGTCGGCTGTAATGTTTGACATTGTGAAAGTTGGCACCTTCTCCGCCGCCAAGGTAGAATTCCTGGATGTCGGAGTTGGATTTGAGCGCCTCGGCTGTACCATGCATGACCACGCGGCCGTTTTCGATCAGATAACCTTCCGAAACGATTTCCAGCGCGGCCAAGGCATTCTGTTCAACCAAAAGCACCGACAAACCCTCCTCGCGGTTGATTTTTTGAAGGATGCCGAAAATTTCAGCCACCAAGAATGGCGCTAGCCCAAGACTCGGCTCATCGAGCATCAGAAGACTCGGTTGGGTCACAAGAGCTCGGCCAATGGCAAGCATTTGCTGTTCGCCGCCCGACAGATAACCCGCCTGCGAATTACGGCGCTCGGCAAGCCTGGGAAAATAGTCGTATATTTTATCCTTTTCCACACTCAATTCAGATCTGGACATTCCCATCGGTGCGGCCGCAGTCAGGTTCTCGTCTGGAGTCAGATGCTCAAAAACGCGCCGTCCTTCGATGACGTGACAGATGCCCATTTCGACACGTTTCTGCGCCAGCATCTCTGTGATGTCGGTCCCGTCAAACTTTATCTCACCCCGGCTGATATGGCCGCGTTCTGCCTTCAGAAGACCACTGATCGCCTTCAATGTTGTGCTTTTTCCGGCTCCGTTGGAGCCCAGAAGCGCGACCATTCCGCCCTTCGGCACCTGAACAGAAACGCCTTTGATCGCCAGCATTACGTTGTCGTACAGCACCTCGATGCTATTCATCGACAGAATGGACTGGCCTTGGGCTTTCTCTTGCATCGGCATTCCTCTTTACTTTCTGAGCTGATCGAAGGGCCAGGTCATAAGATAGTCTCTGATATTGCCGTAGAGTTTTCCGAGACCTAGCGGTTCGATCATGAGAATGATGACGATCAACGCGCCGTAGACCGCATTGGGGATATGAGCGAGCGTTTCCACATTGACCTGCATGCCGAGCTCTTCGCTCGCTGTCACGACGAGCCCGTTCACCAGCCCCGGCACGAGCAGGATCAACGCAACTCCGAAATAGGACCCGATGATGCTGCCAAGTCCGCCTACGATCACCATCGCCAATACCTGGATTGATACGTTTACCGAAAACTGTTCGGGTGCGGCCAGAAAGTAGAAGGTCGCGACCAGCAGGGCCCCGCTGACACCGGCAATGAAAGACGATGCCGCGAAGGCTAGGATCTTGTAGTAGAAGCTGTTTACGCCGAGGATCGCCGCAGCAAAATCCTTCTCACGCACTGCGACAAGTGCACGTCCCAGCCCAGTGCGCTTGAGGTTTAGCATGAAGATTGTGACCAAGACGCACCAGCCAAGTGCGACATAATAATAGCCGGCATCAGAGGTGATCTGCTGTCCTAACAGCGCCAAAGTTGGAGCCTGAAGTGATGCGTGTGACCCGCCGGAAATCGTTGGGGAGTGGGTCAATACCCAGTCCATCACGAATTGCATCGCGAGGGTCGTGAGCGCGAGATAAAGACCTTTGACCCGCAATGCGGCAAAGGCGAACAGACTGCCGATCACTGATGCCGCCAACCCGCCAATGATCAAGGCGATTTCCCAAGGCACCCCGAGCCGCACGGCATGTATGGCCGAATAGGCACCAACGGCCATTACTGCGGCATATCCGAGATGGAGCTGTCCGGCCCAGCCTGTCACCAAGTTCAGTCCTAAAGCGGCGGCTGTCCAGATCAGCCAAGGCAAAATGTAACTGTTAAGGTAAAGTGACGGTAGGATAAACGGTGCCGCAAGTCCGATCAACAGAAGGAACACCGCCAAGTTCCGGTCTGCCGGAACTTTGAACATGCGGCTATCCGAGATCAAACTGGAGTGGTAGACACCCGAGAGTCGATAGAACATTTTACACCCTTTCGATGTCGTGACGGCCGAACAGTCCGTGCGGACGGATCATGACCGTAAGAATCAGGACCGCGGCGACGATGAGTTCGCGGCTGCCGCCTCCGACAAGCGGATCAAGAAATTCCGCACCGACATTTTCGATTACGCCCAGAATGATACCAGCAACGATCGCGCCTAATATGCTGTCGAGACCACCCAGAACAGCGACAGTCAGACCCTTGAGAAGCAGAAGCGACAGTGCCTGATCGACACCCTGGATTTCGCCCCAAATGACACCTGCCGCCACAGCCACCACAGAAGCGAGGGCCCAGGACAGCCCGACACCGCGCTCGACCGAAATTCCGACAGACCATGATGCCATGTAATCATCCGCGATCGCCCGCAATTTGATCCCGGTCCGGGTTCGAAAGAACACCATGAAAGCGACGAACAGGGCAAGCGCAACGCCGGCGCCGACCAGATGGATGCGGCTGATGAAGATGTCGCCCAGAAACAATGGTTCATAGCTGACACCGAGTTCCATCGAACGCGACGTCCCACCCCAGATTGCAAGCGTTGTGCCCCGCAGGAAGATGTCGAGGCCAAGTGTCAGCATCAGGATCATGACGACCGGACGGCCCGCGAGACGCCGAAGCGCCACCCTTTCAATGCCAAACCCCAGACCGAACATGACGACCGCAGCAAGCGGAATAGCTAGCCATAACGGCATTCCCAGATCGCGCGCTAGGGCAAGAACCACATAAGCCCCGACCATTGTCAGCCCGCCCTGCGCCAGATTAGGCACCGAGGATGCCTTGTAGACCAGGACCAGGCCGATGGCAAAAAGTGAATACAACAGACCCGTCAGGGCACCGTTGATCGCAAGCTCTGATAAAAAAACCCAATCCATTTAAACCTCCCTTATGGGAAGGGTTCTTTCGACCTTCCCCATTTCTCCGGTCTCGTAAGCCACCTGGGCGCTCACATGGACCTTGGTTGAACCGTCATAGAGTGCCGCGATAACATCGGCGTAGCGTTCCTCTACGACCTTGCGACGCAGTTTTCGGGTTCGAGTGATCTCGCCATCGTCCGGGTCAAATTCCTTTGGAAGGCAGACAAAGCGCTTCAGGTGCAGTGGCTCGGTGACGGCCTTGTTTACCCGTTCGAAAGCCGGGCGTATTAGCGCCGCGACTTCGTCGCGCTGAGACAAATCTGAATAGGACACATATGGCACACCGTTCACCTCGGCCCAATGACCGACAGCTTCAAAATCCACGCAGATCATCGCAGTCAGCTCATCCCGCCCCGCTCCGACAACGGCCGCATCCTTGATATACGGACTGAATTTCAGCCGGTTCTCTATATAGTTTGGCACGTAGCGTTCACCGCCCGCCGTATGCATGACCTCGGAGACGCGCCCCAGAACCACAAGCTGGCCATTCTCCTCAAGATAGCCGGCATCGCCAGTACGCAGCCACCCGTCCGTCAGGGCTTCGGCGGTCGCTTCGGGTTTGTTGAAATAGCCATTGAACACACCTTCCGAGCGCAAGAGGATTTCACCGTTCTCGTCAATCTTCGCCTCGACACCCGGCACGGGCTTGCCGACGGTATGCAGGCGCACCTCGTTGGGGGCCTGCATCGCGGTGATCGCGCTGTGCTCGGTCTGGCCGTAGAACTGGCGCAGCTTGATCCCGAGGGCGCGGTAGAACACGAAGGTATCTTCGCCAATCGCCTCGCCACCGGTAAACGCATTCCTCAGGCGGCTCATGCCGAATTGATCCTTGATCGGACCGAAAATGAGAGCCTCCCCCAGAAAACGGCCCAGTGGTTCCAACGCACCACCACTTTGGCCGTTCAGTTTGCGCGTCTCGGCGGCAATCGCCCGGTCCATGAAGAAGTGGTAGAGCCACTTCTTCAACGGGGTTGAGTTCTCCATGCCGACCTGGATTGTTGTCAACATCTGGTCCCAACTCCTGGGTGCTGCCAGGTAGAAGGTCGGTGCGATTTCCCGCATGTCTCGAACGACCGTTTCCTGCCTCTCCGGTACGTTCACCGTGAACCGGAACATCAGCGCCGCCGCCACCGTTATGGCATAATCGCCGACCCAGGCCATCGGGAGATAGGCAAGGATTTCCTCTCCCTCTCCAAACACTCCCGCTGCATGGCCATTGCGGACAGCGGCAAGAACATTCTTCTGGCTCAGTACGATACCCTTCGGCTTGCCCGTGGTGCCCGACGAATGCAGGAAGATTGCCGGGTCCTCGGGCTTCGCTCTGTTCAGAAGTTCATCGCGGCGGCGCGGATCCTCGTTGAGACTGTGCAGGCCGATTTCGATCAGGTGATCCCATGACATCAGGCCGTCGTCTTCATAGAAGCTGAGCCCGCGCGTTTCGTCGTATATGATATGCGCTATGCCGCTCGCGCTCGCGCTCCGCAGCTCGAGGACCTTGTCCACTTGCTCTTGATCTTCTGCTATGGCCGCGACGATTTCGACCTCGCTCAGGAAATGCTGAAGCTCTTCGATCGTTGCGCCAGGATAAGCCGGCATTGCATAGGCACCGAGCAGCGAAATCGCAAGCATGCCTGCATAGAGCCGCGCACGGTTGTCGCCCAGAATGAGCACAGCCTTGCCGGGCTTTACGCCGATCTTCTCAAGCCCGGCCGCGCAGGCCAGTACTTCTTCGGCGTACTCTGCCCAGGTGGTTTCCTTCCAGATTCCACGCTCTTTTTCGCGAATAGCAATATTCGACCCGTAGCTTGACGCGTTCCGTGCCAGCAATGCCCCGATCGTTTCGCTGGCGGAAAACTGCGATTTTGCTGCTTCAACCATGCGATCCTCCAATATATGCCTCGATAACCCTCGGATCTTTTACAACATCCTTCGGGATACCGCTGGCGATCATTTCGCCGTAGTTGAGTGCCAGCACCCGATCACAAATACCGATGATGACGTCCATATGATGTTCGATAAGCAGGACACTAACGCCGCGTTCATCCCGCGCGTCCAGAATGAAGCGGGACATATACCCCTTCTCCTCCTGGTTCATACCCGCCATCGGCTCGTCAAGGATCAACATCTGCGGCTCTGCCACCAGGGCCCGCGCAAGTTCGACCCGCTTTTTCAGCCCGATCGGAAGGCCGTCGACCAGTTCGTACCGGATGCTCTCGAGCTGCAGGAACTCGATCACCTCCTCGACGATTTTGCGGTTCTCGACTTCTTCAGGACGGGCCGCCCACCAATAGAACGCCGTGCGGAAAACTCCCGGGTGCATATGAATGTGCCGGCCGAGCAGGATATTATCGAGAACGCTCATCCCATTGAAGAGCGCGAGGTTCTGAAACGTCCGGGCCACACCGAGCTTTGCAACCTTGTGGGGTGCCGTGCCGGTAATGTTCTTTCCGGCCAACCGGACAGTCCCCTCGTTTGGCGGGTAGAACCCGGTGATTGCATTGGTAAGCGTCGTCTTGCCACTGCCATTCGGCCCAACAAGGCCGAAGATTTCCCCTCGCTGGATGACAAGATCGACACCGGTGACAGCAACGATACCGCCAAAACGGCGTTCGATCCCTGTGCATTCCAGTATCGGCTTATTACTTAGTGTCGTCATATGGCCCCCGTTTTCCCCCAGGCAATGCACGTATCAAGATATCCGGAAGTAATCCGGTCGACCTGTGGGCCAGGGATCTCCCCACAACTGCTGCCCACCGTCGATATTCAGAACTTCACCGGTTACGAATTTCCCCGAATTTGCCGCCATATAAACAACGCCTTCGGCGACATCCCATTCGTCGCCGGCGTGGCGCATCGGATTTGAGTCCTCGAAGGTGGCCGCGCCGTCTTCGGGATAGTTGTGAAAGCCGTTGCTTTCACAACATCCGGGCGCCACGCAGTTCACGCGAATCCCATGCGGCGCCCACTCTACCGCGACCGATTTTGACAAGTATATCACCCCTGCTCGCGCCGCACAGGTATGCGCGATGCCCGGCATGCCGCGCCAGATGTCGGCCACGATATTCACGATAGAACCGGGTCGCTTTTGCTCGACCCAGTGTCGTGCGGTGGATTGCATCATCCACCAGGTCCCGTTGAGGTTGGTGTCGATGACCGCGTTCCAGCCCTTCGGAGAAAAGTCCAACGCTGCTTGGGGAAACTGACCCCCGGCATTGTTCACCAGAACGTCAATCGATCCGAATTCACGGTTGACCTCGCCAACGAAGTCCTCGACCTGTCCGGGATCCCGGATCGTCATAGGCTTGGCAAACACCATGCCACCAAAAGTTTCGAGAAATTCCTTGGCCGAGGCCAGCTTTACCGCGTCGCGTCCATTGATCGCAAGATTGGCACCCAACCTAGCGAACAGCACCGCAATGGAAAGACCCAAGCCACCGCCGGCGCCCGTCACAGCAACGGTTTTACCCGCAAACAAGTCGCTTGCATACACGGTTGCGCGTGACGCCAAGTCTCCTCGCGAAGACCCGTACTGCGTCTTAGTCATGACGCCTCCTCCCTGTGTCCCGTTCGGGTTCGTTGCGGATAATCTAACGCGTGTTAGAAAACTATGCAAGACAAGAATGCGCTTTGCTATAGTGATCACCTCTGGTCAGTAAGACTTTGGAAGCCCTAACGCTTTTTCGGCGATGAACGACAAAAGCATCTGTGGTGTCACGGGGACGATGCGGAAAAGTAGTGCCTCTCTTACCAGACGCTCCACATGATATTCCTTGGCGTATCCAAACCCGCCAAAGGTAATCTGCGCTGCTTCAGTCGCCTCGACCGCGGCATCTGCGGCCAGTAGCTTGGCAGCGTTGGCTTCCACTCCGCACGCCTCTCCCGAATCATAGAGGGCGGCGGCATGCATCACCATGAGATTGGCAGCTTCCACCCGTGCCCATGCCATTGCCAGCGGATGCTGGATGCCCTGATTCTGGCCGATCGGCCGCCCAAAGACCACACGCTCGTTGGCGTATTGCGCGGCGCGCACCAATGCATTGCGTGCGATGCCGATGCATTCGCCGGCAACGAGGATGCGTTCCGGGTTCAGCCCATGCAGAATCTGTCGGAAACCCTTGCCCTCTTCCCCAATCAAGTCTTCGGCCGGGATTGGCAGTCTGTCGATGAACATCTCGTTCGAGTCAACGGCTTTCCGGCCCATTTTTTCGATTTCGCGAACATCCACGAAATTGCGGTCCAGATCCGTATAGAACAGGCTCAAACCCTCGGTCGGGTTAGTCACGTCTTCAAGCCGTGTCGTTCTGGCCAGAAGCAGCATCTTGTGGGCCACCTGCGCGGTCGAAATCCAGACCTTTTGACCATGAACGACGTACCTGTCCCCCTGTCGCACAGCTATGGTTTTAAGCTTGGTGGTATCCAGCCCGGTCGTCGGCTCGGTTACAGCGAAACAAGCTTTTTGATCGCCGGCGATCAGAGGGGGCAGCATGCGAGCGCGCTGTTCATCGGTTCCGAACTTGACCACCGGGTTGAGCCCGAAAATGTTCATGTGGATGGCCGAGGCCCCGCTGGCGCCAGCCCCCGATTCGGCAATCGCCTGCATCATGATGGTCGCTTCGGTGATCCCCAGACCAGCACCGCCTACGTCTTCCGGCATGGCAATGCCAAGCCAGCCACCATCTGCCATCGCCCTGTGCAAATCATGCGGGAAACCCCCGTTCCGATCCCGGTCCAGCCAGTAGTCGTCATCAAACTGCGCACATATACGCAGGATCTGATCTCGAATTTCCTTTTGTTCACCCGTCATTCGAAATGTCATTGTGTCTCGCTCCCATCCACACCTACAAACCCTGCCTCACACAGGGCAGTGATCCGGTCATCTTCATATCCAAGATTGCGCAGAATGCTTCGGCTGTCCGCGCCCGGCGGCCGCCCTAGCCAGCGCAACTCACCGGGGGTGGCGCTGAGATGCGGGATAGGTCCAATCACCTGCGTTTGCTCGCCCTCAACCGATACGATGTCGCCGCGATGACGTATCTGCTCATTCGTCATGATCTCCTCGACGCTCAGCACACGAGAGGCAACCGCATCATAGCGGGCAAACTCCGCCTCGACTTCCGCAAGCGTGTGTTGCGTGACGAAATCATTTATGGCGTCGAAGACCACGGCCATATGCTGCGACATCTCGTCGAGTGTAGCGAACCGCGGATCATCGGCCAGCGCATCTCCGCCGACCGCCCGCAACAGGCGTTGCGCTGTTTCTGCGCTACCAGCCGAAACGGTCACCCACACCCCATCAGAGGTTCGGAACATGCCCCCCGGCGCAAAATCCATCGGCTGGCGCAGCCCGTTGCGCCGCGGCGAGAGGTTCGCGCCCGTCAATGCGGGCACGGGATAGTCCATCAGTCGAAGCAGCGCCTCGAACACCGCAAGATCGACGACCTGACCACGCGCAATCCCTTTTTCCCGGGCAAACAGCGCGATCATGATCCCCAAAGCACCCATCAACCCTGTCGTGCTGTCGGCCGCTGGAAATCCGGGGTGCATCGGTGGCCCGTCCGCAAAACCAGTCAGATGGGCTAGACCACTCAACGCCTCTGCCGCGCGCCCGAAAGCGGGCACGTCCCGCATCGGGCCGTCCTGACCGTAACCCGAAACGCGCAGAATAACTAAATCCGGGTTCCACTTATGCAGGGTTTCAGTCCCGACACCCGCACGTTCAAGCACGCCTGGCCGGAAATTTTCAACAAGTACGTCGGCGCTTTCAACCAGTCTGCGCAGGATGTCCCGTCCTTCGCCCGACTTCCAGTCGAGGCTCAGAATTTTTTTGTTGCGGCCCAGAGTTTTCCACCAAACGCCAACTCCGTCCCCGGCCTTTGGTCCGAGATCGCGCATCATATCCGTCCGGTTGGGTGCCTCAATCTTGATGACGTCTGCCCCAAAATCAGAAAGCAGCGAGGTCGAGAGTGGTCCAGCAATAACATGACCGAGTTCGATGATTTTCAGCTGATGAAGTGGGGAGGTCATATGATCTCTTCGCTAATAATCTAACATCCGTTAGATTATTAGCGAAGAGGCGGACCAAATTCAAGCCGCAATTGCGATTCCAATGGCTCGGGAAAGGGTTAATGATTGCTGTCTTTTAGAAATTTGCGGTCAGACAGAGAGAATGTTTACCCACAAAGTCGTCACCTTATTCACGTGATATCGACCAGTTCGCAAAGTCAGGAAGAGATCAACTTCGAATGCAACGTGGTCGGATTCATCTCCCGCCTCGGAGGACGGATCCGAAAGAGGAGCGCGTAAAGCACCGGCACGGCCACCAGCGTCAAGACCGAAGCAAAGGCAAGGCCGCCCATGATTGTGACCGCCATAGACGCGAAAAACGCATCCGGCAGCAGTGGGATCATGCCGAAAATCGTCGTGCCGGCCGCGAGCACCACCGGGCGCAGACGGCTGACCGATCCATTCATCACGGCCTCGTAATCCGCAACACCATCTGCACGTTGCAAGTCGATCTCTTCGACCAGAACAATCGCGTTCTTCATCAGCATCCCGGATAGCGAGAGGAAGCCGAGCAAGGCCGTAAAGGTGAAAGGCAATCCGGTGAGCAACAGCCCCAGGACCATGCCCGTCACGGACATGGGGACGACAAGCCAAAGGATCAGCGGTTGGCGGATCTTGTTGAACATCAGGATCGAAATCGTCAGCATGACCAGGAAGCCTAGGGGAAGCTGTTTGCCAAGGCTTTGCTGCGCCTCCCCTGCGCTTTCGAATTCGCCACCCCATTCCATCGAGTAACCTTCCGGAAGCGGAATGGCCTCGATCTCGGCGCGGACACTGCGGAAAGCTTCATCAGCGGTGAGGTCGCTGCGCGCGCCACCAAGGGCGGTGATCGTCCGTTCGCGGTCGCGCCGGTGAATGAGCGCCTCGGCGAGGCGTGTTTCGAAGCGTTCCACCAGGTTGGCCATGGGAACATAGGATCCCGCCCCCGCGGACCAAACCGACAGGTCGCGGACGTGGCCAATGCCGTCACGTTCGCTCTCTGGAAGTCGGAGAAGAATCGGGATCACCACATCTCCCTCTCTCAGCTCGCCAACGCGCAAGCCAGAGGTTCCGAAGCGAATAGTGTCCGCGATCGCGCTGCGCGTGGCGCCGGCCAGCCGCATCCGCGACTCGTCGACGACAGGTTCAATGAGAATCTCGCGTTGGCGCCAGTTGGTGCGCGGATTAGTGATCGTACCTGCCTCCTCGAAAATGCTTGTCGCCTCATCCGCGAGCTGGCGCAGGATGACAGGATCGGGTCCCGAAAAACGAACTGCAACATCGGCACCGGCTGGCGGTCCGAACACGATCTCTTCGACGCGGATCAGAGCGTGGGGGAATTCAGCGGGCAAGTCTTCGTTGAGTCTGCTGGCGATCGCCGGGATCATCGCGGCGTCCGCAACCCGGACGATGAGCTGGCCATAGCTGGCATCCGCCTGCTCTGGGTTGTATGTCAGCATGAAGCGGCTTGCACCACGCCCCACCAGGGTCGTCACATCTGTTACACCCTCTTCGGCCAGAAACATTTGTTCCAGACGTCGCATTTCGCGTTCGGTGACATTGATGTCGGTCCCTTGCGGCATCTGGAATTGGACATAGAAAATCGGGGTGTTCGACGCCGGGAAAAAGGCCTGCTTAACCTGACCGAAGGCCATCACCGACCAGACGGTGATCCCCAAGATTGTCAGCACGACCGGGATACGGGCGCGCAGCGCCAGCCACAGAAACCCGCGATAAACCCCATAGAAAGCGCCCTTGTAGGGATCATCCGAAATGTTCTTGGGGGCCTTGAGCAGCAGCTTGCCAAGATACGGCGTGACCGTTACGGCAAGAACCCAGCTCATGAGCAGCGATATGGCGATCACCGCGAACAACGAAAACAGGAACTCGCCCGTCGCATCGGGCGACAGACCAATCCCGGAAAAGGCCATGATCCCGATCACGGTCGCGCCGAGCAAGGGGATGGATGTGGAACCTTCTGTTTCGACCGCCGCGTCTTCCGCGCTCTTTCCCCGCGCCATGCCGATTACCATTCCCTCGGTGATGACGATGGCGTTATCAACCAGCATTCCCATTGCGATGATCAGGGCGCCCAGGCTGATCCGTTCCATCTGGATCCCGAACACCGACATGAAGAACAGCGTGGAGAAAACGGTGAGCCCGAGCGTTGTCCCCACCACAAGGCCCGCCCGCCAGCCCATGGTCAGCATCAGCGCCCCGACGACGATGGCGATGGACTGCCCTAGGCTGACAAGAAAACTCGAAACCGCCTCGTCGACCACAACATGCTGTTCATAGATAGGGGTGATCTCTACCCCCTCGGGCAACGCGGCCCTCAGCTGTTCGATCCGGTCCGAGACCGCAGCGCCGACCTCGACGACGTTCCGGTTTGTCAACGCCGACACGCCGAGAGTGAAGGCTGCTGCTCCGTTCTGGCGGATGATCTGGCTTGGCTGTTCGGCCTCATCGCGAGTGACACGGGCGATGTCGTTGACCGCCACTTGTCCGACCTCTCCAGCCACGCCAAGCCGCAGTTCTTCAAGCCCTTCGGGTGTTACATAACCCGGCGGAACCGACAGGCCGATACGTGCAGGGCCCTCGGTTATCTCGCCATTGGTGAACACCTGGTTCTCGTCCGTGAGAAGACCAAGTATCTGGTTGGGCGGAATCCCAAGTCCAGTGAGGCGGGCGGATGGGATCGAAATGGTGACCAATTCTTCGGCGAGGCCCTGAACCTCGACATTTGCGACCCCGTCGACAGTGACGAGTCCGACTCGCAACGACCTCGCCAGATCACGCTGCTGCTGTGGGGTCAGACCTTCGGTCGTCACAGCGTAGAACATGCCGAAGACGTCGCCAAAGTCGTCGTTTATGATGGGTGCGCGCGCGCCCGCCGGAAGCTCCCCCTCCACATCTCGGATTCGGCGTCGCATTTCGTCCCAGACCTGCGGGATTTCGTCACGACCATAGGTGTCCACGATGTCAACAGTAATCTGCGCCATGCCCGGCATCGACTTGGATTCGACCCTGTCCAGCTGCTTCATCTGCTGCAAAGCATTCTCAATGACGTCAGCGACTTCCTCCTCGACCTCGACGGCCGTGGCGCCGGGATAGGGCACGAAGACGAGCGCGGTCTTGAGGGTAAAGCTCGGATCTTCCAGACGGCCGACCGTGTTCAGCCCCCAGTAGCCACCGAACAGGCAGAAGATGATCGCAAGCCATACCGCGACGGGACGCTTGATGCTGGCGCGTGAAATGCTGAGTGCCATGAACTAATTTCGTCCTGTTAAAAGGGTAGGATCACAAACCCGAAACGACGACTGCCTGATCGTCGCTGAGCCGCCACCAGCCGCCAGACACGACCAGTTCGTTGCCCTCCAGACCGCCCAGAATGACAACCTCGTCATCAACGGGAAGCCCAAGCTGGACCGACCTGCGCGAGACCTGGCCGGATGATTCATTGTAGACCCAAATAGAAGGATTGGGTCGGCTCGTCGTGTCCACCGCTGAAACCGGAACGATGATGGCTTGTGGGCGACTTTCTTCTGCCGCAATGGCAATGCGCACATCCGCAATCATTCCTGGCAGCAGGCGCGGGTCGATATCGCCGGTGATGGCGAATTCCAGATCATAGGTCTGCGCCGTCTGGTCGGCATCGGTCGCAAAGGACCGGAATACGAGAGGTGCCGTGTAGCCCGGCACGGCTGGGAAACTCGCCACGATGTGGAAGGCGCCGGGTGTCGCTCGCGCAATGGCCGCAAGATCCTCCGGCAGCGATATCACGACTAGCATCTCGTTGAGGTCCTGCAAGCGTGCGACTGGGGCGGCCGAAGTAATGTTGACGTATTCCTCGACGAAGGTGCGCGCCACGATCGCGTCGAACGGCGCGACGATCTGGGTCTGTGAGAGACGCCGCCGTGCCTCTCGCAGCGCGACATCTGCCTGCGCGAATTGGGCGCGCGCAGTCTCGAGCCGGGCGTCGGCCGCGACACCCCGCGCGGCGAGACCGGCCGCGCGATTAAGCTCGGACTTCGAGAGATCGAAGGACGCTTGCGCCCGGTGGACCGTAAGCTCGAAATCGACCGGATCGAGCTCGGCAATAACGTCGCCCGCGCGGACCGTGTCGCCGGGCTCCACCGCGAGCCGAACGATCTGCCCCGATATCTGAAACGCAAAATCCACTGTCCGGGCAGGTTCGACGCGACCTGCGACGGTGCGGGATTGATTGACGGAGCGACTGATCACACGGGTGACTTCGACTGTGACCGGTCGTTCCGCGTTCCCCCCAGGCCGTGTGTCAACATCTGCCTCCGTGGTGCCCGTCGCGGTCTGAGCAAGCACGTCGGTCAGGAACGACGGAGCGAACGGAATTGCAACGGCAGCCACGCCTGCGACCAAGACAACAGACATTAATTGCTTCAAACGTCGTGTCTTTCTATTCGAGTTCATTGATCATGGTCCTCAATCGTTCGATGACGCGTTCCCCGATGTCCGCGCCGCCATCCGGAAGCTTCAAAAGCTTCTGGAACCTCAGCCCTTGGATCGCAAGGACGGCAATCATGGCACCCGGAGCGTCCTTCGTGTCGGACAGGATGCGCTCAAGATCGCCGGTCAGCTCAACGCGGAGTGGATCTAGCAGCTGTGGATCCGAGGCCGCGGCGGCGAGTATCGCCATGGACAGGTCATCGTCGACATCCTTGGATCGGGTGATGGTTTCAAGATGTCCTCGCAATGTGCGCGAGGACAGCCGCTCGGGCAGATCGTTAAGGAGCACGCGATGCGCCGAGAGCATTTGGTTCAAAAGTCCGGATAGCAGGGCTTTCTTCGTCGGATAGTTGTATAGCACCCCGCCCTTGCTCAGGCCGGACTCCTTTGCGACGGCGTCAATCGTTATTTTTCCAGCACCTTCACGCGCGGCAATCGCACGCGCCGCCTCGAGGATCTTCCGCGAGGTCTTTCCTTCTCCCGCAGCGAGTAGGCGCCCTTTCATTTCTGTACCATCCGGACGGTTAGGTTCGACAGGCAGCTATGTCTCGTTACCACCTAAGTCAAGCGTCCGGTGCACATCGCGTCAAAAAGGCGTGGCGCCTGCTGTCAAGAGTACATGAAGCCACCTGGATGTCCTCCTCCCGCTAAATCGAGCTATTGCCCGCGGAATAGACGTCTAGAAAGGTGTCGGTAGCTTTCGTGGAATGTTCTGATGCATCGATCCGAGGCTCGAGCGCCAACAGTCTCGGCATGATGACGCCGGACAGGGAGAGATGAATGAACTGACCGGCAGCAGTATGGCAATCCTGCACGTGCAGAGATCCCGCGTCGCGCATGCCTTGAAGGATCCGCGCGACAATTCCGGTAGCCCGCTTCGGACCCGCTTCCATGTATATGTCGCCTGCCTCGGGCAGAACCGAAACCGCACCAATGCAGGAACGCAATAGACGAATGTAGTCATCATCCATCACAAGGTCGATCATGCGCCGTGAGAGCTCTTCCAGGACGCTTCGCGGATCTTCTCTGCTTGATAGCGGTCGAGATATTTCGGCCGAGAGCCTGTCGCACTCCGCTTGCACAACGATCAGAAAGAGCTGTTCCTTGCTTGAACAATGAGCATAAAGGGTTGCCTTGGATACTTTCGCTTCCTCGGCAATCGCATCGACGCTGGCACCTTCGAAGCCAAATTTCAGGAAAACGGTCCTGGCCCCTCTGAGCACATCGTCAACTTTACTGACCCTCATGCCGACCACCTCCCTCGCCTGCGAAGACGCCCTCGTGTTCCCAATTATGTGCAATCTCTCCCAGTGCGTCGAGAACGCTTCGCAAGTCGTTGCCGCGCGACGTCAGGCCATAGGACACCGCAGGCGGAATGGTCTCAGCCTGTTCGCGCCAGATGACACCAGCGCCTTGCAGCATCCGCAGACGCTCGGTCAACATTCGGGTTGATATCCCCGGCACAGCTCGCTTCAGCGCCCCGAACCTTTGCGGCCCCTGATCGCTCAGGACCCAGATGATGTAGGTGGTCCAGGGTCCCATGAGCAGACGCAAAATCGAGTCCATCGGGCACTGTGGCGGGACCTTGGGCATCGCTGTTCACCCTCGGGCTATGCAGTTACTTTTCCGTTCCTACTTTATTTTTCGCCATGCATCAACTATTCAGTGTCTTCACGAGACACGCGAGGTCTCCCTGCAAACCGGGAAGGACAAACGGACATGGCCCGCCAACCCACGTTCTTCATTCCCCACGGGGGCGGCCCCTGCTTCTTCATGGACTGGAACCCGCCCGATGAGTGGGACCGGCACCGGCAGTTCCTGAAGGATCTGCCGGGCACGCTGCCTGAGCGCCCCAGGGCGCTCTTGGTGATCTCGGGTCATTGGAAAGAGCCTGCCTTTACCATGCAGACCAACCCTGCCCCACCGCTTCTGTTCGACTACGGCGGTTTCCCGCCCCATACCTACGAGTTGACCTGGCCTGCCCCCGGCGATCCGGCGCTGGCGGAGCGCGTGCATGACCTGATCCGCGCCGCGGGTCTCCCCGCCGCAAAGGATGCCGTGCGGGGGTTTGACCACGGCGTCTTCGTGCCGCTCAAGGTCGCCTTTCCGGAGGCCGACATTCCCTGCGTCCAGCTGTCGGTTGCCAGCGATCTCGACCCCGGGCGCCATATCGCGCTTGGCCAGGCCCTGGCCCCCCTTCGCGACGAGGGCGTGCTGATCCTCGGCAGCGGCAACACCTATCACAACATGGGCGTGATGATGCGGAGCCTGCGCTGCGGGCCGCGGGGCGACATCGTTGGCGGCGCGTTCGACACCTGGCTGACCGAGGCGACGACCTGCCCCGATTCCGAGGACCGCAACCGCAGGCTGACGCACTGGTCGGACGCACCCGGCGGCCGGGATGCCCATCCGCGCGAAGAGCATCTCATCCCGCTGCATGTCGTGGCGGGTGCGGCGGGCGACGATATCGGTCGCAAGACGCTGGAGGATCACGTTCTTGGCGCTATCGAAAGCGCCTTTCGCTTCGGTTGAACAGAAACTTGGAACAGGAACACAAAGTCATGTCAATTGACATCAAAGGCCCCTTCATCGTGACCGGTGCCTCCGGCCAACTCGGCAGTCAAGTCATCGAGAACCTGCTGGCGCAGGGGGCCGAGCCCCTTGTTGCAATCACCCGCACGCCGGAAAAGCTCGCGGCCCTTCTGGGGCGTGGGGTCGACGTCAGGGCAGGCGATTTCAATGACCCGGCCGCTCTTGGTGCGGCCTTTGCCGGCGGCGGGCGGCTGCTGATCATCTCGACGGACGACCTTGAGCCGGGCAAACGGCTTGCCGCGCACCGTAACGCGATCGCCGCCGCGCAGGACGCCGGTGTTTCGCATATCGTATATACGTCGCTCACCAACCCGGATGAAAGCAGCCCGATAACCTTTGCCGCCGATCACCGTGAGACCGAGGCGCTGATCAAGCAGACCGGCATCCCGCACACGATCCTGCGCAACTGCCTTTATGCCGATCTCTTGTTGCAGAGCGGACAGCAGGCAATCAATGCGGGGGCGCTATACGCGGCAGCAGGCGAAGGCAAAGCAGGCTATGTCACGCGCGAAGATTGCGCCCGCGCTGCCGCCGCGGCCCTGTTGTCCGAGACCGGATCGACCCTGCGCGACATCACCGGACCCGAGGCCGTCGGCCATGCCGAGATCGCCGCGATCCTGTCCAAAGTTTCCGGAAAGAAGATCCCCTATGTCTCGATCACGCGCGATGCGCTTGTCGAGGCTATGGTCAAGAACGGCCTGCCGGAGTTCGTCGCGGATGTCTTCTCATCCTTCGACGTCGCCATTGCTACGGAAAGTCTTGATGTTGCCTCGCATGAGGTTGAAAAACTGATCGGGCAGAAGGCGGAGTCGGTCCGGGATTTCCTGCTGGCAAACAAAACCGCTTTGACAGGACAGGCGTAAACGACACGCCCAAAGGGCATTGCTAAGTTGTTGGCCGCGTGTCGTAGGGTGTTGCAGGTCTGTAAATTACGCCACCATCTAGATGGTGTATTCTGCCCAGAGGCTGAACGCGTCAGCTCGGGCGTGGCGATATGAGTTTGCGGTGAGTTGAAATCGGCGAGGACGGAAAATCAGGTTGATCTGATCGTGAGCGGATAGAAACCTCTGAGCCTGCCGATGTGACTTGAACCGGCCGAATATCTTCTCTCGCTTCCGGGTCGGCCTGTGTGATCCTTCGATGGCGTTGTTCAATCCCTTGTGGGCGCGGTGGTCAGCGTCCGGTGCCAATGTTTTGATCGGCTTGACATAGCTGCGCAGCTTGTCGGTGATCACGACCCTCGGCTCGCCGAACTGATTGATCAGCCTTTGGAGAAACCGCTTGGCTGCTTTAGCGTTTCGTCGCGTTTTCACGAGAATGTCGAGGACGTCCCCTTCCGCGTCGATGGCACGCCACAGCCAATGTTTCTTCCCTCGAATCGAGATAACGACCTCATCCAGATGCCATTTGTCATTGGGGCGAGGACGATCGCGCCGGACGCAATTTGCGAAATGTGGACCAAAGCGATTGACCCACAACCGGATCGCTTCCCGGCTTACAATCACACCGCGCTCGGCCAGCAGGTCTTCGACGTCGGCCGTGCTCATTGCGAAGCGATGGCAAGCCCAAACAGCGTATGCGATGATTTCGCGAGGGAACCGGAAGCCCTTTAGGCGCAGGATACTGGTTGGGATTTTCATGACGTTGAAATAGCCTGATCATGCAAGCTGAACAACTTGGCAATGCCGGGCGTGCCGGGTGAATGTCATGCTTCAAGCTTACGTCATCACGGCGCTTTCTTCCAGAAAATAGCACTATAAGCGCCTCGCCTTGTCGGCCGCAGCTATGCCAATAAGTTTGCTTATCGGACATGATTATATATGCTCAGCAGCATGGCAAAAAATAGCGGGAAATCGAGTGCAAACGCACCAATCGGGTCCTCCGGCAGTGAGGGCAACAAGAGCAATACGCCGCCCAGCGAGGCCCTGAGCCTTCCCTCCTTTGTAGCGGGCTCCGGCAGCCTTGACAGGCTGGTCGAGACGGCACGCGATTACGCCCGTGCCGCCGCCTCCGAGAACACGCTCAAAGCCTATGCGAAAGACTGGGCGCATTTTACACGCTGGTGCCGGATGAAGGGCGCGGAGGCCCTGCCGCCGTCGCCCGAATTGATCGGGCTCTATCTTGCCGATCTGGCATCGGCTACTGGTGCCTCCCCTGCCCTCTCCGTCTCATCCATCGAGCGACGTCTGTCTGGCATGGCGTGGAACTTTGCACAGCGCGGCTCTACGCTTGATCGCAAGAACCGTCACATCGCTACGGTACTGGCAGGCATCAAGCGCAAACATGCGCGCCCGCCGGTCCAGAAAGAGGCGATCCTGGCCGAGGACATTCTCGCCATGGTCGCCACCCTGTCCTTCGACCTGCGCGGGTTACGTGACCGGGCGATCCTGCTGATAGGTTTTGCCGGAGGCTTGCGCCGCTCTGAAATCGTCAGTCTCGATCACGGCAAGGATGATACGCCCGATAGCGGCGGCTGGGTCAATATCCTTGAGGCCGGCGCCATCCTGACGCTGCGCGGCAAGACCGGTTGGCGCGAGGTCGAGATTGCTCGCGGCTCCAAAGATCGGACCTGCCCGGTGCACGCATTGGAGCAGTGGCTGCACTTTGCAAGGATCGACTTTGGCCCAGTCTTTGTGGGCACCTCGCGGGATGGCAAACGGGCGCTGGAAGCACGGCTAAACGACAAACACGTCGCCCGGCTGATCAAGCGTACCATCCGCGACGCTGGCATTCGATCAGAGCTGCCCGAAAAGGACCGACTGGCGCTGTTTTCGGGTCACAGTCTGCGAGCCGGTCTGGCCAGTTCTGCCGAGGTCGACGAACGTTACGTTCAGAAGCAGCTTGGCCATGCCTCAGCCGAAATGACCCGCCGCTATCAGCGCCGCAGGGACCGGTTCCGGGTGAACCTGACCAAGGCTGCGGGATTGTGACGGTCAACCGTCGAGCAGATAGGCCGTGAGGTTCCGATGGACATGCAATATGCGGATGATCGCAACCCCCTGCCCTTCCACACGATAGATTACCAGATGCGCTCCACTAGGATGGATACGTACCGGGGGTGTGAACTCGCTGCGCTCACGCGCCATCTCTGGAAAGTCAGCAAGCAGGTCGAAGAGTGCAAATAGACTATCCGAATAGTGATCTGCTTGCTCAATGCCCCAGTTGTCTGCGCCGTAGTGCCAGATGTCGGACAGGTCCTTTTCAGCCGCGGGTCTAATGACCCAACGACTATTCTCCGGCATATTTGGCGCGCATCCGGGACTTGAACGTACTGCGATCAAGCGGGACCGCCGGCCCGCTTGCGAGGCCCACGTCGACAGCGGATTGAATTTCAGCAATGGCTTCACGACGGTCCCGATCACGCCGGATCAGGTCGCGAACGTAGTCGCTGGAATTGGCATACCGACCTGATTTTGCCTGTTCTTCGACCCAGCTCTTCATCGGGTCCGGCAAAGAAATATTCATGGTGCCCATGCTGATCTCCTTTCAAACCAAACTTATGGCAAAGTTTGCCAAGAGGCAAGAGCGGCTCCTTCACTTAGTACTAATCGGTCGATTGGTGACGTGATCCGCAATTGGAAAAAGCCAGAGAAAGGGAAGCCCGGGTGCCGGGCTTGAAAGGATAGAGAGAGTCTCATCCGGGTCCGGCGTAACAAGGACCCTGACCATGGCCAAGACCTCAACCCGCCCGAAACCCGCCACCGTGAAGAAGACAGAAGCCGCCGCATCGGCAACGCCTGACGGAGCGACCGACATTCGTCTGATCCCGCTCGACCAGCTGGAGCCCAGCCCGCTCAACGTTCGCAAGGTGGCGGCGGGCGCCAGCGACGAAGCCGAGCTTCTCGCAAGCATTCGCGAAACCGGCATCAAGCAGAACCTGGTGGTTCATGCGCTGTCTGAGACACGTTTTGCGGTTGATGCCGGCGGTCGCCGCCTCAAGGCGCTGAAGCAGCTCGCCGATGACGGCGTGATCCCAGTTGATCACCCCGTGCCCTGCCTCGTCGAGGACGAGCGCAACGCCATCCTCACATCTACCACGGAAAACCTCCAGCGCGCGGCGATGCACCCGGCCGACCAGTTCGAAGCTTTTGAGGCGATGATCGCCGAGGGGCGCAGCGAGGA
>TARA_R110000765_G_scaffold10984_8_pt1 | contig 106094 bp, 97 predicted proteins | sample TARA_R110000765 | Tara Oceans TARA_R110000765 (sample SAMEA4398168) | marine metagenome | biome: Polar Biome; feature: [MES] marine water layer (ENVO:01000295) within the mesopelagic zone...; material: water (ENVO:00002006), including particulate matter (ENVO:01000060) such... | reverse complement strand
TGTTTGCAGCCCCCTCCGGGGGGCTGCGTGCCTCCGGCGGGGATATATCGGGCCAAAAGAAAGGGAGGTCAGGCGCGTTTCTTTTCCGGTTCGCGTGACAGCAGGGCGGTTTCGAGGTCGCGTTGCAGTTCCTTGGCGCGCTCGACGTATTCCTTGTTCTGCTCGATCTTCACGCCCGGTTTCCACAGCGCCGCCAGTTGCCGCACTGTGTCGCGGTCGTGGTGGTAGAAGACGCGTTCGGCTTCGGCGGCCTCGTATTCGGAAAGCCCCACGTTTTCCAGCACATAGCGGCCCGCGCGCAGCGAGCTGTCGAACATTTCGCGCACGATGTCGTTGGCCCCTGCCTGATACAGGCGGTAGGTGTGGGTGCGGTCATAGGCGCGCGCGACGATGTGCAGGTCTGGACGGAGCTTGCGGGCATAGGTGACCAGCGTGATCGCGGCCTCTGGGTCATCCAGCGCCACAACCAGCACGCGGGCGTCCTTGATGCCTGCGGCGGTCAGGATGTCGGGGCGGGTCGGATCGCCCAGGAACCCCTTGACGCCAAAGCGGCGCATCAGCTGGATGGTTTCCATGTCGTGGTCCAGCACCACCGTGGCAAAGCCCGATCCTTGAACCAGCCGGTTGACGATCTGGCCAAACCGGCCGATGCCCGCGATGATCACCGGGCCTTCTTCGTCGATCTCGTCGGGTTCATAGGCGGTGCTGCCGTCGGTCATGTGGCGACTGATCACCTCGTAGAGGATGAACAGCAGCGGGGTGATCAGCATCGACAGCGCAATCACCAGCAGCAGGATTTCCGCGATGCCGGTCGGCAGGATGCCCTGGCCCACGGAAAAGCTGACCAGCACAAAGCCGAATTCGCCCGCCTGTGCCAGCGACAGGGCAAACAGCCAGCGGTCGCGGCCCTTGATCCTGAAGGCGAGGGCCAGGATCATCAGGATCGCGCCCTTGAGCAGGATCACCAGCAGCGCCATCGACAGGATCGCAGGCGCGTTGCCAAAGAGCAGCGGAAAGTTGATGCCCGAGCCGACGGTGATGAAGAACAGGCCCAGCAGCAGCCCCTTGAACGGTTCAAGGTCGGTTTCCAGCTCGTGGCGGAATTCGGAGCTGGCCAGGACCACGCCGGCCAGGAATGCGCCGAGGGCAGGCGACAGGCCCACCAGCATCATCAGGAACGAGATGCCGACCACGATCAGCAGCGCCAGCGCCGTGTACATCTCGCGCAGGCGGGAGGCATGGATAAAGCGGAACACGGGCCGCGTCAGGAAGATGCCCGCGAGGATCACCGCGGCGATGGCGCCGATGGTGACCAGCGTGACGCCCCATGCGGGCAAACCTTCGACCAGGCTCATGGTGTGGTGATCGTCCGTGGCCGGTACGATCGCGCCGTTTTCGGTCAGCTTCATCGGGATCGTAACAGCGATCAGCGGCAGGAATGCCAGGATCGGGATCACCGCGATGTCCTGCGTCAGCAGCACCGAAAACACCGAGCGCCCGCCGTTGGTCTGCATCAGCCCCTTTTCCGACAGGGTTTGCAGCACGATGGCGGTGGAGGACAGCGACAGCGTCAGGCCGATGGCCAGCGAAACGCCCCACGGCTGGTCATAGGCCATCGCCACGCCCATCAGCACCAGCGTGGACAGGGCGACCTGCAAGCCGCCCAGGCCCAGCAGCTTGTGCCGCATGTCCCACAGCGCGCGCGGCTCCAGTTCCAGACCGATCAGGAACAGCATCATCACCACGCCAAACTCGGCAAAGTGTTGCAGGCTTTCGGTTTCCGATCCCACAAGGCCCAGCACGGGGCCGATCAGAATGCCCGCCGTCAGATAGCCCAGCACCGAGCCCAGCCCCAGTCGGGCGGCAATCGGTACGGCGATGACGGCGGCAAGCAGATAGATCGAGGCTTGGTAAAGAAAGCCTTCCATGGGCGCGGGCTCCTGATGCTGGGTTGCGCCCATAGTGGCGGGGATTGCGGCCAAGGACAACGGCATTGGCTGCGGTTCTGGTGTACGTCAGATGGTTTTGATCTTTACGTCAGCAACGGGGCCAGATGGGAAGACCGCAGGTTGGTGGAGATTGCAGCGCAGGTCGGGTTTGAGGCCATTGCGTACTATCGCAAAGTCCTTATATCGTTCTTCCACAACCGAGCTTATCCTTGCCCGCACAGATGAGCAGTCGGAACTGGTCGTGTGGTGGTACGCCGGAAAATTATTTCCAAAACAGGACTATTTAGATGAAGCACAATGAGAAGGTTAAGCTTTACTCTGCATACATGAATGGCTGTGCGATTGCGTTTTTCGCGGTCGGCTGCTTGGGCGTCGCAGGGTCGATGCTCCTGTCGTTGGAGCCGATGACCTTTGAGAAAGGTTTAGCTTATGTCGTATTTTTTGGCGGGTCGGTTGCTTGGCACCTTGTTGGACGCAGGGCATTGAATGGATTGCAGGAGTGATTGAGGCCTTGATATTGAAAACCATCGTGCTCGCTGTTGTAACAATGCCTGTGCTGGCCTCTGTCGCGCTAGCAAAGGAGGCCCGTTACGTGCCAACGATCCATATCCTGAACACCAAGGGCGGCTTCGAGACCCTGATTTTGGCAGGCTTCGAAAACGGGGTGTCCCGTGCGGAATGCGAGATGCGACTGGAGGTATGGAATAACGAGATGAACTTCACGGCAACCATGGAATCGCTAGATCTGCAGGGGCAGAGCGCTTCGGTCCGTTTGGAATGTGAACCGAAGTAAACCGTGAGAGCCACCACGGAAACCGTAGCACGAACGGCAGCTTTGTCCGCATAGCTGCCGTTGGCTGTCAGGTTCGGCACCGATCATGTTTGCGGGAGCGGCAAAAGTCCGCTTTGAGGCCAGAGTGACCTTGGCACTCAGGGGAGCGCCCGACCGCGGGTGGGCATCTGAACGTTTGTGGGAGCCACTTTATTTCTAATCTTTGGCGTGTGGGTGAAGAGGTGCTAGCCGGTGAGGAAGCGCCCGCCCTTGGGGCGGTCGGGCGCTGCCCGGCGGCACTGCGTGCCTTGATTCCGGGCTTTGGTGGACGTCCGCTCCGTCCGCCATACGCTGACCAGCGTCGGCATTTTGAATGGCCGCTCCGGCTCCGACTTTGGTCTATGTCGGCAGGGGGCCGTCGCGTTTCAGTTGGTCCATCACGATCTGGCTGTGCACCCGCGCCACCGCCGGATGCGGCAGCAGCACCTCGTGGATCAGCGCGTTCAATGCGGGCAGGTCGGCGCAGAACACCCGCAGCAGGTAATCGGCGTCGCCGGTCATGGTCCATGCGCTGGTGATCTCGGGGCGGCTGCGCACCAGCCGGGCAAAGGCCGTCGAATGGTCGGGCCCGTGGGTGCCTAGGTGGACCTGCACAAAGCCCTGCACGTTCAGCCCCAGCTTGGCCGGATTCAGCCGGGCGGTGTACCCTTCGATATAGCCTGCCGCCTCGAGCCGCTGGCGGCGGCGGCCGATCTGGCTGGGAGACAGGTGCAGCGTGTCGGCCAGTTCCTGTGCGGTGGCTTGGGCATTCTTTTGCAGGGCTTCCAGAAGGCGCGTGTCGAGATCATCCAGCATGGTGCGTGTTTTCCGTATCCATTTCGCCAAGGATGCGTGAAACGCGCGAATTTGACCAGTGCCATGACCGATTATGCGCAGAAAACGCAGAGCCAACGGCCTATTCTCAATCCCAAGAGTTGTTCACCACATATTCAGGAGGGCTGTCCCATGGGTCCGTTCCCGCACGACGCACCGAAATCCAAGATCACCGCAGAGAACCCCGCCGGCACCGACGGGTTCGAGTTTGTCGAGTTTGCCAGCCCCGAGCCGCAAGAGCTGCGCGATCTGTTCGCGCGCATGGGCTATGTGAAGGTTGCCAAACACAAGACGCAAGACGTCGAGCTGTGGCAGCAGGGCGATATCACCTATGTGCTGAACGCTGATGCCGACAGCTATGCGGCGAAGTTCGTGGCCGAACACGGGCCGTGCGCGCCGTCGATGGGCTGGCGCGTGGTGGATGCGCAAAAGGCGTTCGATCATGCGGTGTCCAAGGGCGCGAAACCCTATGAGGGCGGCGGCAAGGTCATGGACGTGCCGGCGATCTACGGGATTGGCGATTCACTGATCTATTTCATCGACCAGTATTACGAGACCTCGCCCTATAACGGGGAATTCGAATGGCTGGAGCAGTCCAAACCGCGCGGCGTCGGGTTCTTTTACCTCGATCACCTGACCCACAACGTCCACAAGGGCAATATGGACACCTGGTTCAATTTCTACGGTGATCTGTTCAACTTCCGCGAAATCCGCTTTTTCGACATCGAAGGCAAGTTCACCGGCCTGTTCAGCCGCGCGCTGACCTCGCCCTGTGGGCGCATCCGCATTCCGATCAACGAGGACCGGGGCGAGACGGGCCAGATCGTGGCCTACCTGAAGAAGTACAAGGGCGAGGGCATCCAGCACATCGCCGTGGGGTCGGATGACATTTACCAAAGCACCGACGCGATTGCCGAAAAGGGTGTGAAGTTCATGCCCGGCCCGCCGGACACCTATTACGACCTGTCCAAAACGCGGGTGGTGGATCACCAGGAGCCCATCGAGCGGATGAAGAAACACGGCATCCTGATCGACGGTGAAGGTGTCGTGGACGGGGGCGAAACCCGCATCCTGTTGCAAATCTTCTCGAAAACCGTGATCGGTCCGATCTTTTTCGAATTCATCCAGCGCAAGGGGGACGACGGCTTTGGCGAGGGCAACTTCAAGGCGCTGTTCGAGAGCATCGAGGCCGAGCAGATCGCCAATGGCGAGCTGGAAGGTGCCGAGCCGAATTAAGGGGCTGGCTGCTGTTGTATCTGGCTGAACGTTGGAATGTGCCTGGCAGCCAAAAGCTGCCAGGCACGATGACCGGATGTCCGCATCACGGCCTGCCGGTGGGCGATCCTCAGATCCCCAGGACGAACCCGCCCAGCAGGTAGAAAACGATCGTGATCAGCATCACGCCCACGACATTCAACACAACGCCGCCCCGCATCATCTGACCGATGGTCACATTGCCGGTCCCAAAGACAATCGCGTTGGGTGGCGTGCCCACGGGCAGCATGAAGGCGCAGGTCGCGGCAAAGGCGGCGGGGATCAGCAGGCTCAGCGGGGCCACTCCGATCCCGACGGCCACGCCCCCCAGCACAGGGATGAACGTCGCGGCGGTCGCGGTGTTCGAGGTGATCTCTGTCAGGAACAGCACGATCAGAACAATCGTCGCGATCAGCAGGATCGTGGGAAGGTTGCCCAGACCGCCGACTTGGCTGCCGAACCAGTCATCCAGCCCGGACGAGGCCACGGAGCTTGCAAGGCTCAGGCCGCCGCCGAACAGCAACAGAACGCCCCAGGGCAAGCCGTCTTCGGCATCGTTCCAGTTCAGCACCATCTCGCCACGGCCACGCCCCGGCAGCAGGAACAGCGCAATGCCCGCGCCGATGGCAATGGCGGTGTCATTGAGGCCATCCAGAAACCCGAGCCCCGGAATGCCCGCCAGCAGGCCGGGCACCACCCACAGGAACGCGGCACCACCAAAAACAGCGGCGACCATCTTTTCCCCCTGTTTCATCTTTCCAAGGGCTGCGATTTCGCCGCGGATCATCTCTTTGCCGCCGGGAATCGAATCCAGATCGAAGCGGTAGAGAACATTCACCATCAACCACCAGCCGATGCCGATAAAGATGGTGGCCAGCGGAACACCCAGCATCATCCATTCCAGAAACCCGATGGGACGCCCCAGTTCGTCCGCGGCATAGCCCGCCACGATGGCATTGGGCGGCGATCCCAGAAGCGTGCCGAGGCCGCCCATGGTTGCCGACCAGGCGATGGAGAGAACCAGACACACGCCGAACATCTTGACGTTCGGGTCGTCCACCACATCGGAAATCGTGCCTTTCTTCAGGCCTTCGTGCAGGTCGGCGGCGGTCTGGTTGTCCGCGCGGCTTTCCACCACCAGCGCCAGAACGGACAGGCCGATCGGCAGCATCATCAGTGTCGTGGCGGTGTTGGACACCCACATCGACAGAAAACCCGAGGCGATCATCATCCCCAGAATGATCCGTTTGGGCGAGACACCCACACGGTCCAGAACCAGAAGGGCGATGCGGCGATGCAGCCCCCATTTTTCCATGGCGATTGCGATCAGGAAGCCGCCGACAAAAAGGAACACCAGCGAGCTGGCATAGGGGGCTGTTGCCTGACTGACCGTTGTTCCGGTGAGCATCGGCAAAAGCACAATGGGCAGAAGCGAGGTGGCAGGCAGCGGCACGGCCTCTGTCATCCACCACACGGCCATCAGCGTGGCGACCGCAGCCACCGCACGCGCGTCGCTGCCCAGATCGTCCGCCAGGCCAAGCAAGAGCCAGACCAAGGCAGCCATGATCACGCCAGTCGCGCGCAGGCCCCACAAGAGTTTGCTGGAAGCGCGCTGGCCTTCCTCGGTTTCTCCCAAACCTTGTTTGTCGACAACATCGTTCATGAACTCTCCCACTCTTTACATCGAAACTGCTATTTCCGGTTGAACAATCGGGACATTGATAGGTCTACTATCTTGTCAGGACAACCACTTTGCAGGGCTATACCCGTTTCTTGGGAGACCTGAAACTGCAAAGGATCGGTGCCCGGCGAGGCTGCCTTGTGTCCCTGCGGTGCCGCGAGACCGGTTACGGTCGTACGAAGCTGTTTCCCGACCAGCGTCCGCTATGGCATCTTCAGCACAACACTGCGCGAGCCCTTTTGATAGCGCAGTTCGCTGTCGCCGATGGCGGACACGCGACCGCCGTCGATGCGGTCGCCGACCTGCACCTTCTGATAGCGGCCATTCGACAGGCGCACCAGCGCGCGGCGGGACGACGGTTTGCCGTAGACGCCGATCAGGTTGACCTTGCGCAGGTTGATCGCGTTCTTGACCGTCGCCTCGCGGGACACGCTGGTTTTCGACGGAATTCTGGGGGCCACCGTCGCGGGGGCGGTGGTGGTCACGGGGGCGACTGCGGCGGCCTGGGTCGGTTCGGGCTGTGCCGCGCGGGCGCGGGCGACGGTGGTGTCAAAGTTGCGCGGGCGGCCATTGGGGCGGAACGACACGGTGGTGGCCTGCGCCGTGGGCACCTCGTCTTTTTCTTCTTCAACCTTGGCCACGGCGGGGCGCAGTTTCGGGCGCACCTCGGCCAGTTCGTTGCGGGTCAGACCGCCCAGGTTGGCGCGTTCGGCATTCTCGATCAGATCGGTCGGGCGGGCACGCGGACGGGCGCGGCCCAGACGTTCCAGCTCGGGGTTGACCTCGGGCGCTTCGGCAAAGCGTGTGGGCGTGGGCGGTGGCACCACGGCGGGGCGGCCCTTGTAGAGGGTCACGCCGTTGGGGGTCACGGCGCCATCTTCAGTGGGGATCACCCGGCCTTCGCCGTCCCGCGCAAAGCTGGTGCCCGCAGCGGCAGGCGAGGGCAGGGCGACCAGCGCCAGATCGGTGTCCAGCGATGCGGGCGCAGGCAGGGCCACAGCGTCCCGTGCCGGGCTGACCGGGTCGATCGAGGCCACGTAGAGATCTTCGAGCGGAACCACCGGGGCGGCTTCGGGCTCTTGCGGGGCCAGCGGCCAGATGCCGGTAACCGCATAGCGCGCCTCGGCGGCCTGACGTTCGCGTTCGGGATCGATTGCCGGTTCTTCTTCGGGCTGGGCCTGAGGATCGCCCAGGGCGTCCAGAACCGCGGCGTCCTCGTCGCTCAGGGACGGATCAAGGCTGGCCACTTCCGCGCCGTCCTCGATCTGTTCGGGGTCCGGTTCGGGCAGGATCTCGGGGGGGGCTTCGACGACGACGGGGTCTTCAGCCCGATTGAAGAACCGCGCCAGCCCTTCGTCCAGAAACACCGAAGCCCAGGCCGCGACACCGGCCAGAAACACCAGCAGTGCGGCGGTCAGGATCAGCCCCATGTAACGCGGCTTGCCGCCGACCTTGTCGCCGGGCTTGCTGCGCGCACCAAAGACGGTCATCCGCTGCGCTTCGTCGACGGGCGGATCGGCGATGGGGTGCGCGGTTTGCGCAATCGGAGCAGCCGCAGGATTGATCCGCTTGGGCTTGCGGCGGCGGCTCATGAAGCCTGTTACGCTGGCCTTGGCCAAATCCATTGGCGTCGCGGCGTTCTCCGAAGTGGGCTTTGCGTCAGCTTTCGGGGCCGCTTGCGCTGGCTTGTCGGTGGCGGGAACCGGCGTGACGCGCGGAGAGGCCGGAACCGGAGCCGTTGCGGCAGGGGTGTCCTTGCGGTTGGCACCGCCCAGTGCGGGCGGATTGGCCGCTGTTGCACGGCGGCTGGCAAAGCCAAAGGCGGCGGGATCGGGGTCTGCAGCGTCTGGCGTTGCGTCCGGTTTCGGAGGCTCGGGTTTGCGCGTTTCGGCCTCGGGCGCCGCTTCTTTCGCGGGGGGCGATGCGGCTTCGGGTGCAGATGCCGGTGCTGGCTGTGTGGGCGCCTGCGCAGGCTTGGCTTCGGGCGCAGGTTTCGGGTCTGCCGCAGGTGCTTCGACGCTTTCGGTCTGAACATCCTCGACAGGGGCAGGCACTTCGGCCTCCGCGACGGGTGGCTTGGGCTCTGCGGCCACGGGCGTCACGTCCTCGGTCACGACCGGACCCACCGGCGTCTTGATGTCGCCGATCACCACCACCGCGATGCCATCGGGGGTGACTTCGTCGCCCGGCTCCAGCAAGTCAGCGGCGTGGCTGGTCACACCCAGGAACGGCTCGCCCAGAAAACCGGCCTCGCCGGGGATCGACACAAAGCTGACCGGGTGGAACCGGTGCTGCATGGCAAAGGCCTCGGCCTCGTCCAGCGTCTCGCGGGCGACGGCGGCGATGTGGGTCTGTGCCCCGTCGGCGCAAATGTCGATGCTCAGGTCGTCCACCGCATAGGGCGTCGCCCCTTCGAGGGCGGCAAAGGCGGCGGACCAGCGGCCTTCGGTGTCGATGTCGCCGCTGTCGATCGTCAGATAGCGGATTTGTTCGTTGGGAATGACCAGCTTGCTGCGCACGCCGCGCGGCTCAAGATCCGAGGCGGTCTTGCGCAAGGCGGCCAGTTCCGCGGCCATGTCTTCGGCGGCAAGCGAGACTTCGCCGACCACGCGCCAGCCTCCCGCTGCACGGTGCAGCAGGCGGATGCCGTCAAAAGACAGGCTTAGCGCGAAATTTGGCTTCATATCATGCCCTTACCATTCAAACCGGAACCCAGGATCACAACCGGACGTTTGGCGCAGAATAGAACAGCCTGCCGCCCATGAAAAGGAAAAGACCTGTTACATCTGGTCAATGCGCGGAGGACCACACATCTAGGAGCTGTATGGCGTCTCAACGCCAACGTGAATAACCAAAGAGGAACACGAGACATGCGCAATATGATGATGGCCAGCGCGCTGGCACTGGCGGCAATGACAGGTGGCGCACTGGCGCAGGACGCGGGCAATATGATGCCCCCGCAGATCGAGGTACAAGGGCAGGGCGAGGTTGCCGTGGCGCCTGACATGGCCGTGATCAGTTTGGGCGTGATGCACCGCGCACCACAGGCGCAGGATGCGGTGAAGGCCGTGAATGAAAACATGGACGCCATCCTGCAACGGCTGACCGAGCAGGGCATCGAATCCTCTGATGTGCAGACCAGCCAGCTGACGGTCTATGCCGACCAGAACATGCAGCCGCGCGACATGAACAACGGCGAGGCTGCGGACAAGCCGGTCGAGTTTGTCGCCACGTCGATGCTGAACGTGCGGGTGCGTGATCTGGACGCCCTGGGTGGTCTGATTGATCTGGTGCTGCAAGACGGCGCGAATCAGATGTCGGGCCTGCGCTTTGACGTGCAGTCCCCCGAGCCGCTGGAAGCACAGGCGCGCGAGCGTGCGGTGCAGGACGCGATGGAGCAGGCGGCGCAACTGGCTGCCGCTGCGGGGGTCGAGCTGGGCCCGGTCCGTCGCATCACCGCCTATAACAACGGTGGCCGTCCCAAGATGATGGAAATGTCGCGCAGCATGGACGGCGGTGCGCCGGTCGCCTCGGGTGAGGTGACAGTAGACGCGCAAGTGTCGGTGATTTTCGACATCGCGCAGTAATTTCAGCGCAGTGCGATGATGGCGGGCCGGGGCGTAAACCCCCGCCCGTTTTTGTTTATGCAGTTATTATGCGGTGGCTTTGGCCAGCGCCTGATCCAGATCGGCAATCAGGTCCTCGGCGTTTTCGGTGCCTATGGACACACGCACCACTTCGGGCGCTGCCCCTGCCGCGACCTGCTGTTCTTCGGTCAACTGGCGGTGGGTGGTCGAGGCCGAGTGGATGATCAGCGACCGGGTGTCGCCCAGGTTGGCCACGTGGCTGAAGATTTCCAGGCTGTTGACCAGCTTCACGCAAGCCTCGTAGCCGCCCTTGACCGCGAAGGTGAACAGGCCACCCGCGCCGCGCGGGCAGATCTTTTCGACCCGTTTGTTATAGGGCGAGGATTTCAGGCCTGCATAGGTCACGTAGTCAATGCGCGGATCGTTCTCCAGCCATTCGGCGATTTTCATCGCGTTCTCGACGTGGCGGTCCATGCGCAGCGACAGGGTTTCGGTGCCCATCAGCGTATAGTGCGCGGCTTGGGGGTTCATGGTCATGCCCAGATCGCGCAGGCCGATGGCGATGCCGTGGAAGGTGAAGGCCAGCGCGCCGAATGTCTCGTGGAACTTCAGCCCGTGATAGGCAGGCTCGGGCGCGCTGAGCGAGGGGAACTTGTCCGAGGCGGACCAGTCGAATTTGCCGCTGTCCACAACGCAGCCGCCGGTGACGGTGCCGTTGCCGGTCAGGTATTTGGTGGTCGAATGCACCACCAGCGTGGCGCCATGTTCGATGGGGCGGCACAGGTAGGGCGTGGCCGAGGTGTTGTCGACGATCAGCGGCACGCCGGCTTCGTCGGCAATCGCGCTGATGGCGTCCAGATCGGTGATATAGCCGCCGGGGTTGGCGATGGCTTCGCAGAAGACGGCGCGGGTCTGGTCGTCGCAGGCGGCCTTGACCGCGTCCAGATCGTCAAAGTCGACGAATTTCGCGTTCCAGCCAAAGCGTTTGATGGTGTGGGTGAACTGGGTGACCGTGCCGCCATAAAGGCGCGTGGACACCACCACGTTGTTGCCCGGCATCATCAGCGGGAACAGCGCCATGATCTGTGCCGCGTGACCGGACGAGCAGCAGACCGCGCCCACACCGCCCTCAAGCGTGGCGATGCGTTCTTGCAGCACGGCGACGGTGGGGTTGGTCAGGCGCGAATAGATAAAGCCGACCTCTTGCAGGTTGAACAGTGCCGCCGCGTGGTCGGCATCGCGGAACACATAGGCGGTGGTCTGGTAGATCGGCGTCTGCCGCGCGCCGGTGGCCGGATCGGGGCGGGCGCCTGCGTGGATTTGCAGCGTGTCAAAGCCGTGTGCGGGTGCGTCTGTCATGGTCTGTTCTCCTCTGGGAATTCCTTGAGCAGGTGTAGGCGGAAATCCGGGTTCACTCAACGGGCGATTGTCGGCGGGTTTTGGCTGAACGCATACACCACATGTATGTTGACTTGCGTGCGTCTATAGCATACATGACGAGTATGTTTTCACACAGGAGACCCGAAATGGGCAAAGTTGAAAAAATCACCCGAAATGCAAAAGCCAAGGTTGTGGCCACAGACGACACAGAGACCGCAGGACCTGCGACGGACCGTGTTGCGCGCCGGGCCAAACGGCTTGAGAAACTGGCCAAGGCCAGCACAGTCACCTTTACCGTTGAGCCCAGCGTGCGCCAGTTCATGGATGCACAGGCGAAAGCGGCAGGCATGAACCTGACCCACTACATGCAGCAGATGGTGGAAACCCACGTGATCCAGTCCGCCCCGGCAGATGATGCGCTGGGCCAACGTCTGGCCGCCAAACGCCATGTCATCAGCGAAGTCGTGGCGCGCGCCAAGAAGATGGATGAGGCCGGCAAGTTCGAGGACCACTTCATTCTGAAGGTCGTGCAGGACATCGCCAAGGACGACGGTTTCGCCGCGCAGTACGAGCTGGCCAGCAGTGGCGGCGCACAGGCAGGCAGCCGCGCCGCGTCGCGCGCCCGCGTGTCGCTGAACCAGCAGATTGGCCGCGTGATCAAGAAAGCGGTCGGCGCGCGCAGCAAGCGCACCGAAGGCGGCAAGATCGCCCGTGCGCAAGTGCAGGACGCGCTGATCTCGACCTACACGTTGCTGGACAAACCCGCCTGAGGCGTTGAGCGTCAGGCTGACTTGGCCATCAGGATGTTGGCTGGCTTGAAATGAAAAACCGGACCTTCGCGCAGAGTGCGGTGAGGGTCCGGTTTGAGCCCGAAGTTACAGATGCTGCACGATGCTTGAATGGCCGCTTCCAGCAATTAGTTTCGACCCGTACTATTGCTTCCGTCGGCGAGTGAGCGAGTAATTATGTTAGGGAGGGCCGAATGTGAAGGGTTGAGGGCCCTAATAAGTTGCCGCTCAGAAAGCCAAATGCCGTATCGCCATCTGCGCTCGAGATACCCTTCCGCCCATGTCAGCGGACGCTCTGAATCACCAAGTATAACGTTCTTATATTCACTCGGAGCTAAATCCCAAGTTTCCTCAGCCACAGACATGAGTAGCAGCTCAATTTCATCGTCCCAAACACCATTCTTTGGCTTCAGAAAGTAATGATTTACCATCATCATCAAGAAGAAATCACTGGGACGCGCTTGATTATTTAATAGCCCTAAATCACATAGAACCCTTGTCACATCCGCAGCGAAGCGGGCTTTCTGTCCAATTTGGTAGTCGTTTGGAACAATTCCATATTGCGCCTCAAATGAGAGCAGCACATCAACTACGTCGTTAAGTGCCGGAAGTTCAAGCAGGTCTGCACATTGAACTTTATTGACAATCCAAGTTTTAGGCATCTCCAAGATGAGCAGGCTCCCATCAAAGTGGGCAGCACTAAATTGGCAGAGACAGCGACCCAAAGCTTCACCAGCAGACATGAACATATGGTCAAATTCGGAAGATTTTCCAAAAGCTCGCTCCAAAAGCAGCGCAATCAACTTGGCCAGATGGCCTCTTTCAGCGTCTTCATCGAACTCCAAGGGGCAAACCTCACATTTGCTTTTCTTTAGAATATCTCACGCGCCTGCATCCCTAAAGCAGAAGTTGATCAAGAAGCTACCAATGGCTCCTTCGTCCGCACAGCGGACCTTGACCTCTGGCCCCTATGCCGCTCTTGCGTGTAGACGCGGTGAAGGTCGGCTTTGAGCCCAATGTGACCTTGCCACTGAGGGCAGCGCCCGACCGAGGGTGGGCATCGGCACGTCCGTGGGGGCCACTTTATTTCTAATCTTTGGCGTGTGGGTGATGAACCGCAATACGGTGAGAAAGCGCCCGCCCATGGGGCGGTCGGGCGCTGCCCGGCGGTGCTACGCACCTTGAATCCGGGCTTTGGTGGACGTCCGCTTTGTCCGCACACCGGATCTTGGCACCGGCCGCGCCCAAAGGCCGCTCTGGGTCACATACACGCATGCGGAATGGCTGCGCCCGAATCCTCCGGGGCAGTTGTTTCATGTCATCTGATGTGGATCGTGGGAAGCCCGTTAAAAAGGCGGCGCCGCCAGATCGGATTGTGAGACAGGATTTTATCCCTGCATGTCTGAACCGTTCAGATATGACGCGGCACGCGCGCCTCTGGTCCTGGTAGGCTGCCGACGGGGGTGATGGCCCTGCCGGCGGGGTGTTGCAACGGGGCCAAGGATGCCGCCCGCAGGTTAAGGTAGCGTGATCACAGCGCACGGTGGCTCAGCGCATCCAGAACCCTTCGGATTTGATCCGGTTGCGGATCGCCTGTTCGCGGCGGGGCAGGTTGTTCTGATCGAACAGCGCACGCACCTTTTCACCGCGCCCCTGATAGACCATGCGCTTGATCGCCTCGGACCCTTTCAGCACTTTTTTCAGCTTGTTGGGGGCGGCAACCTCTTCCAGCGTGGCAATCACATGGGCGGCCTCGCGGGCATAGAGCAGCGGCAGCAGCCGGTAGTGGCAGCTGACCGACCCGTCCAGCAGGCCGGGCGGCAGGGTGTCGCGCCCACCGCCAAGGCTGTGGATCACCAGCGGCAGGGCGACCTGGTCCAGCCAGGGGTCCATCTCCTGACAGCACAGTTCGACCGGCGCATCGTCGCGGATCGCCAGCGCGTATTCGCGGAAGCGGTCGCCAAAGACGCGGGGGCATTTGTAAAAGAAATAGCCCGCGTTGAAGTACAGGTAGCGCGCCCAGTATTCGTCCGGCTCGGACAGATCGAGGCTGCTTTCAAAATCCAGCCCGAACTTGTCATAAAGCGATTTCCACAGGCCTGCGTAGCCGGGGCCGTAGAGCTCGGGCTTGGGCCAGGACCCTTCGCGCCGCAGCGATGCAGAGGGTCGGTCAAAGTCGAACGGCACGGTTGTCAGGTCGCCGGTGATCAGCGTGTCGGTGTCGAAGAACACGAAGGGTTCGCCTTCGGGCAGGGCTGACAGCATTTCGATCTTGTTGCCATAGGGGTAGGCCGCACCAAAATGCGCGTTGTGGAAGGGCACGATTTCGGCGCCCAGCTGTTCCAGCGCCGTGCGCACCTCTGGCTTGATGCGCGGATCGTTGGGCCACAGGGGGCCGGGTTGCGGCTCGGCGACCAGCAGGCGGCCTTTGAAATTCGGGGAATGGTGGCGCAAGGAGGCCGCGAACAGGATCGCCTCGTATCCCAGCCGCCCGGACTGGCCGACGACAACCACGTTGAAATCCTGTTTTTTGGCCGGTTTGCGTGCCATAATCGTAACTGCCCCGATACCTGCGGTTGTCTTTTGCGACAACTATAGAGCGGTTGTGGCAACGGCAAAAGGCGAGATTTGAGAGAGGGATTTGACATGTTGGATATTCTGGTGGCGTTGATCGCCATGGGGTCAGGTGGTGGTGGCGACGCTGCGCCTGAAGCGGCGCCACAGGCCTTGGTGGCCGAGGAACAGGTGGCCACGGGCAAATTCCTGACCGCGCTTGAGGTCAAACCGATCCTGACCGCGACCAAGGGCAGTTGGGTGGCGGTGCGTGATTACAACGGTCAGGATCTGGTTTACGTGACCCATCTGTGGGCGTGGCGCTGCGGGTTGGTGCAGATCGAGATGGCGGTGAACGGTGGCGCCTTTGAGGTCTGGCCGATGCCCGATTGTCATGTGGACAGCCCGACGCCGGGGGCGATCACCGAAAGCGACGGGCTACCTTATCGCAGCTATGCGGCGGGGTCGGTGCAGCAGTTGGATGTGCGGATTACGTATGATGATTTGAGTGTGGATACGATTTCGGTGGCGCGTCAGGCGGTGTTGATGCCGTAGGGGGGGGCGAATACTCACCAAAGCCCGGAACAAAGGTGCGTAGCACCGCCGGGCAGCGCCCGACCGCCCGTCGCACCAAAGGTGCGCCATCTAATGTCGGCGCGCCTCTGGCGCGACGGGCGGGCGCTTTCTGACCGTCTTGCGATTCATCACCCACACGCCAAAGATTAGACATAAAGTGGTCGCCACTGACGTTCCGATGCCCACCCGCGGTCGGGCGCTGCCCTCTGTGGCGAGGTTGCTCATGCCTCATAGCCATCACCTGACGATCTCACACGCCTAAGTGCTCACATACCCCGCCACCACCTGCAACAGCTTGAACGCCGTCGTCGCGTCGTTTTCGACCACCGCCAGGAATTCCTCAACCCCGATGCGCAGGCAGGTCAGCTCGGTCTTGGCCTGCATGTCCAGCGCGCGCGGCTCGTTGCGGATCAGGCCCAGTTCGCCCACCAGTGCGCCGGGGCCGACGGTGGTGATCAGCTGCTTGTCCTGACCGGCACGCGGCAGCCACAGGTCGGCCTCGCCCTCGAGGATCATATAGGCGCCGTCGGCGGGCGGGTCGTTCTTGTAGAACACGTAATCGCCCGCCGGGCAGCTGTACCAGCGCGCGCCAAAGGCCAGCAATCGCAACTGCTTGCGCGACACGCCTGAAAACAGGTCGGTGGATCCCAGCGCCTGCACCTTGCGGGCCAGATCGGCGCTGGTGGCGCTGTCCTCGGTGCTGGTCTGGGCGGCGGTGCCACCGACGATGCGTCCGTCGACCAGTTCAAGCTGCATGTCAAAGGCGTCCGTGTTGTCAAAACCCGAGGCGATGAAAATCAGCGTGGTGTCGGGCAGCAACCTGCGCAAGTTCTCGAACATCGCCTCTTGGGTCGAGGCGTCAAAGCTGGCCAGCGCGGATTCAAGGATCAGCACATCGGGCCGTTTGATCGCCGCACGGCTGACGGCGGCGGGTTCGGCATAGAAGGCGGGCAGGTTCGCCCCCCCCAGCGCAATCGGCACATCCAGGATCAGCCGCATCACGTCGCGGCCCATGCCGCTGTCCTGCATGACCTCGGCCACCTTGGCGCGCACCTCGTCGCCTTTGGAACCGGCCCCGTTCGAAATCTTACCGAACAGGGCGTTCTCCAGAACGGTCAGGCCCGCGACAATCTCGCCTGCGCGGATCGGGGCAAAGGCAGCGCCCATGCTGGCCTGAAGCGCCGGCGCGTGCAGGCCGCGCATTTCCAACACGCGGTCCTTGATCTCGTCGGGAAAGCCCGCGCCGATCTGGTCCGATGTGATCTGGAACGGCACCGTCAGCAGCAAGGCGGTGTCCGCAGGTGTCAGCGCGGTGCCCTCGCGCTGGCGCGACAGGATGGTAACGGCCGCTTCATAGGTTTCCGCGTCCAGCGTCAGCTTGCGGAACAGCGGATGATCGGTGCCGTCGATGCCAAAGATCTGGCGCAGCAGGTCGATCACATCGCGGGTCAGCGCCAGCAGGTCGCGGTCCAGCCCCAGTTCAGTCAGCAGGCGGAGGAATTCGGTTTGCCCCGCAATGAACGCGGGCGTCACCGGCTGGCGCGCGGTGGCGAACAGCAGGTTCTCGGCCACGGGCAGGGCGGGGTTATAGGCGTCCTCGCTGAACCTATAGGCGTGGCGGGCCAGGTCGTCCTGTTCCAGTGCGGCGGCCACTTTGGGGCGCAGGTCGACCAGACGCTGTGCCAGGTCGGGGTGGGTCGCGGCGTCGATGCGCTGTTCGGTGGCGCGGCGGAACAGGGTGGGGCTGCTGCCCATGCCGCCCACCAGCGCCAGCCACCAGTCCAGCAGCGCATCGTCGTCCTCGGCCCCGGCACGCCCGTGGTCCAGCCAGGGCGCGTCCAGCATGTCGTCGCTGTTGCCCGCCCGCAGGGATTCAGCGGCAAAGGCCGCATCCTTGCCCTCGCCGTGGGGCTGGTGTTTCAGCGCCATCATGATGTTGTCGCCAAAGGTGCCCTGAAACAGCACCGGGCGCGAGGTGGCATGGCCGATGCGTGCGGCAATCACCCCCTGATGCAGATCGTTCAGCGCATGGTCCCCGATGTGTATGCGCCCGCTGGTGGGCATCGTTTCGCGGGTCAGCACCTGTGCCAGCGCGCGGCGGTCCTCGTCGCTGGGCGCGGTGATGGCGATGCTGTGTCCGGCGGGCAGGGTGGCGGTGATGTCCTCGAGCACCGCGTTGCCGTCCGCATCGCGCACGGTCACACCGTCCAGCACCACGTCACCGTCCAGACGCGGCAGGCTGTCGGGCTGGCCGTAAAACTTGTCCTCGTCGATCATGCCGTTCGGCGCGAAGCGCTCGGCGATGGTTTCCCAGCGCAGCTGCATGTCCTGCGCCTGGTTGTAGTAATCCAGCAGCTCTTTCCACGGGCTGGACAGATCCTTGTAAGCCGCCAGCGCCGCCACCAGCGCCCCCAGGCTGACCTGACCCTGAATGACCAGATAGCCGCCGATCGAGAAGAAAAAGAACGGGGTCAGCTGGGTGATGAAGTTGTTGAGAAACTTCATGAAGAATTTCTTCTGGTAGATGTCAAAGCGGATCTCGTAGAGCCGCCCCAGCCGGTCGGTGATCATCGCCATCCGGTAGCGCCAGCCGCCGTTCACCCGCAGCGTCGCCGCCCCCGAGGCGCTTTCGCCGATCTCGGCGGCCAGCGCACGCACCTGCACCACGCGTTTCTTGTTCAACAGGTTGATGCGCCGCTGCAGCTTGGGGATCAGCCACGCCTGCAAGGGGATCAGCGCACAGGCCGCAATGCCAAAGGTGACCGATTGCGCGAACAGAAAGCCAAGGATCGTCAGCATCTGCCCCGCCTGCAACACAGGCTGCGCCAGCGCGTCGCCCATCAGCCCGCCCATCGGCTCGCTTTCCGAGGTGACCATGCTGACCAGCTCGCCCTGCGAGGTGCGCTCGAAATAGGGCTGCGGAAACCGCAGGATGCGCGCGATCAGTCCATAGCGGTAGCGGCGCAGCATCCGTTCGGCCAGCACGCCCTTCATGGTGTTGATGCGCATTTTCATCAGGCCGTGCACGATCACCGACAGCAGGAACAGCCCGCACAGGATCAGCAGGAAATGGATCTGCGTGAACGACATGCCGTAGAATTCGACCACATCCGTCTGGGCGGCGATGGCATCGTTGATGATGCGTTTCGGCAGCTCCAGCGTCAGGTACAGCATCGGGAACAGCGTCAGCGTGACCAGCAGCAGGATGAACTGGTCGCGTTTGGAATGCTTGAAAATAAAGCTGAAAATATTGCGTTCTATGGGACTGTCCAAACGTTGTCTTGGGGCGTAGGCGGGCCACATGCGCCTTGCATTCAATCGCGTCAACCTAGCAAGGGGCGCGCCGCGCGGGCAATGGATATCTGCCACATCGCAGCGCGGGCCGGTCATTTCGATGCCACAATGATAGACGAGAGGGGATCAACGCATTAGGCTGCGGGTGATTACAGGAGAAGACGGCCCTTTGACCGCCACGATGACATCCTTGCTGGTTCTGCTTTTTCTGTTTCAGATCAAGCATATGTTTGCTGATTTCTATTTGCAGACGCCCAGAATGCTATCGGATCGCGGCCGGTATGTGCACATGGGCCGCGCCCAGCACGCGGGCGTTCATGCGCTGGGGTCTGCCCTGGTTTTGCTGATCGTCGGATCGTCTGTGACGCTGGTTCTGCCTCTTATTCTGGCAGAATGGGTGGCGCATTATCACATCGACTGGGCCAAGGGCCGCTGGTCCGACCGCACCTGCCACACCCCCGCCGACGCAGGGTTCTGGCGTGCGATGGGGGCGGATCAGGCGCTGCACCAGATGACCTATCTGGCGATGGCCTGGGGCTGGGTGGTCTGGAGCTGAGGGGGCGGGACCTCCTCGCAAATCTGTGATCTCAAATCGTTTGACCCTCCAGTTGCTGGAGGGTGTAGCCCGTCCTGACACCTGTCAGGAATGAGGACCGTTCATGAAATCAACAATAACATTCAGCGCCGCCTTGATCGTCGCAGGGCTGGCCGTGGTGCTGTGGCCCGAGCAGGATCAAGAGGCGCGCGCCTCCGCAGATGCCCCGTCGACAGGCGCGCCGCTGGCGGATGTGATATTGCCCGACACCCTGTCGCAGAACGCACAGATCGGTCAGCGCGCCTATGAGGTGAACTGTGCCGCCTGCCATGGCGCGAATGCAGCGGGGCAAGAGGGCGTGGCGCCGCCGCTGGTCCACAAGATCTATGAACGCGGTCACCACGGCGACGAGAGCTTTCAGCGCGCCGCGGCCATGGGCGTACAGGCGCACCACTGGCGGTTTGGCGACATGCCCCCGGTCGAGGGGATCACGCGCGCCGATGTGAGCTTTATCATCGCCTATATCCGCGAACTGCAACGGGCGAATGGGATCAACTGAAGCCGTGGGAAAATGTCCGTCGCACGGCCCGGAACGCCGGGGAAGGCTGTCAACACATTCAGATCAAAAGGGAAAGTGGTGGGCGACCCTGGAATCGAACCAGGCGTGCGTCTCCGCGAGGGAGTTACAGTCCCCTGCCACACCTTGCGGCCTGTCGCCCACTTTCGGCCCATCCGCATTGCGCTGGGCGTGGGGGCGTGATTACAAGCGGTCCCAAAGGGCGTCAAGGCAGAATTTCGACTTGGCGGCAGGTTCGGGCAAAGACATGACATTTGCCCCATGAAAACTCGAGGTTAGCCAATGGCGAATACGAAAAAGCCCAAATGGGTGGTGGCCAAGGAACAGGCCAAGAAGGTCGAGGCCGCCACGACGGTCTGGCTGTTCGGCCTGCACGCGGTGCGCGACGCGCTGCTGAACCCGAAACGGGAAAAACTGCACCTTATCGTGACGTTGAACGCGCACAACAAGCTGGCCGAGGCGATTGCAGAGGCGGGGATCGAACCCGAAATCGTTGATCCGCGCAGTTTCAAGGCGCCGCTGGATCCCGGATCGGTGCACCAGGGGGCCGCATTGGAGGTCAAGCCGCTGGAATGGGGCAGGCTGGCCGATGTGGCCATCGGTGCCGAAGTGCCGCGCGTGATTCTTCTGGACCGTGTGACCGACCCGCACAACGTGGGCGCGATCCTGCGCTCGGCCGAGGTGTTGGGGGCGTCCGCCGTCATCGGCACGCGCCACCATTCGGCACCCGAAACCGGGGCGCTGGCGAAAACCGCCAGCGGGGCGCTGGAACGCCAGCCCTATCTGCGGGTGCGCAACCTGGCCGATGCCATCACCGAACTGCAAGGCATGGGCTATCTGGTGCTGGGGCTGGACGGTGAGGCCGAGCAGACCATCGAAGCCGCTGTGGCCGGGCGCACGTCGGACCCCGTGGCGCTGGTGCTGGGGGCCGAGGGGCCGGGGCTGCGCGAGAAGACCAAGGAAACCTGCGATGCGCTGGTACGAATTGACGCAAGCGGTGGATTTGGCTCGCTCAACGTCTCGAATGCGGCCGCACTGGCCTTATATGCCAGCAAGGCACGCAGCTAAGGCAAAGGCATTCCATGGGCTACCCGACCAAGATCGCGACCTGTTGTTATTGCGGGACGCGGGCCGCGCTGGTTCTGGATCGCGCGCGCCATGAATTGACCTGTGCGCAATGCGGCGCGCCGTTGCACAATCTCAAGATGCTGCCGGTGCCCGAGCAGGCAAAAAAACGGGTGCAGGCGGCACCGGTGCCGCAGCCAAAGGCGGCAAAGCCTGCGAAACCGCGCAAAATCAAACGCAAGAAAAGCTTTCGTTTTAAAAATCTTGTCGAGGAAGTCTTTGATATTGTTGAAGATATTCTGGATTAGGCCAGGCCGGCACCCGCGATTGAGCGAATTTTGGCCCATGAATTTACGCTTCGTTCACACAAATGAGAGACGGTCTTCATAACCCACAATAAGTTATTATGTGTTGGGTCATAGACAGCAGGTCTGGAACTCCTGATGTCCCAAGCACTGTCCCTCGTTCCATACCTTGCGCCCCAGGCCTTCCGGCTTTTGGGGCGCTTTTTTTATGCGTTGATCCGGTGTAGGACAACGGCAGATGCGGGGAGTGGCCATGCAATATTCGGATCAATTGCTGAAAGAGGTGCTGAAGCGCACCAAGGTGATCGCGGTGGTGGGAGTGTCGACCAACCCCGTGCGGCCCAGCTATTACGTGGCGCGCTATCTGTCGTTGCGCGGTTACCGTGTGATCGGGGTGAACCCCGGTGCCGCGGGGCAGATGCTGTTCGGACAGAAGATCGTGGCGGGGCTGGCAGAGATCGAGGCCCCGGTGGATATGGTCGATATTTTCCGCAAGCCCGATGCGATGCCCGCCATCGTGGACGAGGCGCTGGAGGTCCTGCCGGACCTGCGCACCATCTGGATGCAGATCGGTGTGGAGCATGCCGAAGCGGCGGCCAAGGCGGAAGCGCGCAGGATCACGGTGATCCAGAACCGCTGTCCCAAGATCGAATATCAGCGGTTGTTCGGTGAATTGCGCATGGGCGGGTTTGCCACCGGCATCATCAGCTCGAAGTTGTGAGCGGGCGGGGGCGCTGCCCCGTCGCTGGCGCGACTCCCCGGGATATTTGGGGCCAAAAGAAGCCTAGCGCGATGCCTTTTCCGAGAGGCCGGATTGCGACTGGCGGCGGGCCAGTTCGGCCAGCACATCGTCCAGCGGCACGTCGCGCGCGGCCAGCATGACCAACAGGTGATAGAGCACGTCGGCGGCCTCGGAGGTCAGGGCGGGTTTGTCGTCGCGGATGGCTTCGATGATCGCCTCGATCGCCTCTTCGCCAAATTTCTCGGCGCATTTTTCCGGCCCTTTGGCCAGCAATTGCGCGGTCCAGCTGCTGGAGGGGTCGGCGGATTTGCGGGCAAGGATGGTGGCGTAGAGGTCGTTCAGGGTCATGTCAGCCTCATGTTCAGGCCCGCAGCGGCCATATGCGCCTTGGCCTCGGCGATGGTGTAGGTGCCAAAGTGAAAGATCGAGGCGGCCAGCACAGCCGAGGCGTGGCCTTCGCGCACGCCGTCAACCAGGTGGTCCAGCGTGCCGACCCCGCCCGAGGCGATTACAGGGACAGACACCGCATCGGCTATGGCGCGGGTCAGGGGCAGGTTGAAGCCTTGTTTGGTGCCGTCGCGGTCCATCGAGGTCAGCAGGATTTCTCCCGCCCCCTTGGCGGCGGCCATGATGGCGAATTCCACCGCGTCGATGCCCGTGGGTTTGCGCCCGCCGTGGGTGAAGATTTCCCAGCGGCCCGGCGCAACCGTCTTGGCGTCGATGGCACAGACGATGCACTGGCTTCCGAACCGGTCGGCGGCGCGGGCCAGCACATCGGGGTCGGCCACGGCGGCGGAATTGAAGCTGACCTTATCCGCGCCCGCCAGCAGCAGGTCGCGCACGTCGTCCGAGGTGCGCACGCCACCGCCCACGGTCAGGGGAATGTAACAGGCCTCGGCGGTGCGGCGGACCACGTCGAACATGGTGCCACGGTTTTCGTGGGTGGCGTGGATGTCGAGAAAGCACAGCTCGTCCGCACCGGCGGCGTCATAGGCGCGCGCGGCATCGACGGGGTCGCCTGCGTCCACCAGATCGACAAAATTCACGCCTTTGACCACACGGCCATCGGCGACATCAAGGCAGGGGATGATGCGGGTTTTCAGCATGGGGTTGCTATAGGCGGGTGCGGGGTTTTGGGCAAGGTGGCGTTTTGGATTTGCGGGAAAGGGGTGTAGGATCGGGGCTTTTGGGGGGTGGAACATGACCAAGGTCGAGATCGGCACGATGACATTCAAAGCCGCGCATGTGACCGATGCATGGGATTTGACCGGGTTTTACAAGGCCGATGACGAGGCGCAAAAGCAAATGGACAGGATCGCGTTGACGCGGCGGGTGGAATGGGATTGCGCTACTCAACGCGGCACGCCCACACCCTTTCCGTCCGAAATGTCAGCCGAGCCGCATCTGCTGGTGTATCAAGCCGGATTTCAAGGCACTTCGCGCGACGTGGCATCGGCGCAGGCGGGCAAGGATCTGTTGAAAGCCTCCGGATTCGCAGATGTGGCCGCCTTGAACGCCGCGCTGCTGGCGCGTTTCGGTGTGGCCACCGCGCAATTCGACTTTGATGCGCTGATTGCCCCGCTCAAGGTCGACTTTAAGATGCGGATCGGGATCGTACTGCGTTATATGCATTTTCAGCTGACCAATTGGACATTCGCGAACCCCTGTCTGATCCTGCTGTCATTGCCCGATACCCTCAGCTTGCACGTGACGCGGGTGGGTCGCTGCACAGAAATCGGGCCAGGCCAGACGCTGTCGGGGGTCGAGCCTCACGACACTTTGCCCGTTGTGGCTGGAAACAGCTTGAGCTGGAAGATGCGAACCAAGGCACGTGAAGAGCAGTTGAAGACGCTTGCCAACGACATCGAATATGCCAAGCGGCGGAGCAAGGCGCTTAAGTCGGAGATCGAAGCCAGCAAGCCCAGGGGCGATTAGCCGTCTTTCAGCGCCGCCAGCGCCTGTGCCAGATCAATCGCGCCATCGTAGAGCGCACGGCCCGAGATCGCGCCCGAGATCACGCCGGTGGCCTTGAGCGCCTGCAGGTCCTGCAACGACGACACGCCGCCCGAGGCAATCACCGGGATCGACACGGCGCGGGCCAGATCGGCGGTGGCGTCCACGTTGGGGCCGCCCATCGCGCCGTCGCGCATGATGTCGGTGTAGATGATGGCGGCGACGCCTGCGTCCTCGAAGGATTTGGCAAGGTCGGTGACCATCACGTCGGTTTCCTCGGCCCAGCCTTTGGTCGCCACGCGCCCGTTGCGCGCGTCGATGCCCACGGCGACCTTTCCGGGAAAGGCGCGGGCGGCCTCGCGCACCAGATCGGGGTTCTCGACGGCCACGGTGCCCAGGATCACACGGGCCAGCCCCTTGTCCAGCCAGCGTTCGATGGTGGCCATGTCGCGGATGCCGCCGCCCAGTTGGGCGGGCACGGGGCAGGCCTTGAGGATCGCCTCGACCGGGGCGGCGTTGACCGGCTGACCTGCAAAGGCGCCGTTCAGATCGACCAGGTGCAGCCACGTGCAGCCCGCATCGACAAAGGCACGCGCCTGGGCTGCGGGGTCGTCGTTGAACACGGTGGATTGGTCCATGTCGCCATGCACCAGACGCACGGCCTGACCATCCTTGAGATCAATGGCGGGATAGAGGATCATGGCGACGCCTTTCGCTTTTCGGAACGCTTTGGCAGGGCTTTGGCACGGGGCCGCCGGATTTGCAACGCGACCTTACGACAACCTTGCCAGACGGGGCTGCGGTGTATCAGGATAATGGGATAACAGGAGGAGAACCGATGAAACGCTTTATTATTGCAGCAGCAATGGGCGTGGCCATGGCAGGGGCGGCGCTGGCCGATCCGGTTTTGGGCACTTGGAAGACACAAGTGGACGATGGCGCCTATGCTTACGTCAAATTCGCGGCCTGTGGCGCGTCGCTGTGTGGGACGATCACCAACACGTTCAACGACACGGGCGAGTATAAATCCCCGAACATCGGCAGACAGCTGGTCTGGGACATGAAGGCCGATGGTGGTGGCAAATACAGTGGCGGGACCATCTGGCAGCCCTCCACAGGTAAGGAATACCGATCAAAAATGGCACTGTCGGGGAACACGTTGAAGGTGTCGGGTTGTATCGGCCCGATCTGCAAGAAACAGACGTGGAGCCGGGTGAATTAAGCCCCGGGGCCGCGTCGGTAAGAGCTTTTTAATTCGGCCCCAAGGGGCAGGCATGTCCGGACCGGACCTTCGACACAGTGCGTGCGGAGGTCCGGTGTGCGGGACATGGATGCTCTTTGAGCTTTATCTGCTTTAGCGAACTGTGCCAAAACGGCATCCAGAAGTGTTGGAAGCCCTAGTTTGAAGTTATAAAGAGCTGACAGCACGCTGCAGGTGGCGGTGAGTATCAAATAGAGGTGTGCTTCAGTGATGAACTCAATTGACATACTTGAACCGCTGCGACAGCGGCGTGCTCGCCTTGAGAGTCTCGCCAATCAGATCAAGGCCCTCGAAAGAAAACGAGGGGAGCTGCAACGTGCGTTAGCCGACCACAAGGCCTTCCAGCCAGAGCATGAAAAAGGCACGATCGATAGCCTTGAGATCACCGCAACAGACCTTTCCAAGCAAATGGCCGCTCAGGAGGTCAGTAAGGCAAACCTAGACCGCCGCCTTCAAAGCGCAAATGCAGCCAAGGTTAGCCCTTTGGTGGTTTGGAAATACTTCACTGCAGATCAAAAACAAATCCGCGCTGAATCCTCGTGCCTTGCGGTAGAGCTTTCGTCCACCAAGCAGAACTTGTTGAGGGATCAAGAGGCGCTCTCCGGACTCCGTGCGGACATCAATACTTCCAGAAAGCACATTTCGGATTACGAGAACTTCGATTTGAACAGCTCCGAGAAGCGGCTTTCTTCCCTTGGGACGGAGATTGAACGTCTCAAGGCCGGTCACGCTGCGAGCAACGCCGAACTAGTGCGGATCGAGAAAAAAATCTGCCCACATACAAAAGAGCTTGATCGTTTGAAGTCCGAGCTCGCTACTCTGATTGCTAACGTCACAAGAGCAAATCGTTTGGAGCAAGAACTTTCTTCTGCGTCCAACAGCTATGAACGCGCGATGATCCACAAGGAGTGCGAGGAAAAGTTTGGAACGGGAAGCCCCAAGCAGGTCATCAATGACTGCAGGAGAAAAATACGAAGTCTCGAGAACAATATTCCCAAGCTCGAGCGCCGGGTTCGCGATGAGCTCCAGAAATCAGAAAGAACCATCGGCCACCTTCTGATCGATGGAAACAATGCCTGCTACGAAGGGCAATCCTTCATCGGACTTCGGGCTATCTCCGCACTGCTTCAAGAGTTAGGTGGCCTGTACAAAACCACGGTGGTTTTCGACGCTTCGATCCGTGCGATGCTGAAGACTGATACTCAAGGGGTTGAGCGCGCACTGGGTACATCCGCTAACACGCATTTGGCACCAACCAAGACAGCGGCCGACGAATACCTGCTGAAGCTGGCTGATCAGGACGCTAGCGCCTATATCCTGAGCAATGATCGCTTTGCGGAGTATCATGATTTTGATGTCGTCAAGTCAAGTCGAGTGCTCAGGTTCCTTATTGCAGAAGGTAAAATGATGGCCAATGATATTGATGTTTCAGTAGCTTTTTGATGATGAATGGTAAAAGATGATTTTAGTTCCTGAACTTACAATAAATTGGCATATTCTCGAAGCGTGTAATTATGACTGCTATTTCTGCTATGCCAAGTACAGCCAAAAGTCGATTTTCTCTCGTTGCTACGCCGAAATATTGCGTGAACTTAGCACGCTTAATAGCCGGAGCATCGACTTCCTAAATGGGTCCTCTATAGTGGAGGGCGTTCGCATCAATTTCGCAGGTGGCGAACCGTTTCTTGAGAAGAATCTCGGCCAAGCAATCGCCATTGCCTATGATCTTGGTCTTAGACCATCCTTTATTAGCAACGGCTCGCTGTTGACGGATGACTTCATCATGAAATTCGGGCCGATGATCTCGGTTGCCGGGTTCAGCGTCGACAGTTTTGATGATGAACAGAACCGTAAGATCGGCAGGCGGGACAACCGAGGGGGGCAGGTCGGTTACGAGCGGATAACTGACATATTCAGGACTTTCCGGCAGGTTTCCCCAAATACATTGCTCAAGATAAACACCGTTGTGTGCCGCGAGAACGTCAGCGAGGATTTCACATTTCCGCTTTGCGAACTGCGACCAGATAGATGGAAGGCTCTGCGGGTGATCCCTATCCATGGCGCAACCGGCCGAGGGATCTCAGACGAGGAATTTTCTAGTTTTCTAGACCGCCATCGAGACGTGCCCGGGAAGATCGTGCCGGAGGATAACGTCGACATGCACCGTTCGTACATCATGCTCGATCCCGATGGCCGATTTTACCAAAGAGAAGGCTCGGACTATCTGCGCAGTGCACCAATATTAGATGTCGGAGCAGCGACCGCGCTCCAAAGTGTCGAATTCGACGCCGAGACTTACTCGAGCCGCTACTAAGTCCGTCGATAGATTTTGAAATGTCTGGCTTTCTTGCTGCCCTGAGTGCTCGTTTAAAGAACCAAGAAAGCAGACTTTAGCCGCAGTGCAGAAAGTCGGTAAGGAGGGCTCGAACCTGCCATTCGATGCGATCTGCGTGAATGACCGGTCTTAATACTCTGCCTACATCCTAGTCGAACTTCAGGGGCACGGGGGGCCGAGGTCACAAGACTGTCTTGAACCGATGCGAAACAGGGCTAAATGATGCCCTGGTTCCTGAGGCCACACCGCGATTCGGATGCGGCGGGGCAGGTCCGTTTCTCGCACAACGAGGTGTCTTGCATGATTGCGATTCTCAATGCGTCCGGTGGCGTCACGCCGCGTCTTGGAGCGGCCTTGTTGGGCGGGGCGCTGGCGTTGTGGGCGGGCGCGGTGCAGGCCGGGTCGCCCGTTGGCACATGGAAAACCCAACCCGACAAGAAGGGCCAGACCGCCTATGTGGTGGCCAAACCCTGCGGCAATGCCGTTTGCGGAACGATGACCCGTGCCTTTGACCAGCAGGGCAACGAGATTGACCACCCCAATGTCGGCAAGCGGCTGTTCTGGGATATGGTGCCGCAAGGCGACGGCTTTGCCGGTCGCGCCTATGTGCCGGCGCACAAGCGTGAATATGATGGCACGCTGAAGGTGTCGGGCCAGACCATGACCGTAAAGGGATGCCTGGGTCTGGTGTGTCAAAGCCAGACCTGGAGCCGTGTGGACTGACCTTAAGGCTTCCAGCTCAGGAAATTGGCAATCATCTGCAAACCGGTGCGCTGGCTTTTCTCGGGGTGGAACTGCATTCCCAGCATGGTGCCGGTGCCGATCACGGCTGTGACATCACCGCCGTAGTCCACATGCGCCAGGCGCTGCGCGGGGTCTGCGACCTCGAAGTGGTAGGAATGCACGAAATAGGCGTGATCGCCGGTGTTGATGCCGTCGAACACAGGGTGCGGGGCGTCCAGCACCAGATCGTTCCAGCCCATATGCGGCACTTTCAGCGCCGGGTCGTCGGGCGTGATCGCCACGACCTGACCGCCGATCCAGTCCAGCCCGTTGGTGTCGCGGTACTCGCGGCCCAGCGTTGCCATCAGTTGCATGCCGACACAGATGCCCAGGAAAGGCCGCGCCTTGACCTCGACCGCCTCGCGCAGGGCCGCCAGCAGGCCGGAATGACCGCTCAGCTCCGCCCAGCAGGCCGGAAAGGCGCCGTCGCCGGGCAGCACGATGCGGTCAGCGCGTGCCACGACGTCGGCGTCTGATGTGACACAGACAGTGCCGCCACCGGTTTCGTTTGCCACGCGCTCGAATGCCTTGTGCGCCGAATGCAGGTTGCCGCTGTCGTAATCAATGATCGTTGTCAGCACGTTACAGCGCGCCCTTGGTCGAGGGGATCGCATCGGCCTTGCGCGGATCGGTTTCGACCGCCTGACGCAGGGCGCGGGCGACGGATTTGAACGCGGCCTCGGCGATGTGGTGGCTGTTGAACCCGTGCAGCATGTCGACGTGCAGGGTGATGCCGCCCTGGGTGGCGAATGCGGTGAAGAATTCGCGCACCAGCTCGGTGTCGAAGCTGCCGATCTTTGCCGTCGGCAGGTCCACGTTCCAGATCAGGAAGGGCCGTGCCGACAGGTCCAGCGCGGTGCGCACCAGCGCGTCGTCCATCGGCAGCAGGCAACTGCCGTAGCGCACGATGCCACGCTTGTCACCCAGCGCCTGCGCCAGCGCCTGACCCAGCGCGATGCCCGTGTCCTCGACCGTGTGGTGGTCGTCGATGTGCAGATCACCCTTGGCGCGGATCGTCATGTCGATCAGCGAGTGGCGCGCCAACTGGTCCAGCATGTGGTCAAAGAACCCGATGCCGGTCTGGTTGTCATAGGAACCGGTGCCATCCAGGTTGATGGTGACCGAAATATCGGTTTCCGCCGTTTGACGGGTGATGGTCGCACTGCGCATTTGGGGCCTCGCATGACTGTGCGGCCCTTATAGGCGCAGGATCTGCGCAGGCCAAGAGCGCGCGGCAGGGATTGCGCAGGGCGGTGTATTTGTGTCAGCAATACAACCACATCAACCGCCCCGGAGGCCCTATGTCCACATGCGTTTTCATCCAGATCCAGTGCAAGCCGGGGACAACCTATAAGGTGGCCAAGGAGATCGCCCTGCGCGAAATCCATTCGGAATTGTATTCGACCAGCGGCCATTACGAGCTGATGATGAAGGCCTATATCCCCGAAGGCGAGGATGTGGGTAAATATATCAACGATCATCTGCTGGACATCGACGGCATTGAACGGTCGCTGACGACGATGACGTTCAAGGCGTTTTAAGACACTGAGATAAAGGTTTTTCCATGCGTATTCTTCTTTCGGCAGCACTTGCCATGACACTGGTTGCAGGGGCCGCCGAGGCCCGCAAAACATATTCGGGCCAAGAGGCCGCCGCCCTGCGCTGTGCGGCGATCCTGTCGCTGGTGCCCTCGGCCATGGCACGGGCGGGGATGATCCCGCAGTCTGACGTGCGGATGTTTCACACGGCCTCCTCGCTTATTCTGGCGCGCTATGTGACGGGCACGCAGGACCAAAAGCTGAAAGCGCTGCGCGCTGTCATGGGCCGCAAGGACGCCGAAGCCAACATTCGCGATTTCCAGACCAAGGCGAAAACCTGTCTGCGTCAGTTCCCGCTGAGCTAATCCGACCAGTCCAGCGCGATGCCATGGGCGGTCGCAAGATCGGCTTGCTCTTGGGTGACGGGGCGGTAGGACACGAATTCGCTGCCCGTGCAGTGGGGCAGGCCCAGGGCCGCGATCAGCGGCGCGTCATAGTGGCCGGACAGCAGCGCGATGCCCTCGCGCGCCAGTAGGTCGCGGGTGCCGCGGCCCTTGTCCGACCGGATGCGGCGCATGAAATCCTGTTGCTGGGCCACCGCTTCGACCACGTCGCGGGTGATGGGCGTGCCCTGAATGTGCCGGAACAGCGCCGCCATGCGCTGATTGCCCGAGGCGCCTGCGAAAATCTGCGGGACAATCTCGGGCGGCACGGTGCGCCAGAAGTTTGCCGGATAGGGATGATGCCGCAGCAGCCACAGGATGTTGGCAAAGCCTTGGGCTGACACGCTTTTCTTGGCGTCCTTGTTCTGACCGGCGGTCAGGTAGTCGGGCCGCGCCACGACCAATCCCAGATAGCATTGTGCGCGCACCTCGTCGGCGGCGATCAGAATGCAAGGATGGTCTATCGCCTCGGTCGGGATCATCCAGTTGCTGCCCATGGTGTTCTTGATGTCGACATCATGGCCCTGCACAACCGTGTCCAGCTTGCCCCGTGGCAGGCGCAGCATGGCGCGCAGTTCGATCTCGACCCGCGTGCCGATATAGGTTTTCTCGGTTTTTTCCAGTTCCTCGTAGGACCGCCGCCCTGTCTTGGGCGTCATGATCACATCATCGACACAGCGGCGCAGCATGGCGGCGAATTGCGTGGCCAATGCCTCGGGGCCGCCTGCACGCGCGGTGATGTCGGCGGCGATGGTGGACAGCAGCGCGTGATCGCGGTGGTCTGGGGTGACGATGCTGTCAGGAAGCGACTGTTTCACAGGTCTAGGGCAGGGACGGGACGGTTTGCACCGTCAGCCCGCCACAGCCCGCAGCACACGTTTGCGCAGGGCCTTGGCGATCTGGTTCGATACGGCCTGTGCCACGGGGGGCGGAAAGGCGTTGCCGACCTGACGGTAGGCGTTGGTTTTCGCGCCGGTAAAGTGCCAGTCGTCGGGAAAGCCCTGAATGCGCGCCACCATGGGCACGGTCAGGCGGGGCATTCCCTGATGCAGGGCATCGGGTGCTTCGGGCGCGATGGTGCGCCCCTCGACGCCCAGCGTGGCCCAAGCGGCGCGCGCGCGGGTGGGGCCAAGGTCGGGGCCGCCGTGTTTTTTCGATCCGCCGACGATGGTGGGGGCAATCTCGTCCGCCTTGGCGGCCCAGTCATCGGCACCGCGCCAGCCGCCCGCCGCCATCAGGTCGCGCAGGGTTTCGCCCACGGTGGGCGGGTTGTGCGGCTGCGGATCGGGCCAGTCGAAGAAATCGGCGCGTTCTTTTTGCACGGCGACAATCACCACGCGGGGCCGAAGCTGTGGCACGCCGTAGTCGGATGCATTCAACAGCCGCCAGTCGGTCTTGTACCCCAGTTTATCCAGCTGCGTTTTCAGCTTTTCGCGGTAGTCGTGGAACACCGCGTCCAGAAACCCGCGCACGTTTTCGATCATCACCGCACGGGGGCGGGCGTCGGCCACGATGTCGAGCGCGTCGTTGAACAGGTTGCGTTCGTCCTGTTCGCCCAGTTGCTTGCCTGCCACCGAAAACGGCGGGCAGGGCAGGCCACCGGCCAGCAGGTCCATGCCACGATAATCGGACGCGCGTTCCTTGAAGATTCGCATGTCCTCTTCCAGAACGTTCCATTCGGGGCGGTTGTGGCGCAGGGTGTTGCAGCAATGTTTGTCGATCTCGACCAGCGCCGTATGGACAAAGCCCGCGCGCTCCAGCCCCAGGGCCTGACCGCCGGCACCGGCGCAAAGTTCTACAGATGTCAGCATGTCGACCGCCCTTTTTGCACACATAAAACGGGGTCGGACCCCAAGGATCAAGAGCCCGCGCACCGTGTGATATGTGTTCTTTATTCGTTCTTACCGGCGGGGCGCGATTCCGGCAAGGGCAATGGGGCGGGGTGGCTGCGGAAAAAACGGGACCCCGAAACGCAGCAAGGCCGCCCGAAGGCGGCCTTGTCTGTTTCCTGCGTGGGTGGGCAGGACCAAATTGGAGCGGGCGAGGCGATTCGAACGCCCGACCCTAACCTTGGCAAGGTTATGCTCTACCCCTGAGCTACGCCCGCTTCCTTTTGGTAGGGCTGATCTACAAACGCGGGCATCCGGCTGCAAGTGGAAAATTGAGGTTCGTCAAAAAAAGTTCATCTTGTCGCAGGGGACGGGGTCAGGCCGTAGGATTTGCGAACTGGATCAGGTCCCAGCGGTTGCCGAAAACATCCTGCATGACGGCGACGGTGCCATAGGGTTCGTGGCGCGGTGATTCCTCGAACGTGACACCGGCGGCCAGCAGGCGCGCATGATCGGCAGCGAAATCGTCGGTTTGCAAAAACAGCCAGACCCGTCCGCCGCCCTGGTTGCCGATGGCATCTGTCTGGCGTTCCCCCACCGCGCGGGCCAGCAGGAACGCGGTTTGCGCCCCCGCAGGGGCCACGCGCACCCAGCGCTTGCCGCCGCCCAGGTCGGTGTCTTCCAGCAACTCGAATCCCATCCGGTCGACGTAGAAGGCTATGCCTGCGTCATAGTCGGGCACCAGCAGGGAGATCAGGGCGAGGTGTTGCATGGGGCGCTCCGGTTGCGGCTCTGCCCGGCAGTGCCGGACAGAGTTTTTGCAGATATCAGGCCGCTTCGCCCCTCACTCCAGCTCGATCAGCAGATCCTTGGCGTCGATCTGGCTGCCCGGCTGGACGTTGACGGCCTTGACCGTGGCGTCGCGTTCGGCGTGGATGCCGGTTTCCATCTTCATCGCTTCGATGGTCAGCAGCAGGTCGCCCTCTTTGACCTGCGCGCCCACGGATGTGGCCACGGTGGCCACGACGCCCGGCATCGGCGCGCCGATGTGGTTGGTGTTGCCCAGTTCCGCCTTGGGGCGCTGCTGGGTGGTGGATTTGACCAGACGGTTCGGCACGCGGATCACCCGCGGTTGGCCGTTGAGTTCAAAGAACACCTTGACCTCGCCGTCTTCGCCGGTGTCACCCACCGCTTGCAGGCGGATTTCCATCGTCTTGCCGGGGTCGATTTCCACGCTGATCTCTTCGCTGGGCGACATCCCGTAAAAGAACGTATGCGTGGGCAGGGTGCGCACAGGGCCATAGCTGCGGTGACGTCCCATATAGTCCATGAAGACCTTGGGATACATCAGGTAGCCGGCCAGATCCTCGTCGTCGATCTTCTTGCCTTCCAGCTCCTTGATGACCTGCGCGCGGGTCTCTTCGATGTCCACCGGTTTCAGGTGCTTGCCGGGGCGGTCGGTTGACGGCTTTTCGCCCTTCAGCACTTTTTTCTGAATGCCTGCGGGGAAGCCGCCCGGAGGCTGGCCCAGGTTGCCGCGCATCATGTCCACGACGCTGTCGGGAAAGGCCACGTCGGATTTGGGGTCTTCGACCTGCGCGCGGGTCAGGCCCTGGCTCACCATCATCAGGGCCATGTCTCCGACGACCTTGGAGGACGGCGTGACCTTCACGATGTCACCGAACATCTGGTTCACATCCGCATAGGTCTGCGCCACCTCGTGCCAGCGGTCTTCCAGCCCCAGCGAGCGCGCCTGCGCCTTGAGGTTGGTGAACTGCCCGCCGGGCATCTCGTGCAAATAGACCTCGGAGGCCGGGGCCATCAGGCCGGACTCAAACGCTGCATATTGCGCGCGCACGCCTTCCCAATAGTCCGACATCTCGCGCACGGCGGCCATGTCCAGACCGGTGTCGCGCGGCGTGTTGCGCAGCGCCTCGACGATCGAGCCGAGGCAGGGCTGCGAGGTGCCGCCCGAGAAGGCGTCCATCGCCGCATCGACCGCATCCACACCCGCATCCGCCGCCGCCATCACCGTGGCTGCCGCCGCACCCGAGGTGTCGTGCGTGTGGAAGTGGATCGGCAGGCCGACCTCTTGCTTCAGCGCCCCGATCAGCGCCTTGGCCGCGGCGGGTTTCAGCAGACCCGCCATGTCCTTGAGGCCCAGGATATGTGCGCCTGCGGCCTTCAGGTCCTGACCCATCTGCACGTAATACTTCAGGTCGTATTTGGCGCGGTCGGGGTTCAGCATATCGCCGGTGTAACAGATCGTGCCCTCGCAGACCTTGCCGCTGTCCACGACCGCGTCCATCGCCACGCGCATGTTCTCGACCCAGTTCAGGCTGTCGAACACGCGGAACACGTCAACACCGCTCTCGGCGGCCTGTTTCACAAAGAACTGCACCACGTTGTCGGGATAGTTGGTGTAGCCCACGCCGTTGCTGGCGCGCAGCAGCATTTGCGTCATCACGTTGGGCATGGCCGCGCGCAGGTCGCGCAGGCGCTGCCAGGGGCATTCCTGCAAGAAGCGATAGGCCACATCGAAGGTCGCACCGCCCCAGCATTCAACCGAGAACAGCTGCGGCAGGTTGCCAGCATAGGCCGGGGCCGCACGGATCATGTCGATCGACCGCATCCGCGTCGCCAGCAAGGATTGGTGCCCGTCGCGCATGGTCGTGTCGGTCAGCAGCAGTTGCTTTTGCGCTTTCATCCAGTCGGCCACCGCCTGCGGGCCCTTTTGCTCCAGCAGGTTGCGGGTGCCCATGGTCGGCTCGTGCGCGGGCACCGGCGGCTTGGGCGCGCGGACGTTGGCGGGCAGCGGGCGGTCCTTGGTCTCGGGGTGGCCGTTCACGGTGATATCCGCGATATAGGTCAGCACCTTGGTGCCCCGGTCGCGGCGGCGCGAGAACTGGAACAGCTCGGGCGTCGTGTCGATGAACTTGGTGGTGTAGCTGTAATCGAGGAAGGTCGGATGCTTCAGCAGGTTTTCCACAAAGGCGATGTTGGTGCTGACGCCGCGAATACGGAACTCGCGCAGGGCGCGGTCCATGCGGGCGATGGCCATCTCGGGCGTGGGTGCCTTGGCGGTGACCTTGGTCAGCAGGCTGTCGTAATAGCGGGTGATGACGCCGCCCGCATAAGCCGTGCCGCCGTCCAGACGAATGCCCAGACCCGTGGCCGAGCGATAGGCGGTGATGCGGCCATAGTCGGGGATAAAGTTGTTTTGCGGGTCCTCGGTGGTGATCCGGGTTTGCAGGGCGTGGCCATTCAGGGTCACGTCCGACTGGCTGTCCTTGCCGGTCGCTTCGGCGATTGTCTTGCCCTCGGCGATCAGGATCTGGGCGCGCACGATGTCGATGCCGGTGACTTCCTCGGTGACGGTATGTTCGACCTGCACGCGCGGGTTCACTTCGATGAAGTAGAATTTGCCGTCGTCCATATCCATCAGGAATTCGACGGTGCCCGCACATTCGTAATTCACGTGTTTGCAGATTTTATAGCCAAGCGCGCAAATCTCCTCGCGCTGCTCGGGCGTCAGGTAGGGGGCGGGGGCGCGCTCCACGACCTTCTGGTTGCGGCGCTGGACGGAACAGTCGCGTTCATACAGGTGGTACATGCCGCCATGTTTGTCGCCCAGGATCTGCACCTCGACGTGGCGGGCGCGCAGGATCATCTTTTCCAGATAGCCCTCGCCGTTGCCAAAGGCGGCTTCGGCCTCGCGGCGGCCTTCCAGCACCTTGTCCTCCAGCTCGTCGGGGCCGTTGATCGGGCGCATGCCCCGCCCGCCGCCGCCCCAGGATGCTTTCAGCATCAGCGGATAGCCGACCTCGGCTGCCTCGGCGCGGATCGCATCCATGTCGGTGCCCAGCACTTCGGTCGCGGGGATCACCGGCACACCGGCCTCGACCGCCACACGCCGCGCGCTGGCCTTGTCGCCAAGGGCGCGCATGGTTTCGGCCTTGGGACCGATAAAGGTGATGCCCGCCGCGTCGCAGGCGTCGACGAAATCGGGGTTTTCCGACAGCAGGCCATAACCGGGGTGGATCGCATCGGCGCCCGACATGCGGGCCACGCGAATGATTTCCTCGATGCTCAGATAGGCCGCCACCGGCCCCATGCCCTCGCCGATGCGATAGGCTTCGTCCGCCTTGAACCGGTGCAGGCCCAGCTTGTCCTCCTCGGCAAAGACGGCCACCGTCTTTTTGCCCATCTCGTTGGCCGCACGCATGATGCGGATGGCGATTTCACCACGGTTGGCAATGAGGATTTTCGAGAATTCGGTCAAAACGGGCATCCTTTGTTGGAACGGTCGATTTGCGGTGGCGTAGGTCTAGGACGAAATTGTCGCAGGGTACAGCAACATGATGTCTGTCTGTCCTGCACGGTCCCATCCCTTGATTTTTACCTCTTCGGACTGTTTCAGAACAGCCACTTGCACCCTATTCTGGAAATTCCGGCCCGCCGCGCTGCAAAAAGCGCCATGTCAGACCCGCTTTGCGCCAAACGGATCAAACGGAATTTGTGATCGGAACATTTTGGGAACATGGCTTTTCTTAATGCACGTTCCGAATTAAGAAGGTCGCATGAGTGATTTCGATGAAATGGACGCCTTTGAGGGCGCTTCGCTGTCCGCCCGCGCCATGGCCGCGCGCCCGCAGCCCTATCTGGACGGGTTGAACCCTGCCCAATGTGCTGCGGTTGAACAGATGGACGGCCCTGTGCTGATGCTGGCGGGGGCGGGCACCGGCAAGACCCGCGCCCTGACTGCGCGAATCGTGCACCTGCTGATGACGGGACGCGCCCGTCCGAACGAAGTGCTGGCCGTGACATTCACCAACAAGGCCGCGCGCGAGATGAAAAACCGCGTGAACCAGATGCTGGGCCAGCAGATCGAAGGGATGCCGTGGCTGGGCACCTTCCACGCCATCTGCGTCAAGCTGTTGCGGCGGCACGCGGAACTGGTGGGGTTGAAGTCGAACTTTACCATTCTGGACACCGACGATCAGTTGCGTCTGCTGAAGCAGCTGGTCAGTGCGGCGGGCATTGACGACAAACGCTGGCCCGCGCGGCAACTGGCCGGTGTTATTGATGCATGGAAAAACCGCGCCCTGACGCCGGACAAGATCCCGTCGGCGGATGCGGGGGCCTACAATCACAAGGGCGTTGAGCTTTATGCCCAATACCAGCGCCGTCTGATCGACCTGAACGCCACCGATTTCGGTGACCTGCTGTTGCATATGGTCACGATCTTTCAGAAACACCCAGATGTGCTGGAGCAATACCAGCGCTGGTTCAAATACATCCTTGTGGACGAATATCAGGACACCAACGTGGCCCAGTACCTGTGGCTGCGGCTGCTGGCGAGCGGGCACAAGAACATCTGTTGCGTGGGCGACGACGACCAGTCGATCTATGGCTGGCGCGGGGCTGAGGTGGGCAACATCCTGCGGTTTGAAAAGGATTTTCCGGGTTCGCATGTGGTGCGTCTGGAACAGAACTACCGCTCGACCCCGCATATTCTAGCGGCGGCCTCGGGGGTGATCGCGGGCAACACCGACCGTCTGGGCAAGACGCTGTGGACCGAGGAGACCGAAGGCGAGATGGTGCGCCTGATCGGTCATTGGGACGGCGAGGAAGAGGCGCGCTGGATCGGTGAAGAGATCGAGGCGGCGCAGCGGGGCACCCGTGGCCTGCGGGCGATGAACCTGGACGAAATGGCGATCCTGGTCCGCGCCTCGCACCAGATGCGCGCGTTCGAGGACCGGTTCCTGACCATCGGCCTGCCGTACCGCGTGATCGGCGGCCCGCGGTTTTACGAGCGGTTGGAGATCCGCGACGCGATGGCCTATTTCCGCATCGTGGTCTCGCCCGACAACGATCTGGCGTTTGAACGTATCGTCAACACGCCCAAGCGCGGCCTGGGCGACAAGGCGCAGCAGACCATCCAGATCACGGCGCGGGCCAATGGTGTGAACCTGGTCGAAGGCGCGCGGATCGCGGTTGAACAAGGGCTGATCAAGGGCAAAGGCGGTGCAGAGTTGCGCAAGCTGGTCGAGGGGATCGACCGGTGGTCCGCGATGCTGCGGGCCAATGGCACCCGCATTCTGGACGATGACGACAGCGTGGTGGACACCGAAACCGACACCGCGCCCGACTATACCCATATCGAACTGGCCGAGGTGATTCTGGATGACAGCGGCTATACCGCCCATTGGCAGAACGACAAGACACCAGAGGCGCCGGGGCGGCTGGAGAACCTCAAGGAGCTGATCAACCAGCTGCACAATTTCGAGAACCTGCAAGGGTTTCTGGAACACGTCAGCCTGATCATGGACAACGAGCAGGAAGGCGAGGGCGCCAAGGTCAGCATCATGACCCTGCACGCGGCCAAGGGGCTGGAATTTCCCATGGTGTTCCTGCCCGGCTGGGAGGACGGCCTGTTCCCGTCGCAACGCTCGATGGATGAAAGCGGGGTCAAGGGGCTGGAGGAAGAGCGCCGCCTTGCCTACGTGGGCATCACCCGCGCCGAAGAGGTCTGTACGATCTCTTTCGTGTCCAACCGGTTCGTATTCGGCCAGTGGCAGTCGGCGCTGCCGTCGCGGTTCATCGATGAATTGCCCGCCGACCACGTCGATGTGCTGACCCCGCCGGGGTTGCATGGTGGCAACTATGGCGCGGCCGGTATGGCCGAGGTCAAATCCCGCCTGCACGATGCGGCAGCCGATGCCAATGTCTACAATTCGCCCGGATGGCGGCGCTTGCAGGCGCGCAGCCAGACGCGCCCCGTCAGCCAGCCGCGCGAATCGCGCAACACCACCATCGACGCCAGCGCGGTCAGCAGCTTTACCGTGGGCGAGCGGGTGTTCCACCAGAAATTCGGCTATGGCGCGGTCGTCGGGATCGAGGGCGACAAGCTGGAGATCGAGTTTGAAAAGGCGGGCACCAAGAAAGTCGTGTCCAAGTTCATCACCGGCACCGACGACCTCCCGTTCTAGGGCAGGTCGCAAACAGCCGCCCGTTGCCGCCTTTGCGCTTGCCGTGAATCGGCATCACTTCTACGCTGATGGTCCAAGGTGCCGCCCAAGGGCGGAGAATTGGGAAGCCGGTGCGACTCCGGCGCTGCCCCCGCAACGGTGAGGGTGGGATGCGATTGGCAAGGCCACTGGGGACACAGCCCCCGGGAAGGCGCCGCTCGCGGGCCGCAAGGCCGCCCGCCCCAAGCCCGGAAACCAGCCTTGGTGTTACGTGAATCGCGGGTGGCGATGAAAGCGGCTGTGCACTGGTCTGTTTTCCGTGCTGCCCTTTCCGAGCCGTCCGACCAAAGGAATACGTCACGGGGCGTGACCGGAAAGGACGACAGATGTTTTCAAAGATCGTGGCAGGGCTTGCCGATCTGGACGATGCCGGTGTCGATGGCGACGCGGCGGCGCGGGCGGGGTTTCTGGAATGGGTGTTCACCCTGCCGCAGGATGTGCGGCCCAGGCAGGCGGCACAGGATGTGCTGTCGCATTGGGAGGATGAAAATCCGGGACCTGCAGTCAGCGCCTTTCGTGACCACCTAGAAGCGGCAACACGCTATGTGCCGACCCCACAGCGCCGTGGCGGGGCCGCAGGGCGACGGGTGGTGCATTAGGCGTTTTGTGAATCACCCAGCACTGCAACACCCTCACCGGTTGTTGGTGTGAGCCAGCAGTGGTTTGTGACAAGCGACTTTGCTGGGCAAACCGATCGACAGGTCTGCTTTGCTTGGGGCCCAAAGCAGCCGTTCGCGCGATCTGCAGGGAATGTCCGGTTCGAGTCCAGAGTGACCTTGCCACTGAGGGCAGTGCCCGACCGCGGGTGGGCATCGGAACGTCCGTGGGTGCCACTTTATTGCTAATCGTTGGCGTGCGGCAGAAGAGGCGCAAGACGGTGAGGAAGCGCCCGCCCGTCGCACCAGAGGTGCGCAGACTATCTTAGGCACGCCTTTGGCGTGACGGGCGGTCGGGCGCTGCCCGGCGGTGCTACGCACCTTGATTCCGGGCTTGGTGGACTTCCGCTACCTCCGCACAGCGGCCAATCGCGCCCCGCGCAGGCGCCACATTCCAAAAATTCCGGCAAGACATAAAAAAACGGCGGCCCCGGGAGGATGGGACCGCCGCCTTTGCAATTGCCGGGACCAGGGAGGAGGAGAGGCCCGACAATTTAAGGTGCGGCAATACCTGGGAGGAGGGACTGCCGCGTATTTTCACCACCGGGCCAGGGAGGAGGAGAGGCCAAGTGGCGATCTGTGTCCCCGTTTGATCGGGGAAAGGGTGCGACGGCACTTGGGAGGAAGGGCCGCCGCCTAGTTCACCACCGGGTCAGGGAGGAGGAGAGACCCAGGTGGCGATCCGTACCCCCGTTTGACCGGGGTATCCTGTGCGGCGACACCTGAGGGAGGAGCGGTGTGGCCGCGTTAGTCACTGCGCAGGTCAGGGAGGAGGAGAGACCGGCAGCGATGTCGTATCCCCGTTTGATCGGGGAAAAGGTGCGGCGGCATCAGGGAGGAGGAGAGATACCGCCGCGTCGTGACGGACATTTCCGGGAGGAGGTGGAAATGCCCGAACTCGAATTAGTTGGCGCCGTAAGCTGCTTCTGTAGCAATGCGGCGGATTTGCGAACGGTGCAGGCCGAGATCAGCGAGATCGCGATCACCCAAGCCTGCCAGCTCGTTGAATGTTTTGCGGTAGACGGCGCGTTTTGCCTGGCGGGCTGCCGCGGCATCCAGGATGCGGGCTGTGGTTGCCAGAAGACGCTCTGTCAGGCTGCTGTATGTTGTTGTCTGGTTCAGATAGGCCATGTTCGTCGGTGCCTCGGATGTGTGTTTCATGTTCGTTTGTGTTCGTGTTGACCTCAATTTAGTGAAATGCTGCGTCTGCACAATAGACGTATCAACATTGCTGCCATGCAGCAAATGCATAGGGATCACTGACCTATTTTCGCAAAGCGCCCAAGCCTTGTGCAGACCGCCGATAGGGGTTGCACCTTTGGCCCCAGATGCCACAACAATGGCGCTGAACAGAGGTAATACATGACACTCACAACTGAACTGATCACCGCCGCGCTGAAACGAGTCGCCTTGCCCGATGGTGGCGACCTGATCAGCCGCGATTTGATTCGTGCCATCCAGATCGACGGTGCCGCCGTGCGATTTGTCATCGAGGCCCCGACGCCCGAGGCGGCGCAGGCCATGGGCGCGGTGCGCGAGGCGGCGCAGGCTGCCGTGGCCGCCGTGCCCGGTGTGGCAAGCGTTCAGGTGGCGCTGACCGCCCACGGCCCCGCGGCCAAACCTGCAGCGCCCCCCAGTCTGAAGATCGGCGGTCACCCCAAGCCGCAGGATGGCCCGACCAAACCGTCGGGGGTTCAGCGTATTCTGGCCATCGGGTCCGGCAAGGGCGGGGTGGGCAAATCCACCGTTTCGTCGAACCTGGCGGTGGCGCTGGCCAAACAGGGCCGCAAGGTCGGCCTGCTGGATGCGGACATCTATGGCCCGTCACAGCCGCGCATGATGGGTGTGAACAAACGCCCTGCATCGCCCGACGGCAAGACGATCATCCCGCTGCACGCCCATGGCGTCACGCTGATGTCCATCGGCTTCATGATGGAAGAGGGCAAGGCCGTGGTCTGGCGGGGTCCGATGCTGATGGGCGCGCTGCAACAGATGCTGGGGCAGGTGCAGTGGGGCGAGCTGGACGTGCTGCTGGTCGACCTGCCGCCGGGCACGGGCGATGTGCAGCTGACGCTGTGCACCAAATCCGAACTGACGGGGGCCATCGTCGTCAGCACGCCGCAGGACGTGGCGCTGATTGATGCGCGCAAGGCGCTGGATATGTTCAAGACGCTGAAAACGCCTGTGCTGGGCCTGATCGAGAACATGTCGATGTTCATCTGTCCCGATTGCGGCGCGCAGCACGAGATCTTTGGCACCGGCGGCGTGGCGGCCGAGGCGCAGAAGATGGGTGTGCCTTTGCTGGGGGCCTTGCCGATTGATCTGGAAACGCGACTGGCGGGCGACAATGGCACGCCGGTGGCGGCTGGCGACGGGCCGATGGCACAGGCCTATGCGCGGATTGCCAAGGGGCTGATCGACGGCGGCATGGCGTGATCTGCCTCCGATCCTGCGCGCGGTTTGCCTCTATATATATGCAAGCCGTGCGCGCTGCGCTGCGCGTCAGCGCAAAGCCTGCGGATAATGGCCCCATCTCAGATGTATCAGGGTGAACGCTCCGCCCTACGGATGTCATTATCCCGCCTCTGAGGATTCATCAGAACTGACGGCTGCGTGGCATGGGCTCTGCCATCTCGTGCAGCCTTTTCATCAAACCTCGCGCACCGCGGCTGCTCTGGCTTGTGCCTCGACGGTTGTGGCGGCGTGGAATGACAGATGGTCAAGCTTGGAGAGACGCCCCCGGGCGTTCTGCCTGCAACTTGCCGTTTGGGAATTCATGGGACCGACGTGGGTGGCGGCGGTCATTGTGGGAAATCATGGGACGCAGGTGGGAAATGCGCCTGAACTTCCGAATCACGGGGCCGTGATTCTGGGATTTCGGGGTGATTCAGGGTCGCTCTTCGAAAACCACTTGAGAACATAAGGGAAACATGGGATATCCTGGCTCCTTGTGGATAAGTTTTTTGGGAAATTATGGGCGGCCGATTTTAGGCTCACGGCCGCACAAGATGTTGTGTTCGATCCGTTATCCTGAACAAATTAAGCCAAAATCCGCCGATTTTTATCCACAATATGTTGTGTATAACGTGCCGCCCGGACAACAATTTGTGGCTGGGTCCCATAAAAAACTATTGCCGCCCATGAATTCCCATGCGATCACTTGTTCATCGGATGAGAACGAGACACGGGGCACCAAACGACCCCACGCAGACAAACAAGACTCTAGCAGGTTTCATACAGGCACCTCGCTTTCATCAGACCAAAGATCCGGCGCGCGAGCGAGCAGACATCCCCCCAGGTGGCGCGCGCAGCTGGACATCCCGCCCAGCGGGACAAGGCGGCGGGTTGATCAGTGGCAGCAGATCAACCCGCCGTTTTTATTTCAAGCTCTGGGGGCGGCATTCGCGGGGGCGCGAGACACACAAAGCCCGAACCATAACGGGCGCAACATTGGGACGGACCAGGCCAGATGGCACGCAGGTTCAGAGGCGAAAGCGACCACAAGGTGGACGCAAAGGGCAGGGTGTCAATCCCGGCCTCGTTTCGTCGTGTGATCGAAGGATCCGATCCTGACTGGAAAGAAGGCCTGCCGCCCCGCATCATCATCGTTTACGGCGGCAAGACCCGGTCCTATCTCGAAGGCTTTACCATCGAGGCCATGGACGAGGTTGACGAGAAAATCTCGAAACACCCGCGCGGCTCGGCCAAGCGTAAGGCGATGGAACGTCTGTATTCGACACAGGCCATCGAAACCGTGGTGGATGAGACGGGCCGCATCGTTCTGTCCGCAAAGCTGCGCGAAAAGATCGGCCTGACCGACATGGCCCGCTTTGCCGCTTCGGGCGATACTTTTGAAATCTGGAACCCGGACACCTTTGATGCGGTCCATGACGACCTTGAGGGCGACGGCTATGACCCGGACCTTGATCCGTCCGTCTACCTGGACGGGGAGCTGGACTGATCATGGCTGGGGGGCCACATATTCCGGTTCTGATCAACGCCATCCTGCGCCATTGCGCGCCCATCACGGGGACATGGCTGGACGGAACCTTTGGCGCGGGGGGCTATACCCGTGCGCTGCTTGAGGCGGGCGCAGATCGCGTGATCGCCGTGGACCGTGACCCGCTGGCCTTCGAGATGGCGGCGGGCTGGGCGGGCGACTATGGCGACCGGATCGTCATGCAGCAGGGCGTGTTTTCCAAGCTCGACGAATATGCACAGGATCTGGACGGTGTTGTACTGGATCTGGGTGTCAGCTCGATGCAGCTGGACCTGGCCGAGCGCGGCTTTTCCTTCATGCGCGACGGGCCGCTGGACATGCGGATGAGCCAGGACGGTCCTTCGGCGGCTGATCTGGTCAACAACGCGGAAGAGGCGGTGCTGGCCAATATCCTGTTTCACTACGGCGAAGAGCGCGCCAGCCGCCGCATCGCCAAGGCGATTGTGCGCGAACGGAGCGTCGCGCCGATCACCACCACCCTGCGTCTGGCCAAGATTGTCGAATCCTGCCTGCCACGGTCCAAGCCGAACCAGTCGCACCCCGCCACCCGCAGCTTTCAGGCGCTGCGCATTGCGGTGAATGACGAATACGGCGAGCTTTATCAGGGGCTTATGGCGGCCGAGCGGGCGTTGAAACCCGGCGGGCAACTGGCTGTGGTCACGTTCCATTCGGTCGAGGACCGCATGGTCAAACGCTTTTTGACCGCGCGCACCGGCAGTCAGGCCAACGCCAACCGCTATGCCCCCGAGACCGAAACCGAAGCCGCGCAGTTTACCCAGAAAACCCGCAAGGCCATTGCCGCTGACGCCGACGAGGTGGACGCCAACCCGCGCGCACGGTCGGCCAAGTTGCGGGTGGCGACGCGCACCGAGGTTCCCGCAGGTCAGATTGACGCAAAATCCATAGGTATGCCGCATACGGCTGGAGTGTTCGAATAAATGAGATCGGTTCTTTATATTCTGACAGTGATGACCGTGATCGGGTTGGCGTTCTGGGCCTACCGCGAGAATTACGCGACGCAAAAGGCCCTGTCCCAGACAGACAGGCTGCGCCACCAGATCCAGCAGTCCCATGCGCGGCTGGCAGTGTTGCGCGCTGAATGGGCCTATCTGAACCGTCCCGACCGTCTGCGCGATCTGGCGGATGTGAATTTCGACAGCCTTGGCCTGTTGCCGCTGGCACCGGAGCAGTTTGGCATGATTGATCAGGTCGCCTATCCGCCTGCGCCCGAATTCCTGCCCATCACCAACCCCGTGGATGTCTCGAACATGGAGGCAAGCGAATGATCCGCGTCCCCCTGCGCCCGCTGGCGCGTATCCTGCCTGCCCGTGCGAACGGCGAGAACCCCGATGCGATCGAGCGTGAGAACAAGCGCATCCGCCACGAGGAAATGCGCGACCGGATGCGGGCGCGGGCGGAAAGCCGTCTGCTGATTTTGGGCATGTTCTTTGTCTGCGCCTTTGTTGTGGTGGGCGCGCGTATGGGGCTGTTGTCGATTTCCGAGCCGATGGAGCCGCGCGCCTATGCGCCGGGGGCGTCCATTTCCGCCGCCCGTGCGGACATCGTCGACCGCAATGGCGCGCTTCTGGCGACCAACTTTGAGACACACGCGCTGTATGCGCAGCCGACACACATGATCGACCCGGTCGCCGCCGCTGAAAAACTGGTACAGATCTTCCCGGACCTGGATCACGACCGGCTGGTCCGCGACTTTACCGGCAAGCGCAAGTTCCTGTGGATCAAGAAGACCATGAGCCCCGAGCAGATGCAGGCCGTACACGAGATCGGCGATCCGGGCCTGATGTTCGGTCCGCGCGATATGCGGCTTTATCCCAACGGCACGCTGGCGGCCCATGTTCTGGGCGGCGCGTCCTTTGGCAAGGAAGGCGTCAGCGCCGCCGAGGTGATCGGTGTGGCCGGGGTCGAGAAATATTTCGACAACTATCTGCGCGATCCCGACAATGCGGGCAAGCCGCTGGCCCTGTCGCTGGACCTGACCGTGCAGGCCGCCGCCGAGCGGGTGCTGTGGGGCGGCATGAAGCTGATGAACGCCAAGGGCGCCACATCGGTTCTGATGGACGTGCACACGGGCGAGGTGATCTCGGTCGTGTCCCTGCCGACCTTTGATCCCAACAACCGTCCGCGCCCCGCAATCACCGGTGATCCGTCGGACAGCCCGCTGTACAACCGGTCAGTGCAGGGCGTGTACGAACTGGGTTCGGTGTTCAAGATTTTCGCAGCCGCGCAGGCCATTGATCTGGGGCTGGTCACCGCCGACACGATGATCGACACCACGCCGCCGATGCGGGTGGGCGGCTATCCCATCGGTGAATTCAACCGCAAGAACTATGGCGTGATCAGCGTGACCGACGTCATCATGCATTCCTCCAACCGTGGATCGGGCCGGTTGGCCTTGCAGATCGGTGTGGCGCGTCAGCAGGAATTCCTGAAAAAGCTGGGTTTCTTTGAAGCGACCCCCTTCGAGATTGTCGAAGCGGCCCAGGGCAAGCCTTTGCTGCCCAAGCAATGGACCGACCTGAGTGCGGTGACCATTTCCTATGGCCACGGGCTGTCGAGCTCGCCCATGCAACTGGCTGCTGCCTATTCGGCGATTGCCAACGGTGGCTATATCGTAAAGCCGACGATCCTGAAGCAGGACGTGCGCAGCCTGCAAGGCGAACGGGTGATGAGCGCCAAGGCCGCTGCTGACGCCCGCATGATGTTGCGCAAGGTGGTGACCGACGGCACCGCCAGCTTCGGCGAAGTGCCCGGCTATGCGGTGGGCGGCAAGACCGGATCGGCGGACAAGCCCAATCCGCAGGGCGGCTATTACAAGGACCGCAACATCTCGACCTTTGCCAGCATGTTCCCGACCAATGACCCCAAGTACGTGTTGGTCGTGTCGCTGGACGAGCCGGTGGAGACATCGGGCGACAAGCCGCGCCGCACCGCCGGTTGGACCACCGTGCCCGTCGCCGCCGAGATGATCCGTCGCCTCGCACCGCTGCTGGGTTTGCGACCAACCGTTGAACCGACCACACTGGCTGATATAACGCTGACCAGCAGCAACTAAGCCGAAAAGGCAACTCTATGGTCACGCCCCGCAGTATCACGTTGAATTCTCTGGGGCTGATGGCCGTGTCGGGGGCGAATCCGCCGCTGGTCAACCTGTGCGTTGACAGCCGCGAAGCGCGCGAGGGCACGTTGTTTGCCGCCATGCCGGGCAGCCGTGTGCACGGAGCCAGCTTTATCGAGGGCGCGTTGCAGCGCGGTGCTTCTGCCATTCTGACGGACCGGGCGGGGGCCGAACTGGCGCGTGACGCACTTGCGGCCTCTGACGCGGCGCTCGTGATCACCGACACCCCGCGCGAGACATTGGCCCGCACCGCCGCGTTGTTCTTTGGCGCGCAGCCGCAGGTGATGGTCGCAGTCACCGGCACCAATGGCAAAACATCTGTCTCGACCTTTGTGCGGCAGATCTGGATCGAAATGGGCCTGTCCGCGATCAACCTTGGCACCACAGGCGTCGAGGGCGCATGGACCGCCCCGCTGGCCCACACCACGCCCGAGCCGATCACCCTGCACCGCACGCTGGCGGCGGCTGCTTCGCGCGGGATCACCCATGCCGCGATGGAGGCCTCGTCGCACGGGCTGGACCAGCGGCGGCTGGACGGTGTGGTGCTGAAGGCCGCAGGCTTTACAAATTTCACGCAGGACCATCTGGATTATCACCATAGCTTTGACGCCTATTTCGACGCCAAGGCGGGCCTGTTCGCCCGTGTGTTGCCAGAGGACGGCATCGCCGTGATCAACATCGACGACGAACGCGGCATCGACATGGCCGCCATCGCCAAGGCGCGGGGCCAGCAGGTCATGACCGTGGGCCGTGCGGGGGGCGATCTGCATCTGGCAGGGCAACGCATGGACGCCACGGGGCAGGACATCCGGCTGGTGCATCTGGGCAAGGTCTATCAGGCGCGTCTGAACCTGATCGGGGATTTTCAGGCGGACAACGTGGCGCTGGCTGCGGGCCTTGTCATCGCCTGCGGGGCAGAGCCATCGCACGTGTTCGACACGCTGCCGCATCTGGTGACGGTCAGGGGCCGCATGCAGCTGGCTGCCAGCCGCGAAAACGGGGCGGCGGTGTTTGTGGATTTTGCCCACACGCCCGATGCGATCGAAACCGCCCTGTCCGCCATGCGCCCGCATGTGATGGGCCGCCTGATTGCCATCGTCGGCGCGGGCGGTGACCGTGACGCAGGCAAACGCCCGTTGATGGGGGCCGCCGCGGCGGCGAACGCCGATGTGGTGATCGTCACCGACGACAACCCCCGCTCCGAAGATCCCGCCACCATCCGTGCCGCCGTTCTGGGCGGCTGTCCCGAGGCGCTTGAGGTCGGGGACCGGGCGGAGGCGATCCTGCGCGGTGTGGACATGCTGGAGCCGGGCGACGCGCTGCTGATTGCGGGCAAGGGGCACGAGACGGGGCAGATTGTTGGTGACGACGTGCTGCCCTTTGACGACGCGGAACAGGCGAGCCTGGCCGTCGCCGCTCTGGAAGGACGCCTGACATGACAGATCCGCTGTGGACCGCCGCCGATGCCGCCGAGGCCACTGGCGGCACCGTCACCAAGGATTGGGTCGCAAGGGGTGTGTCCATCGACACCCGCACGCTGGAACCGGGCGATTTGTTTGTGGCCCTGAAAGACGTGCGCGACGGTCATGATTTTGTGGCGCAAGCCCTTGCGAAAGGGGCCGCTGCAGCTCTGGTGACCCATGTGCCCGACGGTGTTGCCAAGGACGCGCCGTTGCTGATCGTGCCCGACGTGCTGAAGGCGCTGGAGGCCCTGGGCCGCAAGGGCCGCGCCCGCACCCGTGCCCGCGTCGTCGCGGTGACCGGCAGTGTCGGCAAGACCTCGACCAAGGAAATGTTGCTGGCCATGCTCTCGGACCAGGGCCGCACCCATGCCTCGGTTGCCAGCTACAACAATCACTGGGGTGTGCCGCTGACGCTGGCGCGGATGCCGCAGGACACCGAATACGCGGTGATCGAGATCGGCATGAACCACCCCGGAGAGATCGCCCCGCTGGCCCGCATGGCGCGGCCTCACGTGGCGCTGATCACCACCGTGGCCGCCGCACACCTTGAAGCATTCGACGACATCACCGGCATCGCGGTGGAAAAGGCCAGCATCATCGACGGTCTGGAATACGGCGGCGCGGCCATCCTGAACAATGACGTGGAAACCGCAGCAATCCTGCAGGCCAAGGCGCTGGACGCCAAGCGCAAGGATGTGGGCTTTGGCTGGCACGGCTTTGACTATGTTCTGAAGGATGTGCGGCTGCTCAGCGACACCACGGTCGTGCAGGCCGAAGTGGACGGCACCCCGCTGGTGTTCAAGATCGCGACGGCGGGGCAGCATTTCGCGATGAACGGACTGGGCGCGCTGGCCGCCTGCGCCGAGCTTGGGGCCGATCTGGCGCTGGCGGCGCAAAGTTTGGGGCGGTGGACGCCCTTCAAGGGGCGCGGCGCGCGCGAGACGATCTTTCTTGATCCGGTCGAACGTGACCTGACGCTGGAGCTGATCGACGACAGCTATAATGCCAACCCCACGTCGATGGCGGCGGCGCTGGACGTGCTGGCCGCCGCAGAGGTCACCCACGACACGGGCCGTGTGCGCCGGGGTCGGCGGATCGCGGTGCTGGGCGACATGAAAGAGCTGGGCGATGATGCCGTAAGACTACACGCACAACTGGCCGATCTGGACGCGATGGAAAACATCGACCGCGTGCATTGCATCGGCCCGCTGATGCGCACGCTGTATGATACGCTGCCCGAACATCAGCGCGGCCGCTGGTGCGAAACCTCCGAAGAGATGGCCAAGGTGTTGCGCGCACGTCTGGATGCAGGCGATGTTGTGCTGGCCAAAGGCTCGCTCAGCATGAAACTGGCGCTGGTCGTTGACGCTATCCGCAAAATGGGCCATCCGGTCGAAAACGCCTGAACCCGCTTCGGGACAGAATAATAATATGAGATGGAACATCTGAAATGCTTTATTGGTTGACCGCACTGTCGGACGGTGGCGATGTTTTTAACCTCTTTCGCTATATCACCTTCCGCGCCGGCGGGGCCTTTTTGACGGCGCTTCTGTTCGGATTTATCTTTGGTCAGCCGCTGATCAACGTGCTGCGCCGCACTCAGGGCAAGGGCCAGCCGATCCGTGATGACGGCCCCGAGGGGCATTTCGTCAAGGCGGGCACGCCGACCATGGGCGGGCTGCTGATCGTGGGGGCGCTGTTGACCTCGACCTTGCTGTGGGCGCGGCTGGACAATCCGTTCATCTGGGTCGTGCTGTTCGTCACCATATCCTTTGCCGCCATCGGCTTTGCCGACGACTATGCCAAAGTGTCCAAGCAGACGACGGCAGGGGTGTCGGGCAAGATGCGCCTGCTGCTGGGGTTCCTGATCGCGGGCATCGCGGGCTATGTCTCGGCGCTGTATCATCCGGCCGAGTTGCAGAACCAGCTGGCGCTGCCGGTGTTCAAGGACACGCTGATCAACCTTGGCTATCTGTTCGTGCCCTTTGCCATCATCGTGATCGTGGGGTCGGCCAATGCGGTCAACCTGACCGACGGTCTGGACGGGCTGGCCATCATGCCGGTGATGATCGCCGCAGGCGCGCTGGGCGTGATCGCCTATGCAGTGGGCCGCGTCGACTTTACCGATTATCTTGACGTGCATTATGTGCCGGGCACCGGTGAAATCCTGATTTTCACTGCAGGTCTCTTTGGGGGCGGGCTGGGCTTTTTGTGGTACAACGCGCCCCCCGCCGCGGTGTTCATGGGCGACACCGGCAGCCTTGCCTTGGGCGGTGCGCTGGGTGCCATCGCGGTGGCGACCAAGCACGAACTGGTGCTGGCCATCGTCGGCGGTCTGTTCGTGGTCGAGGCGCTGAGCGTCATCATCCAGGTGCTGTATTTCAAGCGCACCGGCAAGCGCGTGTTCCTGATGGCACCGATCCACCATCACTATGAGAAAAAAGGCTGGGCCGAACCGCAGATCGTCATCCGCTTCTGGATCATCTCGCTGATCTTGGCGATGATCGGTCTGGCGACGTTGAAGGTCCGGTAATCATGCCCGCATCTGCGCGTCTGCGGTTTGAAGAAATCCAAGAGAGGCGCTGCCCGCAAGGGCAGGGACGGCGCAGACCTCTCGCAACCCATACCACAAAGGACTGTGTCCAATGATCCCCGTCCAAGGTTTCCAAGGTGCCCGCGTCGCCATTCTTGGGCTGGGCCGTTCGGGCCTGTCGGCCGCACGTGCGCTGGCAGCCGGTGGCGCGGTGCCGATCTGTTGGGATGACAACCCCGCCGCACAGGCCAAGGCCGAGGCTGAAGGGTTCACCGTTCAGGACCTGCATCATCCCAGCGCCTTTGACGACATTGCGCGGCTGATCGTCAGCCCCGGCATTCCGCATCTGTACCCTGCGCCCAATTCGATCGTGGCTGCCGCCCAGCTTGCGGGCGTGCCCGTGGACAATGACATCGGCCTGTTCTTCCAGAGCTTTGCGACGCCGGAATGGGCCTCTTACGACACTGCGCCGCGTGTGATCGCGGTCACCGGATCGAACGGTAAATCGACCACCTCGGCGCTGATCCATCACATTCTGAGCGAAGCGGGCCGTGACAGCCAGCTTGCGGGCAACATCGGGCGCGGGGTGCTGGACATCGACCCGCCCGAGGATGGCGGCGTTGTGGTGCTGGAGCTGTCCTCCTATCAGACCGATCTGGCGCGCAGCCTGACGCCGGATGTGGCCGTGTTCACCAACCTCAGCCCCGACCATCTGGACCGGCACGCGGGGATGGGCGGCTATTTCGCGGCCAAGCGTCGCCTGTTCGCCGAGGGCGGCCCCGACCGCGCGGTGATCGGCGTGGACGAGGTTGAGGGACGCTTTCTGGCAGGGCAACTGGCCGAGGGGCCGACGGACGACCGCGTGATCCGCATTTCGGTCGCGGCGAAACTGGCCGGACCCGGCTGGAACGTCTTTGCGCGCAAGGGGTTCCTGTCGGAATACCGCAAGGGCAAACAGGTGGCCTCGATCGACCTGCGCGGGGTCAAGGGGTTGCCGGGCGCGCACAATCATCAGAACGCTTGCGCCGCCTTTGCCGCCTGCCGGTCGCTCGGGCTGGCCCCGCGCGTGATCGAGGCAGCGTTTCACAGTTTCGGCGGTCTGCCGCACCGCAGCCAGCTGATCGCGGAGGCGGGCGGCGTGTCCTATGTGAACGACAGCAAGGCCACCAATGTGGACAGTGCGCTGAAGGCGCTGGAGGCGTTCCAGAACATCCGCTGGATCTGCGGCGGCTTGCAGAAAGAGGGCGGGCTGGGCCCGCTGAACGCGGTGTCGGGAGCGGTCAAAAAGGCCTATGTGATCGGGCGCGAAGCGGCGGCTTTTGCCGTGCAACTGGACGCCGAAACCGAAGTCTGCGGCACGATGGCAAAGGCGGTCGCGGCAGCGATGGCCGACGCCGAGGCGGGCGATACGGTGCTGTTGGCGCCGGCGGCGGCCAGCTTCGATCAATACGACAGCTTCGAGAAACGCGGCGATGATTTCGTGGCGGAGGTCAAAACGCGGCTGGGGTTGGCTTAGGCTGCCGCAATCGCCCGCGCGGCGGCCATGCCCGACGACCACGCCCACTGAAAATTGTAGCCGCCCAGCCAGCCGGTGACATCCACCGCTTCACCGATGGCATAGAGGCCCGGAACGTCCTTGGCCTGCATCGTTTTTGACGACAGTGCGTCGGTGTCGATGCCGCCCAGGGTGACCTCGGCGGTGCGGTAGCCTTCGGTGCCGGTAGGCGTCAGGTGCCAGTTCTGGATGCGGTCCACCAGCGTGTCGATGCGGGCGTCGGACTGGTCGGCCAGATTGCCGGTCAGCGCCCAGTCGTCTTTCATGAAATCCACCAGCCGCGCGGGCAGGTGGGTGGCCAGTTCCGTCGTCAGGTTGCGCCGCCCGTACTGCTGGCGCTGCGCGCGCAGGGCGGGGGCGATGGTGTTCTGTGGGTCAAGGTTCAGCGTGACGCTCTGACCCTCGCGCCAATAGCTGGACACTTGCAGCACTGCAGGGCCGGACAGGCCGCGGTGGGTGAACAGCACCGCCTCGTCAAAGCTGGGGCCGTCCGCAACCATGCGGGCGGGCGCGGCGATACCGGCCAGCGGGACAAAGCGCCCTTCGGCAAAGGTGAAGGGGACCAGTCCGGGGCGGGTTTCGGTCACCGGCAGGCCGAACTGGCGCGCGATGTCATAGGCCAGGCCGGTGGCCCCCATCTTGGGGATCGATTTGCCGCCCGTGGCCAGAACCAGATTCTGCGTCTGGATTTGCAAAGGGCCGTCAGGAGTTTGCAGCGCGACCAAAAAGCCGTCGCCAGACTTTGCAACATTCTGCACAGAGGTTTGCAAATGCAGTGCGACCCCTGCATCGGCCATCAGCCCCGTCAACATTGCCACGATCTGTTTGGCAGAGCCGTCGCAGAACAGCTGTCCCAAGGTTTTCTCGTGCCAGGCAATGCCATGGCGGTCGACCAGTTCGATGAAATCCCACTGTGTGTACCGCGCCAGCGCCGATTTGGCGAAATGCGGGTTGGCGGACAGAAACGCCTGCGGGTCGCAGTACATATTGGTGAAATTGCACCGCCCACCGCCCGAGATGCGGATTTTCTCGCCGGGGGCCTTGGCGTGGTCCACGATCATCACGCGTTTGCCCATGTGCCCACCCGCATGGGCCGCGCACATCATGCCGGCCGCACCGGCGCCTATGATCAGCGTGTCAATCTGCATCGCTCTGCCCTGCCTGATTGTGCGGGTGTGGTCAAGAAACCGCTGACAGGCTTTGACGATGACCTTCAAGGACATAGGTAGGGGGCAACGCAATACAGAAAGGACCGACCCCCGTGAACACCCTAGATGCCGGCACGCCCTTCCCGCAAATCCAGATGAATACCGTCGGCGGCGGCACCCGTACGCTGGGCAAGGCGCACAATGGTCACGAATGGCAGCTGGTCGTCGTCTATCGCGGCCTGCACTGTCCGATCTGCAAGCGCTATCTGTCGCAGCTTCAAGAGATGGCATCGGCCTTTTACGACCAGAAGGTCGAGGTCATCGTGGTCTCTGCCGATCCGCTGGAGAAGGCGCAGAAAATGGTGGAGGAGCAGGCGCTTGAACTGCCTGTTGCCTATGATCTCAGCCCCGAGCAGATGGCGCAGCTGGGCCTGTATATCTCTGACCCGCGCAGCCCGCAGGAAACCGATCGCCCCTTTGCCGAGCCGGGCACATTCGTGGTGAATGGCGCGGGAAACCTGCAAATCGTCGACGTGTCGAACGCGCCTTTTGCGCGGCCCGATCTGGATGCGCTGCTGCGCGGTATCACCTTTGTGCGCGAAAAGGACTATCCCGTGCGCGGCACCCGCGCCCGCCCCTGATCGGCGGGTGGTTGCCCAGTGACCGACAGGGGTGAAACACACTAGCCCGCAAGGACTTTTCCAGCTATGATGCGCATCAGACCCCGCAAAGGGGCGACCTGAGGCAGTTCTAGGCGGTTTGACATGACAGAAATGGTGTATGGTGCAGCACCGGTGCGCGATGGCGAGCCGATCCTGCCGAAATGGTGGCGCACAATCGACATGTGGTCGATGTCGTGCATTCTCATCCTGTTCACGATCGGACTGCTGTTGGGACTGGCCGCATCGCCGCCGCTGGCCGCGAAGAACGGTTTTGAAGCCTTTCACTATGTGCAACGACAGGCGTTTTTCGGATGTGTCGCGCTGGTCGCCATGATGCTGACCTCGATGATGACGCCGGTGATGGTGCGCCGACTGGCAGTTGTAGGGTTCCTTCTGACATTCGTGGCGCTGTTGCTGCTGCCGTTCTTCGGCACCGATTTCGGCAAGGGTGCGACGCGGTGGTTCTCGCTGGGCTTTGCCAGCGTGCAGCCTTCCGAGTTCCTGAAGCCGGGTTTCGTGGTTGTCTGTGCGTGGATGATGGCCGCAGGCCAGGACCTGAATGGCCCTCCGGGGCGTATGTGGTCGTTCATCCTGTGTGTGACGATCGTGCTGATGCTGGCCTTGCAGCCCGACTTTGGTCAGGCCTGTCTGGTGCTGTTCGGCTGGGGCGTGATGTATTTCGTCGCCGGTGCACCGATGCTGCTGCTGGTGGGCATGGCGGGGCTGGTCGTGATGGCGGGCACCGTGGCCTATTCCAGCTCCGAACACTTTGCGCGCCGGATTGACGGCTTTCTGAGCGCGGACATCGACCCCACAACGCAGCTGGGCTATGCCACCAACGCGATCCGCGAAGGTGGCCTGTTCGGCGTTGGTGTCGGCGAGGGCGAGGTGAAATGGTCGCTTCCCGATGCGCACACCGACTTTATCATTGCCGTGGCGGCCGAAGAATACGGGCTGATCCTCGTGCTGGTCATCATCGCGCTTTACACGGTTGTGGTGGTGCGGTCGCTGCTGCGCCTGATGCGCGAGCGTGATCCGTTCATCCGGCTGGCGGGCACCGGTCTGGCCTGTACCTTTGGCGTGCAGGCGATGATCAACATGGGTGTGGCCGTGCGGTTGCTGCCGGCCAAGGGGATGACGCTGCCTTTTGTCAGCTATGGCGGCTCGTCCGTCATCGCCTCGGGCATTGCGCTGGGGATGCTGCTGGCATTCACCCGCACACGGCCCCAGGGCGAGATCAGCGATTTGCTGGGCCGGGGCCGCGGCCGATGACACAGCCGCTTTTGTTGATCGCAGCCGGTGGCACGGGCGGACATATGTTCCCCGCGCAGGCGCTGGCCGAAGAGATGTTGCGGCGTGGCTGGCGGGTCAAGCTGTCTACGGACGCGCGCGGCGCGCGCTATACGGGCGGCTTTCCACATTCGACGCAGATCGAACAGATCAGCAGCGCAACCTTTGCGCGTGGTGGTCTGCTGGCCAAGGCAGCCGTGCCCTTCCGCATCGCGGGCGGCGTGCTGGGGGCGATTTACAAGATGATGCGTGACCGGCCCGACGTCGTTGTGGGCTTTGGCGGCTATCCGTCGATCCCGGCGATGGCGGCGGCGACCGCGCTGCGCCTGCCGCGCATGATCCACGAACAGAACGGCGTGCTGGGCCGTGTGAACCAGATTTTCGCCAAACGCGTTCTTGCGGTGGCTTGTGGCACGTGGCCGACCCAACTGCCCGAGGGCATCGAAGGCTATTACGTCGGCAACCCCGTGCGGCGTGCGGTGCTGGAACGGGCCGAGGCGGGCTATATCGTGCCCGGCGATTACCCGATGGAACTGCTGGTGATCGGTGGCAGCCAGGGCGCGCGCATCCTCAGCGATGTGGTCCCGCCCGCCATTGCGCAGCTGCCCATCGAGATGGTGCGCAACATCCGTGTCAGCCATCAGGCCCGCGAAGAAGACATTGAGCGGGTCGCGGAATATTATGCCCAGTCCGGCATCAACGCCGATGTACAGCCGTTCTTTGACGACGTGCCGCGCCGCATGACCGAGGCGCAGCTGGTGATTTCACGCTCGGGCGCATCGTCCGTGGCTGACATTGGCGTGATCGGCCGTCCGTCGATCCTGATCCCTTTTGCCGCCGCGACCGGCGACCACCAGACCGCAAACGCACGCGGGCTGGTCGATGCGGGGGCTGCCATCCTGATCCCCGAGGATGCGCTGACCCCTGCCAGCCTGGCCGAACAGATCCATGCTGTTCTGGACAATCCGAACGGGGCATTGCAAATGGCCTCCGCCGCGCATGGCCACGCCAAACCGGCAGCCGCGCTTGAACTGGCCGTGATGGTCGAAACCCTCGCGGGGAGAGGAACAGAAGAATGAACGCCGCCACAAAACTGCCCGGAGACGTCGGCCCCATTCATTTCGTCGGCATTGGCGGGATCGGCATGTCGGGCATTGCCGAAGTGTTGTTGAACCACGGCTATGTGGTGCAAGGATCGGACCTGAAGAAATCCAAGATCACCGACCGGCTGGAAGAGTTGGGCGCGCTGGTGTTCGAAGGCCAGCGGGCCGAAAACATCGAAGATGCGCAGGTGGTGGTGATTTCCTCGGCGATCAAGCCGGGCAACGCCGAACTGGACGCTGCCCGTGCACGCGGTCTGCCCATCGTGCGCCGCGCCGAGATGCTGGCCGAGCTGATGCGGCTGAAATCGAACATCGCCATTGCGGGCACCCACGGCAAGACCACGACCACGACAATGGTGGCGGCCCTGCTGGACGAGGGCAAGTTTGACCCCACGGTGGTCAACGGCGGGGTGATCCACGCCTATGGCAGCAATGCCCGCAAGGGCGAGGGCGAATGGATGGTGGTCGAAGCGGATGAAAGCGACGGCACCTTCAACCGTCTGCCCGCGACGATTGCCATCGTTACAAACATCGACCCCGAGCATATGGAGCACTGGGGCACCGAGGAAAACCTGCACAAGGGGTTCCTGGATTTCGTGTCCAACATTCCCTTTTACGGGCTGGCGGTGTGCTGCACCGATGATGCGGATGTGCAAAGCCTTGTGGGCAAGCTGACCGACCGGCGCGTCACCACATACGGGTTCAACGCGCAGGCCGATGTACGGGCGGTCAACCTGACCTATGTCAACGGCGTGGCGCATTTCGACATCGTGCTGCGGGCCGAGGACAAGATCATCGAAGGCTGCACCCTGCCGATGCCGGGCGACCACAACGTGTCGAACGCGCTGGCGGCGGTGGCCGTGGCGCGGCATCTGGGCATGAAAAGCGGCGAGATCCGCAAGGCGCTGGCCAATTTCGGCGGGGTGAACCGCCGCTTTACCCGCGTGGGTGTTGTCGACGGTGTGACCATCATCGACGACTACGGCCACCATCCGGTTGAAATCGCAGCCGTGCTGCGCGCCGCACGGCAGGCGACCCAAGGTCGCGTGATCGCGGTGCACCAACCGCACCGTTATTCGCGCCTGTCGCATCACTTTGACGAATTCTGTGCCTGTTTCAACGACGCCGATGTGGTCGGCATCGCCGAGGTTTACGCGGCGGGCGAACAGCCCATTCCCGGTGCATCGCGCGATGATCTGGTTGCCGGGCTGACCCGCAGCGGGCACCGCCACGCCTTTGCCGTGATGGACGAGGATGATCTGGAGCGGCTGGTGCGCGCGCACGCGCGTCCCGGTGACATGGTTGTCTGTCTTGGGGCAGGGACGATCAGCACATGGGCCAACGCCTTGCCAAAACGGTTGCAAAAGGGCGCGGCATGACCTTGCTGTGGCTCTCGGTGGCGTGGGTCTTTGCCGCCGCCGCCGTGGCCATGCTGCCGATGCGCCGCCAATATGTGCCCGGTGTCGCCTTGCTGATCGCGGCGCCTGTTCTGATCGTGATGATCGGTCTGCAGGTGGCGTGGTGGGCCGGGCTGCTGGCCTTTGCTGCCTTTGTTTCGATGTTTCGCAATCCGCTGCGCTATTTCTACGCACGCCTGAGGGGGCAACGACCGGAGCTTCCTGACCAATGACACTTTCACTGATATTCGCCTGTCTCTGGGCGCTGGCCGCCAATGTGATCGCCATGACGCCAAGCCGTGATCACCATTGGCGCGTGGCCTATGTCCTGATTGCGGTTGGCATTCCGATCCTTGGGTTTGTCACGATGCAGCACGGGCCGTGGATCGGCCTGTTGGTGATGGTGGCAGGCGTGTCGATGCTGCGCTGGCCGGTGATTTACCTGGGGCGCTGGCTGCGCAGCCGGACGCTGGGAAAATGATCCCGTTTTCGGCCTTTGTCCCGCCGCTGATCCTGGGGGCCGTGGCGATGTACATCGGCCTGCGCGGCTATATCCGGCTGTATCTGTATTATGTGCCGCTGTCGCTGGTGATCATCGCCGCGCTGATCTGGCTCAGCCTTGGTGTGCCACCCTACAACAACAGCGTGATCGTGGCTTTGCTGGCAATGGGCCTGTTTCTTTGCGCCTGTTTTGGTATGGGGTGGGTCATTCACCGTATCCTGACCCGCAAGAGCAGAACCTGACATGACCGATCTTCCGCCCGTCCGTGGCAAGCTGACCCCCAATCGCGACCTCAGCGATCTGACATGGCTGCGCGTGGGCGGGCCTGCGGACTGGTTGTTCCAGCCTGCGGACGAGGAGGACCTGGCGCAGTTCCTGGCGGCGTTGCCAGAGGATGTGGCCGTGTTCCCGATGGGCGTCGGCAGCAACCTGATCGTGCGCGATGGCGGTTTGCGTGCGGTGGTGATCCGGCTGGGGCGCGGGTTCAACGGGATCGAGGTTTCGGGCGACACCGTCACGGCGGGGGCTGCGGCGCTGGACGCGCATGTGGCGCGGCGCGCGGCGGACGCGGGCGTGGACCTGACATTCCTGCGCACCATTCCGGGCAGCATCGGCGGTGCCGTGCGCATGAACGCGGGCTGCTACGGCAGCTATACGGCGGATGTGTTCCAATCTGCGCGCGTGATCCTGCGCAGCGGCGAAGTGGTGACGATGACGCCCGAGCAGATGAATTTCCGCTATCGGCAAAGCGACCTGCCGCAGGGGGCGGTGCTGGTCAGCGCCACGTTGCGCGGCCCCGCCGGTGATCCCGCCGCGCTGCACGACCGCATGGCGGCGCAGTTGCAGAAACGCGACGAGACCCAGCCCACCAAGGACCGCAGCGCCGGATCGACCTTTCGCAACCCTGCCGGGTTTTCGTCGACAGGGCAGGCGGATGATGTCCACGACCTGAAAGCCTGGAAGGTCATCGACGACGCGGGCCTGCGCGGGGCCACGGTGGGTGGCGCGCAAATGAGCCCCAAGCATTCCAATTTCCTGATCAACACCGGCAATGCCACTGCGGCGGACCTTGAAAACCTTGGTGAAAAGGTGCGAAAAGAGGTTTACGCAACCAGCGGTATCACGCTAGAGTGGGAAATTATGCGCATCGGCGAACCGCGCGCGGATTTGCCGGTTCACACGATGGCAGAACGACCAGAATAACGACTAAAAACAACGATCAGTTGAACGATCAGGGCCGAAATCGGTCACAACGATAAGAGTCCGCAAAGGGCTTGGGATACAGAGGCACTAACGTGGGTCAGTCGAGCAGGACACCCTCGAAAGTTGCGGTACTATTGGGTGGACCCTCCGCTGAACGCGAGGTTTCGCTCTCAAGCGGACACGCTTGCGCCGCCGCTTTGCGGGATGAAGGATTTGACGTGGTCGAGGTCGATGCAGGCCCCGATCTCGTTGCGCGTTTACAGGACATCAAACCGGATGCCGTTCTGAACTGCCTGCACGGGCGGTGGGGCGAAGATGGCTGTGTGCAGGGTCTGCTGGAATGGATCGGCGTGCCCTATTCGCATTCCGGCGTGCTGGCCTCGGCGCTGGCGATGGACAAGCAGCGCAGCAAGGAAGTGTTCCGCTCTGCCGGTCTGCCGGTGGTCGAGAGCATGATCTGCTCCAAGGCCGAGGTGATGGCGGGCCACGTGATGCCGCCGCCCTATGTGGTCAAACCCAACAACGAAGGATCGTCCGTCGGGGTCTATCTGGTCGGCAAGGACAACAACGGCCCGCCGCAGCTGAGCGACACCATGCCCGCCGAGGTGATGGTGGAAACCTTTGCCCCGGGCCGCGAGCTGACGACCAGCGTGATGGGCGACCGCGCGCTGACGGTCACCGATATTCTGACGACCGGCTGGTACGACTATGACGCCAAATACAAACCGGGCGGATCGACGCATGTGGTGCCTGCCGAGGTGCCGCAGGAGATTTTCGACCTGTGCATGGAATATGCCGTGCGTGCGCACAAGGCGCTGGGATGCCGTGGCATCAGCCGCACCGATTTCCGCTGGGATGAAAGCCGGGGGGCGGCGGGTCTGATCCTGCTGGAAACCAACACCCAGCCCGGCATGACACCGACATCGCTGTCGCCCGAACAGGCCGAGAAAACCGGCATGTCCTTTGGCAAGCTGTGCCGCTGGATGGTGGAGGACGCATCGTGCCATCGCTGATCCGCCGCAACAGGACACCCAAGGCCGATCCGGCGCCGTCGCGTTGGGCGTGGCGGTTGCAACGCCTGATGCTGACACCGGGGTTCCGGTTCGGCCTGCGCTTTGGCCTGCCGTTCACGGCGGCGCTGGTGGCGGGGGCGATCTATCTGGGCAATGACGCGCGCCGCCAGACCGTTCTCGACACCGTGGCCGAAGCCCGCCGCGCGATCGAGGAGCGGCCCGAATTCATGGTGTCGGTGATGGCCATTGACGGGGCGACCACCGAAACCGGCGAGGATATCCGGGAGATCCTGCCGATTGATTTTCCAGTGTCGTCCTTTGATCTGGATCTGGAGCACATCCGGCGCACTGTCGCGGGGCTGGACCCTGTGAAAGAGGCCACCGTGCGCATCCGGCCGGGCGGTATCCTGCAGATTGACGTGACGCCGCGTGTGCCGGTCGCCATCTGGCGGCAGGCCGACGGGCTGACCCTGATCGACGAAACCGGCGCCCATGTTGCCAGCATTGCCCGCCGCAACTTGCGCCCCGACCTGCCCCTGGTGGCGGGCGAAGGCGCGGACAAGGCTGTGACAGAGGCGCTTGAGCTGGTCGATGCCGCCGCCCCGCTGGGCGACCGCCTGCGCGGTGTCGTGCGGATTGGCCTGCGGCGTTGGGACGTGGTTCTGGATCGGGATCAACGTGTGCTTTTGCCTGAATACGGTGCTGTTCCGGCACTGGAGCGGGTGATCGCGCTGGAGAACGCACAGGACGTTCTGTCGCGCGACGTGGCGCGGTTGGACATGCGTATTGCAGAGCGTCCGACCGTGAAAATGAATGAGGCCGCAACACAAGAAATGTGGCGTATCCGTAAAATCGAGATGGACAGGCAGTGATATGATGAATGACCTCTATGACAGCCAACGCAGCATGCGCAACATGCGCAAGATGGCGATGCAACGGGGCGTTGTGGCCATTCTGGACGTAGGTTCGTCCAAGATTGCCTGCCTTGTCCTGCGCTTTGATGGCTCGGCCAAGATGGACGAGGGCGGCGAGATCGGCTCGCTCGCCGGTCAATCGGGTTTCCGCGTTATCGGTGCCGCGACCACACGGTCGCGCGGTGTCCGCTTTGGCGAGATCTGCGCCATGGGCGAGACTGAGCGCGCCATCCGCACTGCCTTGCAGGCCGCGCAGAAAATGGCCGGTATCCGTGTCGACCACGTCATCGCCTGCTTTGCCGGTGCTGAACCGCGCAGCTATGGGCTGGACGCACAGCTTGAAATGGACGGCGATCTGGTCAGCGAACAGGACGTGGCCCGCGTGCTGGCCCGGTGTGACGTGCCCGATTACGGCGAAGACCGCGAAGTGCTGCACGCACAGCCGGTGAATTTTGCGCTGGACCACCGGTCCGGGCTTTCCGATCCGCGCGGCCAGCTGGGCAACACGCTGTCGGTGGACATGCACATGCTGACGGTCGATGCCGCAGCGGTGCAACATCTGGCGCATTGCATCAAACGCTGTGACCTGGAACTGGCGGGCGTGGCCTCGTCGGCTTATGTGTCGGGTATTTCCGCGCTGGTCGAGGACGAGCAGGAGCTGGGATCGGCCTGTATCGATCTGGGCGGCGGCACAACGGGTGTGTCGATCTTTATCAAGAAACACATGATCTATGCAGATGCGGTGCGCATGGGCGGCGATCACGTCACATCGGATATTTCGATGGGGCTGCAGGTGCCGATGGCCAATGCCGAACGGATCAAGACATTCTACGGCGGGGTGCACGCCACAGGCATGGACGACCGCGAGATGATCGAGATCGGTGGCGACACCGGCGATTACGAACACGACCGCCGCACCGCGAGCCGCGCCGAGCTGATCGGGATCATGCGGCCACGGGTCGAGGAAATTCTGGAAGAAGTGCGCGCGCGTCTGGATGCGGCGGGCTTTGACCATCTGCCCAGCCAGCAGATCGTTCTGACCGGTGGCGGCAGCCAGATCCCCGGTCTGGATGGTCTGGCGTCGAAAATTCTGGGCCAGCAGGTCCGTCTGGGCCGTCCGTTGCGTGTACACGGGCTGCCGCAGGCCGCCACGGGGCCGGGGTTCGCCTCGGCGGTGGGGCTGGCCTTGTTTGCGGCGCATCCGCAGGACGAATGGTGGGATTTCGACATTCCCGCCGACCGCTATCCCGCGCGCTCGCTGCGCCGGGCCGTGCGCTGGTTCCGCGACAACTGGTAAGCTCTTGCATCAGGGCAGGGACCCCGCGCCGGTCATTTTTCGCCGACGGGCGCAGGAATCCACTGGCGCGGGCAAACGCCCTGATGTACTATTTCCCCAAGGTCCGAAGAGGCCCACGGCAGATTGAGCAGTCAGCCAAACAGACAGATCCACCTCGCACCCCTCGCTTTTGGGTGCTCTCTAAACGGGCTTGCGACATGCATGCCTGCCACCTCTAGGTGCAGGGTGCGCCATAGCTTTGCCCACATCATACGGTGTGATAGGCGAAATCCCGCGTTTTTTGCAAAAAAACATCAACATTTTGGGGTTGTAGCCCAGTTTTGACGTGACGCGCCTGCTCGCAGTCTTTAGGATCATGTCAGATTTGGGACGAAAAACACCGCGAATGCGGGCCGGAACACAAAAACAGGCGGATTAGTGATGACATTGAACCTCTCAATGCCGGGACAGGACGAACTGAAACCACGGATCACCGTGTTCGGGGTCGGTGGCGCCGGTGGCAACGCGGTCAACAACATGATCGAAAAACAACTGGATGGCGTCGACTTTGTTGTCGCCAACACCGACGCGCAGGCACTGCAGCAATCTGCCGCCGCGAACCGGGTTCAGTTGGGCATCAAGGTAACCGAAGGTCTGGGCGCTGGGGCGCGGGCGACAGTCGGTGCGGCGGCTGCCGAAGAAAGCATTGAACAGATCGTTGATCACCTGGCGGGGGCACACATGTGCTTTATCACTGCCGGTATGGGCGGCGGCACCGGCACTGGTGCGGCGCCGATCATCGCACAAGCCGCCCGCGAGCTGGGCGTTCTGACCGTTGGCGTCGTGACCAAGCCCTTCCAGTTCGAAGGTGCCAAGCGGATGCGTCAGGCCGAAGACGGCGTCGAGGCGCTGCAAAAGGTCGTCGATACGCTGATCATCATCCCCAACCAGAACCTGTTCCGGCTGGCGAACGAGAAAACCACATTCACCGAAGCGTTCTCGATGGCAGACGATGTTCTGTATCAGGGCGTTAAAGGCGTGACCGACCTGATGGTCCGTCCGGGCCTGATCAACCTCGACTTTGCCGACGTGCGCGCCGTGATGGACGAGATGGGCAAGGCGATGATGGGCACCGGCGAGGCCGAAGGCGAAGATCGCGCCATCCAGGCTGCCGAGAAGGCCATCGCGAACCCGCTGCTGGACGAAATCAGCCTGCGCGGCGCCAAAGGTGTCCTGATCAACATCACCGGTGGCCACGACCTGACCCTGTTCGAACTGGACGAAGCCGCGAACCGCATCCGCGAGGAAGTGGACCCCGAGGCGAACATCATCGTCGGTTCCACGCTGGACACGGACATGGGTGGCATGATGCGCGTCAGCGTGGTCGCCACAGGCATCGACGCGGTCGAAGTGAACACCGAAATGCCGGTGCCGCGCCGCAAGATGTCGGCTCCGCTGAAGCCGCAGGTCACGCAGGAAGAAGCGCCAGTTGCAGCCGCTCCTGCGCCCGCGCCGGTCGAAGAAGTCTATGAAGAAGAGCACGTTGCGGCCCACACTTCTTATCAAGAGCCGACCCTGTTCGAAGACATGAATGTCGAGCAGGTGGCCGCCGAAGATATGGCCGAGGACATCTTTGCCGAAGACGACAACGACGACGCATTGCCGCCGCCTGCGTACCAGCCGCAAGTTGCCGCGTTCGAGCCTCAGCACCACGACTCGCTGAACGCCGAGCCGGACACATTCGTGGCACCGCGCGCACCTGCGCCCGGCACGCCGTCACCCGAAGCGTTGGCCCGCCTGCGTGCCGCAGCTCAAAAGGCCGCGCCCGCATCGACACCGCGTCAGGCTCCGGCACCTGCACAGCCAGAACGCCCGCGCTTTGGCATCAACACGCTGATCAACCGGATGACCGGTCACGGCGAAGGCCAGCAGCCCGAGCGTGCGCAGCAACAGCCTGCACGTCAGCCGCAGCCCGCGCGCCAGCAACCGCCCGTGCAATCGGGTCGCGCCGCAGCGCCCGCGCCGCAGCCGGTCCAGGAACATGACCCCGATCAGGAGCGGATCGAAATCCCCGCTTTCCTGCGCCGTCAAGCGAATTGACGCTAGGTCACCTGTAACGAAAAGGGCCGCCTTCGGGTGGCCCTTTTTCGTTTTAATTCAGGTAGTTACATGGTCACAGGCGCCTTATCGCCGTTTCTGATTCCGGATGTTTCATTACGTTACAAAGTTTGAGTTGAGAGACAGCCCCCTGACATCTAATTAAGATACACCGCTAACAGCCAAGGACACGTAAACGTGCAAACAACTGTCAAATCCCCAATCAGCTTCACTGGCACCGGTCTGCATTCCGGCAAGCCTGCGACGCTGACCATTCGGCCCGCGATGGCCGAACACGGGATCTGGTTCGCACGCCGTGACGTTCTGGGCGATGCGCTGATCCCCGCCCGTTGGGATGCGGTCAACCGTTCGCCCCTGTGCACCAAGCTGGAAAACGCCGCCGGTACCACCGTGTCGACGGTCGAGCATGTGATGGCCGCTCTGGCAGGCTGTGGCGTGCACAACGCGCTGGTGGAAATCGACGGGCCCGAAGTGCCGATCCTTGACGGTTCTGCCGCACCTTTCGTGCGCGGCATCATGCAGCGTGGCCTGCGGGCGCTGAACGTGCCGGTGCGTGCATTCGAGGTGTTGAAAGAAGTCACCGTGACCGACGGCGAGGCCAGTGCAACGCTGCGCCCCTCGGACACGCTGCGCATTGATTTCGAGATTGATTTTGCCGATGCGGCCATTGGCCACCAGCAAAAATCGCTGGTGATGAACAACGGCAGCTTTGCCCGCGAACTGTGCGACAGCCGCACCTTCTGCCGTCAGGCGGACGTGATTGCGATGCAGGCCAACGGCCTGGCATTGGGCGGTAACCCCGGCAAAAACGCCGTGGTGTTCGACGGCGACCGCGTCCTCAGCCCCGGCGGCCTGCGCCACAGTGACGAACCTGTGCGCCACAAAATGCTGGACGCACTGGGCGATCTGGCGCTGGCCGGTGCGCCGTTGATCGGCCACTATATCGGTGTGCGTGCGGGCCATTCGTTGACCAACACCTTGTTGCGCAAGGTTTTTGCAACGCCGGATGCGGTGCGCATGATCGTGTGCGATGCCGAACAATCTCGCCGCCTGCCGGGCTATGGTCTGGTTTGGGACGAAATTCCGCAAGTTGCCTGAGCTTGCCTCGGCGCGTTTGACGTGACATCAATCATTCAGTTTGAACATCAGTGCATTGGGGCGTTTTGCCTTCCAATTTTCTGTGTTAGAGACGATGTAATTCAGTCTGCGAAGCAGGCGATGGACAGCGATGAGGATGGCAAGGCATGACCAGCGGCGGGACCCGAACCGGGGTAGTGTGTGCCCTTGTGTTGGCGACGGCGTTGAGCGCCTGTGGCAATGGCAAGGATCGTCCGACAACGGGCGGCATCTTTAACCAGCAGGAAGTTCCGCTCGAAACCTACACGGCACAGCAGATTTACGAACGCGGCGAATTTGAGCTTGAGCGGAAGAAACCCGATCAGGCGGCGTTCTACTTTGCCGAGATTGAACGGCTTTATCCCTATTCCGAATGGGCAAAACGCGCGTTGATCATGCAGGCGTTTTCCTATCACCGTGACAAGGATTACGAAAACTCGCGCTCGGCTTCGCAGCGATTCATCGACTTTTACCCCGATGACGACGATGCCGCCTATGCGCAGTACCTTCTGGCGCTCAGCTATTACGACCAGATCGACGAGGTTGGCCGCGACCAGGGCCTGACATTCCAGGCGCTGCAATCGCTGCGCAAGGTGATCGAGGTTTATCCCGACAGCGAATATGCCAAATCCGCGATTCTCAAGTTCGACCTGGCCTTTGACCATCTGGCCGGCAAGGAAATGGAAATCGGGCGCTATTACCTGAAGCGGGGCAACTATACCGCAGCCATCAACCGGTTCCGCGTGGTGGTCGAGGATTTCCAGACCACATCGCACACCGCCGAGGCGCTGCACCGTCTGGTCGAATCCTATCTGTCGCTGGGTCTGACCCAGGAGGCACAGACGGCTGGCGCCATTCTGGGCTATAACTACCGGTCCACCGACTGGTACGAAGACAGCTACAAGCTGTTGACGGGCCGCGGGCTTGAACTGGAAGCGGTGGGCGACAATTGGCTGAGCCAGATCTATCGTCAGATGATCAAAGGGCGGTGGCTGTAATCCGAAAGGGCTGCAACCACCCGACAGGCAACTGACATGCTGCGCGGGCTTGATATCTCGGACATGCTGATCATCGACCGGCTGGAACTTGCGTTCCAGCCGGGTCTGAACGTGCTGACCGGTGAAACCGGCGCGGGCAAGTCGATCCTGCTGGATTCGCTGGGTTTTGTTCTGGGCTGGCGCGGGCGTGCCGATCTGGTCCGTCAGGGCGCAGCACAGGGCGAGGTGACCGCGTGGTTCGATCTGCCAGACGGCCATCCGGCGCACGCGGTGCTGCAAGAGGCCGGGTTGCCCGACGGTGAAGAGTTGATCCTGCGCCGCATCAACACCGCGGACGGGCGCAAGACGGCATGGGTCAACGACCGCCGCTGTTCGGGCGAGGTGCTGCGCGCGCTGTCGGACACGCTGGTGGAATTGCACGGGCAGCATGATGATCGCGGGTTGCTGAACCCGCGCGGGCATCGCGACATTCTGGACGAATTCGGCAAGCTGGAGCCGCGCAAGGCTGCGGTGCGCACCGCGTGGAGCGCGGTCGGCAAGGCGCGCAAGGCGCTGGCCACGGCCGAGACGGCGATGGAGGCGATCCGTGCCGAAGAGGATTTCCTGCGTCACGCCGTGGGCGAGCTGGACCAGCTGGCCCCCGAGCCGGGCGAAGAGGCACAGCTTGATACCCGCCGCCGGCTGATGCAGGCCGCCGAGCGTATCCGGTCGGATGTGGTCAAGGCCTATGAGATTCTGGGCTATGACGGGGCCGAAGGTGCCATGAGCAACGCCCTGCGCTGGCTTGAGGGGGCTGTGGACAAGGCCGAGGGCACGCTGGACGGGGCCATTGCCGCCCTGGGCCGTGCCATGGTCGAACTGGACGAGGCGCAGAGCGGGGTGGTGGCCGCCATCGACGGGCTGTCGTTCAACCCGATCGAGCTGGAAGAGGCCGAGGAACGGCTGTTCGCCATCCGCGCGCTGGCCCGCAAACATGATGTCGCCCCCGATGAATTGGCAGGCTACGCCGACACATTGCGCGAAAAGCTTGCGGCGCTGGATGCGGGCGACGCCGATCTGGCCGCGTTGCGCAAGGCGTTGAACGAGGCCGAGGCTGCCTATGACGCGGCGGCCAGCGATCTGACGCAGGCGCGGACCAAGGTTTCAGCCAAGCTGGACAAGGCCGTCAGTGGCGAGCTGGCACCGCTCAAGATGGATCGCGCGGTGTTCGAGACACGCATCACCGATGAGGCCGCAGGCCCAGAGGGGCGCGACGCCGTGGCCTTTACCGTGGCGACCAACCCCGGCGCGCCTGCGGGTCCGCTGAACAAGATCGCCTCGGGCGGGGAGCTGAGCCGGTTCTTGCTGGCGCTCAAGGTGTGTCTGGCGGGCGGGCAGGCGGGTCTGACGATGATCTTTGACGAAATCGACCGTGGCGTCGGCGGAGCCACGGCGGACGCCGTGGGGCGCCGTCTGAAGGCGCTGGCCGAGGGCGGTCAGGTTCTGGTTGTCACCCACTCGCCGCAGGTGGCGGCATTGGGCGCGCATCACTGGCAGGTGTCGAAATCCGTGGCCAAGGGCATGACCACATCGCAGGTGATCCCGCTGGACGCGCCCGCACGTGTGGACGAAGTCGCGCGGATGCTGTCAGGCGATCAGGTCACCGATGCGGCGCGGGCTGCGGCCAGCGCATTGCTGGACGGCTGAGGCTGTTTGGGTGTGCTGTGTAGTTCCCCTACGATATTTTTGAGCCAGACAAGAAGTTGACGGGGCTTTTGGTTTCGCGCCGCTTGACCTAGAGAGAGGGGAGCGGAAAATGGCAGGCCATGAGCACCTCAAAGCAGTCGATCCTTGCAACCTCTTACGGACAGGCGCTGACCGCCTGCCGTGACGGCTTTCGCGTGATCCGCCAGCGCGGGCCTTCGCAGATCCAGTTCTGGTTCATTTCACTGGTGATCGGAATTGGTGCGGGCTTTGCCGCGTTGTTTTTCCGCAAGGGCATCAACAGCTTGCAGGCGTTTCTTTATGGCACCGAAGACGTGCAGCACCTGCACAGCTTTGCCCAGAGCCTGCCGTGGTACTGGATCCTGACGATCCCGATCCTGGGGGGGCTGCTGGTGGGTGTCATCCTGCACCTGTTCACCCGCGACGGGCGCGCGCGCAGCGTGGCCGAAGTGATCGAGGGCGCGGCCATGCGCGACGGCAGGGTCGAGACGCGGGCGGGGCTGGCCTCGGCGCTGGCATCGTTCATCACGCTGTCCTCCGGCGGCTCGACAGGGCGCGAGGGGCCGGTGGTGCACCTGGCCGCCGTGATCTCGACCAAAGTGTGCCGGCTGATCAAGGCCGATGGGGTCACCGGGCGCGATCTGCTGGGCTGTGCCGTGGCGGCGGCTGTCTCGGCCAGTTTCAACGCGCCGATCGCGGGGGCGCTGTTCGCGCTCGAGGTGGTCCTGCGCCACTTTGCCGTGCACGCCTTTGCGCCCATCGTAATTGCATCCGTGGCGGGGACGGTGATCAACCGGCTGGAATTTGGCGGCGTGACCGAATTCAGGCTGGCACAGCCCGAGATGTTGCAGTTCTATGTGGAGCTGCCTGCCTATCTGATGCTGGGGCTGGTTTGCGGGCTGGTGGCGGTGGTGCTGATGCGGGCCGTGTTCTGGGCCGACGATCTGGGCACGGTGGTGCAGACACGGACCCATCTGCCACGCTGGTTGCGGCCCGCGGTGGCGGGGGCATTGCTTGGCGGTATCGCGATCTTTTTCCCCCATATCATCGGCGTCGGCTACGAGACGACATCGCTGGCGCTGACCGGCACGCTGGGGCTGCAACAGGTGATGATCTTTGCCGTGATCAAGGTGATCGCCGTGGCGATCACCATGGCGGGGCGCATGGGCGGCGGGGTGTTTTCGCCCTCGCTGATGGTGGGGGCGCTGACGGGGCTGGCCTTTGGGTTGATTGCCACCGGCGTGTTCCCCGATGTGTCCGGGTCGGTCACGCTCTATGCGCTGGCGGGCATGGGGGCGGTGGCCGCCGCCGTGCTGGGGGCGCCGATTTCAACCACGCTGATCGTGTTCGAGCTGACAGGCGACTGGCAGACGGGGCTGGCGGTCATGGTGTCGGTGTCGCTGAGCACGGCGCTGGCCAGCCGTCTGGTGCACCGCAGTTTCTTCCTGACACAGCTAGAGCGGCGCGGCGTGCATCTGGCGGCAGGGCCGCAGGCCTATCTGCTGGCCATGTTCCGGGTGACAACGGTGATGCGCAAGCCTGACGATCCCCGTGCCGCGGACGACGAGGCCTGTTGGGACATGATCCGTGCGGGCACCTATCTGGACGCGTCGGCCACGCTCGAGGCCGCGATGCCGGTGTTCGAGACCGCGTCCGCGACGTTCATTCCGGTGGTGACATTGCGGGGAGAGGACATGCCGCCCGAACTGTTGGGCGCGCTGTTCCATGTGGATGCCTTGCGCGCCTACAACCGCGCGCTGGCGGCGACGGCGGCAGAAGAACACTCCTGACGCCGTGCGCGGTCAGATCTTTTCGACAGTGACGCCTGTGCCCACGTAAAAGGCCAGATGCCCCTTGATCTCGGCCACGTCGGCCTTGGGGTCTTCATAGCTCCATGCGACGTTTTCCAGCGTGGTGGATTTGGTCACCACCGAATAATAGCTGGCGTCGCCCTTGTGCGGGCAAAAGGTGGTCTTGTCGGTCTGGTCCAGAAAGGCCGTGGCGATGTCGCCGCGCGGGAAATAGATCACGAAGGGATAGTCGCCCTCGGTCAGTTCCAGCGCGTTTTCACTTTCACCGATGACGGCACCACCGGCGCGCACGCTCCATTTGCCGGGGGCAGGGCGGATTGTGATATGATTGGCCATGAGTTGTCCTCCTCGGAACGCTAAAGGCAGTCTGTAGCAGCTTTGTAACAGTCCCGCTATGGGTCAGATTGGTGCCGTCGCGTCCTTTAGCCAGCCCAATGCGTCCGGGCTGACACGTGGTCCGATTTTCTCCAGCACGTCGGCGTGATAGGCATTCAGCCAGTCGCGCGCGGCTTTGTCCATTTCGTCGGGCAGGATCAGGCGGCGGTCGATGGGCACAAAGGTCAGCGTGCGCCAGCACAGCATCGCCCGCTGCGTGTCTCCGCCCGCAGGCGCGGTTGCGGGTTCGACCACCAGCAGGTTTTCGATCCGGATGCCAAAGGCACCCTCGCGGTAGTACCCCGGCTCATTCGACAGGATCATGCCCGGTTGCAGCGGCACGTGGCTCGCACGGGACAGGCGTTGCGGGCCTTCATGCACCGACAGGTACGCGCCGACGCCATGGCCCAGCCCGTGGTCAAAGTCCTGATGCGCGTACCACAGGGGCGCGCGGCCGATGGCTTCGATGTCACGACCGGCAAGGCCCACGGGCCAGCGCAGGCGCGACACGGCGATCATGCCCATCAGAACGCGGGTAAAGGCGGCGCATTCGTCTGTTCCGGGTGTGCCGATGGCGATCGTGCGGGTGATGTCGGTGGTGCCGTCCAGATACTGCCCGCCGCTGTCCAGCACCAGCAGGTGCCCGTCTTCAAGCGTCAGGTCGGTGTCTTCGGTCACATGATAGTGGGCAATCGCACCGTTCGGGCCGGCACCTGCGATGGTGTCAAAGCTGATGTTCTGCAAGGCGTTGTCATTGCGCCGAAAGGCTTCGAGCCGGGTCGCGACATCGATTTCGGTGACGGTGCCGGGGGCTTGGGCATCCAGCCACGCCAGCAGTTCGACCACGGCCGCCCCGTCGCGCAGGTGGGCGCTGGCGCTGCCTTCAATCTCGGCGGAGTTCTTGCAGGCCTTGGGCAGGGCGCACGGATCGTCGCCCCATGTGCCGCTGTCGCCCATGGCGTCGGCCACGATAAAGGGGACCGAGGATTTTTCCATACGTACAGGGCCGGTGAGACGGGCAATCTCGGTCAGAAAGTTATCCGGGTCGTGGATGGTGACATCTGCACCCAGATGCCTGCGCACCTCGTCCAGTTTGGCGTCGGCCATGAACAGATCGACCTGACCGCCCGCGTGCAGCACGGCGAACCCTTGGGCCACCGGATTGCAATGGATGTCGGCACCGCGGATGTTCAGCAACCAGCACAGGCTGTCGGGCAGGGTGATGATGGCCGCGGTCTCCCCGGCCTGGGCCAGGTCGGCCCCCAGTCTCGTGCGTTTGGATTCGTGGCTTTCGCCTGCGAATTCCAGCGGATGGACCTTGGCCGGTGCCATTGCGGGGCCGGGCTGGTCGTCCCATATGGCGTCGACCATGTTGTCAGTGGGTTTCAGGGTGATGCCCGTGCCCGCCAGCGCCTGCATCAGCTGTTCGATCTGCCCTGCGGTGTGCAGCCACGGATCAAAGCCGATGACACCGCCAGATGGCATCTGTTCGATCAGCCAGTCTGCCAGACCTGTCTCGGGCCAGGGCACGGGGGTATAGACATCGGCCACCTGCGTCTTGATCTGGGTGCGGTAGCGCCCGTCGATGAACACGCCTGCCACATGGGGCAGCACGGCGCAAAAGCCCGCCGAGCCGGTAAAGCCCGTCAGCCAGACCAGCCGGTCGTCGCGAGGGGCGACGTATTCGCCCTGATGCGCGTCAGCGCGGGGGATCAGGAAACCGCTCAGCCCCTGTGCGTCCAGTTCGGCACGCAGGGCTTGCAGGCGAGGGGGGCCTTGCTCGGGGCGTGCGGTCACGTCGAACGACTGGTACATGGGCCTGTCTCCTCTTGCTGCTTCTCGCTGTGTGCGCCACCCGGGGGGCGCAGAACTTATCTGCCGTTGCGCATTCCCATGACGCGGGCGCGTGCACGCGGGTCGCTGTCGAACAGTGCGGCCAGTTGCTCGGTCATTGCCCCGGCCAGCTGGTCCACGTCCGTGATGGTCACGGCGCGGTCGTAATAGCGGGTCACGTCGTGGCCGATACCGATGGCCAACAGTTCCACCGCGCGGCGTTTCTCGATCATGGCGATTACGTCGCGCAGGTGTTTTTCCAGATAGTTGGCGGGGTTGACGCTCAGCGTGCTGTCATCGACCGGCGCGCCGTCGGAAATCACCATCAGGATCTTGCGGGCCTCGGACCGGTTCACCATGCGGCGGTGCGCCCATTCCAGCGCCTCGCCGTCGATGTTTTCCTTCAAGAGGCCCTCTTTCATCATCAGGCCCAGGTTGGGGCGCGCGCGACGCCACGGGGCATCAGCGGATTTGTAGATGATGTGGCGCAGGTCGTTCAGGCGGCCCGGCGTTTGCGGACGGCCATCGTTCAACCATGCCTCGCGGGCCTGTCCGCCTTTCCACGCGCGGGTGGTAAAGCCCAGGATCTCGACCTTGACGTTGCAGCGTTCCAGCGTGCGGGCCAGAACATCGGCACAGATCGCGGCGATGCTGATCGGACGGCCCCGCATCGAACCGGAGTTGTCCAGCAGCAGCGTCACGACGGTATCGCGGAATTCGGTGTCCTTCTCGACCTTGAAGCTGAGCGGGGTGGTCGGGTTCGCCACGATCCGCGCCAGACGGCCTGCGTCCAGCGTGCCCTCTTCCAGATCAAACTCCCAGCTGCGGTTCTGCTGCGCTTGCAGACGGCGTTGCAGCTTGTTGGCCAGACGGCTGACCGCACCCTTGAGCGGTTCAAGCTGCTGATCCAGATAGGCGCGCAGCCGTTCCAGTTCGACCGGCTCGGCCAGCTCGTCGGCGCTGATCTCTTCGTCGTGGGTCGCAAGATAGACCTTATAGTCGGGGTCGGCGTCGCTATAGGGCTGCGGGGCAGGCGGTTCCAGCGGCGCTTCGCCGTCAGGCATCTCGGCCTCTTCGCCCATCTCCTGATCGGCCATCTCGTCCATCGAGACCTGGGCCTGCGACGCGTCCTGTTGTTCTTCCTGCGACTGCTCGGGCGACCCTTCGGCCTCTTCGCCGTCGTCCTCGTCGTTGCCAGTGCTGTCGGGATCCTGTTCCTCTTCGGCGCCTTCTTCGGCCTGGTCTTCCTGATCCTCGTCCACCTGGTCAGGGTCGTCGCCGATCTGGTCGCCATAGCCCAGATCCTTGATGATCTGGCGCGAGAAGCGGGCGAAATCGGCCTGATTGCTCAGGGTCTTGTCCAGGTTGTCCAGCGTCACGCCGGCCTGTTCCTCGATAAAGCCGCGCCACATCTCCATGGCGTTCTTGGCCCCCGGGGGCAATTCGCGGCCCGTGGCCAGATGGCGGATCAGATAGCCAGCCGCGGTGGCCAGCGGCACGTCCGAGGCCTGTTTGACCTGATCATAGCCCTTTCGGGCCGCTTCGTTGGCGATCTTGGCGTCGATGTTGCCGGCGGTGCCGGGCATGTCGCGCGCGCCCATCGCTTCGCAGCGGGCGGTTTCCATGGCTTCGTACAGCTCGCGCGCCACCTCGCCCGAGGGCAGGTATTTCGAATGGGTCTGACCGTTGTGATAGCGCCGGTGCAGCGCCAGCGCGTCGGCGGTGCCGCGGGCCAGCAGAACCTCTTGGCGGGTCATGCGACGGGTCACTTGCGGCAGCCGCATCGCATCGCCCGACAGCCCCGAAGGGTCGGCGGAATAGCTGACGTTCAGGTCGGGGTCATTGGCCATGACCTTGGTCGCTTCACCAAGCGCCTTTTTGAACGCGTCTGCGGGGTTGTCGGTGGGTTTGCTCATGACAGCTTTCGGGTCTCGGGGTGGTCCTTGGCGAAACTCTTGCAGGTTTCGCCGAGGGCTTCAAACACATCCGCGCTTTGTCGGTCGCGGCCAAAGATCATCGCCTCGACCATGGTTTCCATCAGCGGACGCTGGTCCGCGATATAGCGGTCGATGTCAGCGCGCGGCGATGTGCCAAGGCGCAGGGCAACGGCGCGGAATGCAGCGGCGCGGGTGGCGTCCGTGGGATCAACCGACAGGTAATGCGACCGTGCCGCATAGTCGGAATAGCCCAGCCACAAGGCTGCGCATTGGGCGGCGGGGTAGATGGACAGATCGCGGTCAGCCTGGGCGGCGCCGACGCCGAGCACACCAAGGGCGGCTGCGGTTGTCAGCGCCTTGAGGCTCACCCCAGGCTCACGCTGGCCGCCGACTCCGGCAGTTCCTCGTCGAACAGGCGCTGATAGAACTCGGCCACCGTCTGGCGCTCAAGCTCGTCGCATTTGTTCAGGAACGACAGGCGGAAGGCGTAGCCCACGTTGCGGAAGATCTCGGCGTTCTGGGCCCATGCAATGACGGTCCGCGGGCTCATCACCGTGGACAGATCGCCGTTCATGAAGGCGGTGCGCGTCAGGTCGGCCACGGTCACCATCTGCTTGACGATCTTGCGGCCTTTTTCGCTGTTGTAATGCGGGTTCTTCGACAGAACGATCGCGGTTTCTGCGTCGATCGACAGATAGTTCAGCGTGGCGACCAGCGACCAGCGGTCCATCTGACCCTGGTTGATCTGCTGGGTGCCGTGATACAGGCCCGTGGTGTCGCCCAGACCAACGGTGTTGGCGGTCGCAAAGATGCGGAAATAGCGGTGCGGGTGGATCACCTTGTTCTGGTCCAAGAGCGTCAGCTTGCCGTCCACTTCCAGCACACGCTGGATCACGAACATCACGTCTGCGCGGCCTGCGTCGTATTCGTCGAACACGATGGCCGTGGGGTTGCGCAAGGCCCAGGGAAGGATGCCTTCCTGGAAGTCCGTAACCTGTTTGCCGTCTTTCAGCTTGATCGCATCCTTGCCGATCAGGTCGATCCGGCTGATGTGGCTGTCCAGGTTGACGCGCACGGCGGGCCAGTTCAGGCGGGCGGCGACCTGTTCGATGTGGGTCGATTTGCCCGTACCGTGATAGCCTTGGATCATCACGCGGCGGTTGTGCGTAAACCCTGCCAGAATGGCCAGCGTGGTGTCGGCGTCAAATTTGTAAGTGCTGTCGACATCGGGCACGCGGTCCGAATTGTCGGCAAAGCCTTTGACCACCATGTCAGTGTCGATGCCAAAGACCTCGCGCACGGAAATCTCTTCGGTGGGTTTTGCGTTAATATCCAGGTCACCGTCGGCCATCATCTGTCCTTGTCTTTGGTATCTCGCGCCGTTGCGCACCCGGCAGTTGGTGCAACATATCGAAAGGAAGGGCAAGGGGGGCAGGCATCGCAGCCCCGTGAAAGCACGGGACGTGGCGTCGCTTAGCGCGTCGTTTGGACAAATCAAACGCGGCGCGCTGAAAATTTCGTGAACGGATTGGTGAACATTTTTTGAAACTACTCCGGGTCGGCCTCCGTATCTCTGGTCACATCCGGCATGACGCCGATGACTGAAATAACCCTGGGAGATCACTATGTTTTCGACAAAGAAACTTGCCACAACCGCTCTGGTCCTGAGCCTGTCGGGCTTTGGCTTCGCTGCTTCGGCGATGGACAACCCGATGGTTGGCGGCGCCGCCATGTACGCAGACAAGAACATCGTGGAAAACGCTGTGAACTCGGCAGACCACACAACGCTGGTTGCTGCTGTGCAAGCGGCCGGTCTGGTTGACACACTGTCGGGCGAAGGCCCCTTTACCGTGTTCGCCCCGACCAACGAAGCTTTTGCTGCGCTGCCCGAGGGCACCGTTGAAACGCTGCTGAAGCCTGAAAACAAAGACATGCTGACCAAGATCCTGACCTGCCACGTGGTTGCCGCCGACGCGATGTCGGATGCGATTGCCGGTATGATCGCGGATGATGGCGGCGAGCATGACGTGCCGACCGTTGGCGGTTGCACACTGAAAGCCAAGATGGCCGGTGACAACATCACCCTGACAGACGAGCGCGGCCAGGTTGCAACCGTGACCATCGCCGACGTGAAACAGTCGAACGGCGTGATCCACGTGATCGACACCGTTCTGCTGCCTGCGGAATAAGCACTGCGCACAGACGCTGGCCCCCTCCGCCAGCCCAAAACGACAAACGCCCCGCTTTTGCGGGGCGTTTTGCGTTTCGGGGGCTGGTGGTCTTCAGTCCTTGAAGTTCTTGCTGGCCTTGATCTGGTCCCAGGCCCACATGACCTCTTGAAGCTGCTCTTCCTGCGAGCGGTCGCCGCCGTTCATGTCCGGGTGCAGCACCTTGATCAGCGCCTTGTAGGCCTTGCGCACCTCGGCCTTGGTCCAGCTGTCCTTGGCTTCCAGGATTTCCATGGCTCGGCGTTCGGTGGGGGGCAGCTTCTTGCCCGCGCCACCGGCCTTGCCGGGGTTCTGCGTCGCGTTCGCGCCCAGCACCTGATGCGGGTCCTCGATGCCCAGCCGCGCCCAGGCCCGTGCCTCGGGATCACCCATGGGTTTGGTCGCGCGCTCCCAGACCTTGTCCTTGGACATCTGCGCGTTCAGCTCGGCCTCGGTGGTGCCGTCGAAGAAGTTCCATTTCAGGTTATATTCGCGCACGTGCTGCTGGCAGAACCAGAAATAGTCGTCCAGCACATCCGGCGCCTTGGGCGCGCGGTATTTGCCGGGTTCGTCACAGCCGTCGTGGTCGCAAATGCGGGTTGAGGTTTCGGATGCCCCCGACATCCCGCGACGTCCGCGCGGGTTCTTTTTCTTGGCGGAGGAGACGGACATATCGAAACCGAAGGGATCAGACTTGGACATTTGGACAACCTTATCGACTCTGGGCGGTTACTTTAGGATATTGGGGCGGAGATAGAAGGGGGCGCAGTTAAAAAAGTGAGCGAATTAATGCGAGTGGCAGACGAGATTGCGGAAAAGTTGAACGATGCCTTTTCTCCGCGCGAATTGGACGTTGTGGACGACAGTGCGTCCCATGCAGGTCATGCAAATGCCCCCGAGGCGGGGCAAAGCCATTTCAATGTGCGCATCCGGGCGGATGCCTTTGCAGGTCAGAGCCGGATTGCCCGTCACCGCGCGGTGCATTCGGCCATCGGGGCCGAACTGATCGGTCGTATTCACGCGTTGGCGATCGACGCCGACGCGTGATTACTTGTCGTTCCGCGTCACGCCTTTGAGGCGGCTGCGGTTGCTGGCGAGGTTTTGCAGCGAGCTGGACATGCCCGAGACTTCGGACGTTTCCTCAACGCCGTTGTCGGACAGCATATGAGTGGCCCCGGCGCGCGGTGTTTTCTGTTCGTCGGGGTCAACGTCGGCGTCGGTGTCCACAAGTGGCACATCTGCTGTTGTCGTGGTGTCTTCGGGCAGCGCCTGAGGTTTCTCTTCTGCGTCGACCTTTGGTGCTGTCGCGACCAGCGGCGTCGCCGTCACCGGCGGCGTCGTGACTGCGGGTGAATCGGACACCGGCGCGACGGTGGTGTGTTTATGTGCCACCGCCCTGCGAAAGATCAGCATGTTGCGCCATTCGGTTGTCGAGCCGGTCAGACCCGACCGTTCCGTCGAGGGCAGCGTATCGGCGCGCAGATATTCCCAGCCATCAGCGGCCAGTTGGTTCATCAACCCCTCCAGCGCATTGGCAAAGCGTGCCTCGGGGCCTTTGACCCCTTCGCCTTTCAGACCTTTGGCGGGTGCCGGAACAACCTTGTATTCGTACTGTGTCATGACCTGTGCCACCGCCCTCGTAATGTCATTGCGGAGGGGGATATACCAAGTGCCCGACAGATGTGAAAGGGCGCATCAGCCTTTGCGGTGGATACCGATCTTGCGACCGGCACGATCCGGCCAAGGCAACGGGCTTTGGGCAGTGTGAAACTTGCGCAGGTTCGCAATGATATGATCGGGCATCGGCGCGACGCGCGGCCCCGCCTGATCCACATGCAGCGTCAGCCCCTCGCCGGTGGCCGCCAGCCAGCCGTCCGTGTGCCACAGCTCTTGATAGAGGTGAAAGCGTTTCTCATCGAAATCAAGCAGTTGCACGGTGGAGTAGACCCGATCCCCCTCGTGCAGCTCGCGCACGTAGCAGATGTGAAACTCGGCGACATAGGTCGTGCAGCCGGTGGATTTCAGGTAGTCCAGCCCAAAGCCGAATTGCGGGTACAGATCGTCCACGGACGTGTCCATCAGCACCGAATAATAGGCCATGTTCAAATGCCCGTTATAGTCGATCCATTCGGGCCGCACGGTCATCGGCTTGCTGCGGAAAAGCAGGTCGGAGTGGAGGGTGGAATTGGTCATGGTTTGCCTTCGTGTCACTTGCGTTGACCCAAGGTGAGGGGCGCGGGTGCCAAGGTAAAGCGCGACGTGGCGGCGCGTGCAGGCGATTGGTGTTGTGGTGCGAATGCAGAGCTTAACGCAGCTGTCTCAAAGCGGTCGTTGAGCGTGGTATCGTCCAAGGGCGGGTGAGCGGGACAAAGCCGACACTTGCCGAAAGTCCGTTTTCAGAGGCAGGGCTTGGCCGTGCCATGTCGTAGGCAGGCGATAGCCTCAAAAACTCGAAGGCGCTGGCGTCACCGCACGCTTTCGATGTAGATTGTCTAAATGATCAAACCGCCTGGGAAAAATAAATCAAAAGAAGGTTGGCGAGCTTTGTTCGAGTCTTTTGCGCAATTGACGCCGCCTACTGCCTTCCTTTCTAGGGTTTATCAAACGACATTTCCGAGCAACTCGGACAGAGAAAGACAAGAATGGGAAGCCCAGATATCTACTACTTTGAATTCCTTACTCGAAGGTAGGCTGAAAATATTTGGTCGGATTGAATTTAATGAACAGAGATACTCTTGGGGTCGTTCTCGGAACGTATCTTCCCTGACTGATCATGGTGTGGGGCAACTCGTCGTCAATCTGTTTACGCCTATAAACGAGGATTACATCGTAGATGTACAGGCAGACCATGGCGATGCACGAGTTACGCATAAGTCCAGAATAAATTTTTCTATCGAAATCTATAATGGCGGTAAGGCAATTGATTCCGGTTTTGTTTTTATCGTGCGTTCTTTCGATGACGGAGCCGAATGTAGCGGCACGCTTTCGACAGCAGATATTCCCTAACCCTGATCAACGGCGAGAGTGGGCTCGAAGCCATCACCCGCCCACTGGGCACAGACAGCCACCTCGACTTCCGCACCCGTAAGTCGGATCAGCCCTTGAGCTTTTGCGCGACCAGTTCGTTGACCGCCTTGGGGTTGGCCTTGCCACCGGTGGCTTTCATCACCTGACCGACGAACCAGCCTGCCAGTTTCGGGTTTTCCTGCGCCTTGGCGACCTGATCGGGGTTGGCGGCGATGATCTCGTCCACCGCGGCCTCGATGGCGCCGGTGTCGGTGACCTGTTTCAGGCCCTCGGTCTTGACGATCTCGGCGGGGTCGCGGCCTGTGGTATAGGCGATTTCAAAGACATCCTTGGCAATCTTGCCGCTGATCGCATCCGAGGCGATCAGGTCGATGATGCCACCCAGCTGCGCGGGCGTCACCGGGCTTGCGTCGATGTCCTTGTCGTCTTTTTTCAGGCGGCCGAACAATTCGTTGATGACCCAGTTCGCGGCCATCTTGCCGTCGCGGCCTGCGGCCACGGCCTCGAAATAGGCGGCGCTGTCCAGATCGGCGGTCAGCACGGAGGCGTCATAGTCGGTCAGGCCGAAGTCATTGATAAACCGCGCCTTCTTGGCGTCGGGCAGTTCGGGCAGGGAGGATTTGATCTGGTCAACCCAGTCCTGTTCGATCTCCAGCGGCAGCAGGTCGGGGTCGGGGAAATAGCGATAGTCATGCGCTTCTTCCTTGGACCGCTGTGTGCGGGTCTCGCCCTTGACGGGGTCAAAGCCGCGCGTTTCCTGATCGACTTCGCCGCCAGCCTCAAGGATGGCAATCTGGCGCCGTGCCTCGACCTCGATGGCCTGCTGGATAAAGCGGGTGGAGTTCATGTTCTTGATCTCGCAGCGCGTGCCCAGATGGCCGAAATCGCCGGTCTCGCGGTAGCGTTCATAGTCACCGGGCCGACAGACCGACACGTTGACGTCCGCGCGCAGGTTGCCGTTTTGCATGTCGCCGTCGCAGGTGCCCAGATAGCGCATGATCTGGCGCAGTTTCAGGATATAGGCGGCGGCCTCTTCGGCGCTGCGGATGTCGGGGCGGCTGACGATCTCCATCAGGCAGACGCCGGCGCGGTTCAGGTCGACAAAGGACATATCGGGGTCCATGTCGTGAATCGACTTGCCCGCGTCCTGTTCCATGTGGATGCGTTCCACGCGCACCGGGCGTGCGGTGCCGTCGCCCAGTTCCACCAGCACTTCACCCTCGCCCACGATGGGGTGGTAAAGCTGGCTGATCTGATAGCCTGCGGGCTGGTCGGGATAGAAATAGTTCTTGCGGTCAAAGGCCGATTTCAGGTGAATCTCGGCGTTCAGGCCCAGACCCGTGCGCACGGCCTGTTCGATGCAGTATTCGTTGATCACCGGCAACATGCCGGGCATGGCCGCATCGATAAAGGCCACGTTCGAATTCGGCTCGGCGCCGAATTGGGTCGACGCCCCCGAGAACAGCTTGGCGTTTGACGCCACCTGTGCGTGGACTTCCATCCCGATCACCAGTTCCCAGTCGTGTTTGGCCCCGGCAATCACACGGGGTTTCGGCAGGTCATAGGACAGGTCAAGCATGGTCTCACCAAAGGCTGTGGGGCATTGCCGGACGGTGTAGTCCAGCACCCGCTGTGCTGCAAGAGGGCGCGACAATGCGGACACGTTGCGGGGCTATGCAGGGACCGGCGGCTGGGATAATACATGCACCATGGTTGTTGTTGTTAATCAGGACATTCCGCCGGGTCGGTTGATTGCGGACTATGCCGAACGTGCGGGGCATTTCACCGACTGTTTCAGTTGCGTGGTGCCGGGAAAAGTCGCACTGGCCGATTTTGTCACCGCCTTTTACACCACGCCCTTGTTTCGTGCCGAACGGCTGGTCCTGCGTCTGGCGGCGCACGCGCCGTCGACAGATGCACAGGCGCGGGCGGTGGCAGAGGGCGCATCGGACCAGTTTGCCATCTGGCAGGTCGAGGCGCGGCGCGGAAACGAATTGATGATGGCCGAACGATCGGGCCGCACCAAATCCTGGTTCAAGGTTCTGCCGCAAGGCTCTGGCACACAACTGCTTTTTGGCACTGTGGTGGTGCCGGTCCGGTCGAAATCCGGTGATCTGGTCCTGGGACCCGTCTTTGACAGCCTCAAGGGCGCACATACATTCTACGCGCGTTCGTTGCTGGCCGCGGCCGCGCGCAGGCTAAGGGCCTAGACCGGTTCCAGCTGCGCACCACGGTCCGTGAACACCACGCGCTTGCCCTGTGACAGCTCGCGGCGGAACATGTCGCACAGGATGCGGTGCGCATCTGCGGCCCCCGCGGCGGCGAACCGGTCGGGACAGCGCACCCGCAGGTTGTTGTCGAAACCACGCGCCGCATGCGCCCAGATCATCGGGTGCAATTCGGTCAGGTGCTGGCGGATGATCCATTTGGCACAATCGGCGATCTGTCCGCGTACAAAGGCGACTTCGTCCGCGGCATCCAGCGTCATGCCCATGGTATTGGCGCAATAGGCGGCCAGCAGGTTGACCGTGTGCTGGTCGGTGCGGCGTGTCAGGATGTCGTGCAGCCCCTCGATAAAGAACGCAATGTCCAGTTGGCTGCACGCCGCATCGTCCAGCGCGATGGCGTCCAGCATGACCCAGGTATAGCCGCCAGCTCCCCAGATGGCCTGGCTGCGGCTGGCCATGCGGCGGGCCTGAACTTCGAGGTCCTGCACCGACCCGTGCCAGCGCGGCAGCAGGTGGGTGCCCATGTTGCGATAGGTGCGCGCATTCAGCGGGTCCATGTCGATCAGCGCCTCGTAGGCGGCAATCAGGCGGTTGGTGTCCGTCGGCAGGCCGCTGAGCACGGCGCAGTGTGCCGATGCCAGCAGGGGCGAGGACATATCCTTGTTCGGGAAGCTCTCAAGTATATCGCGGGCGCGGTCAAAATGGGCGTCAAAGGCTTCGCGGTTGCGCAGCGGGACTTCGACGGCCCAGCCGGTGCCCCGCCAGGCCCAGCCGATGTCGATATGCGCCATCGCGACCACGGTTGCGATGACATAATCGTCGGGGAATTCCGCCAGCACCTCCTCCAGCGCAATGATGCCGTCCAGCAGCGGCGCATCCTTGGCGGGCCTGCCCGACAACAACGCGTGTTCTGCGGCATGGACCACATCGGCGCGCGCGCCAAAGGCGATCAGATCTGCAACCGGCATACCGCCGGGCGTGCGGGTGGCGGCCGCTTCGGCGTCACGGATTGCCCTGGACACGCCGGGCCAGTCTTCCTGACGGGCCAGCCGCTGGCCTGCAGTCTGGTACATGTCACAGGCGCGCTCCTCTCCGGTGGGGTCGGGGCTGGGAATGCTCAGGGCTGGCGAGAGATGAGGTTCTTCCGCATGATGGGGCCGTGCGGAAGAACCCTTGGTGTCGACAACACCGTCAAAGGCCAGATGTGAAGAAGACCGGTGCCTGATGTTGCGGAACATCGTGAACAGTTTGGCAGTCGTGAACTTCGATTGCATCTGATGTACTCGTTATTTCGATTGTCTGCGCTTAATCTGAGCTTGGTTTGAGGCGTATTCGTGGCATCGGTGGGGAGCTTTGACGCTGATTAGGCGACGACGGGTGCGGGCTGCGCCATATTTCCCGTTCTGGGTGATTTCCCTTGATGGTTTGTCCGGAAATTTTAACAAAAAATCAGTGATTTATACGATATGTCCGCTCGAACATCCGTCTGTCTGCGCGCTGTCCGAATCGTGGCATGCGTGTTCATTCCGGCACCAATATGAGGTCCGCTTTCGGCGCTGTTGCGCCACCGGGAACAGTAAGCGGGCGGGATGGTCTGTGATCGCTTGATTTGGCACAAATCTGTTGCGCATAGTGTTGCGATGAAACGGGTGTTGATCACGATAACGGTGGCGATGTGGGGGCTGACGGCGGGGGCCGCAGCCTTTGCCGAACTGTCGCAACTGCCGCGCCCTCCTGCGCGTGACGGTGATGTGCCGCGCACCCGCTGGACCCATCAGCCGAACCATATGCTGTGGAACCGGGTCGCGCTGTCCGCGCTGAAAACCCACGGCGCGCCGCTGGTGCAGACCGTGCCGCGTGACATCGAGGACTGGTGCCCGAATTACCCCCAAGCCAGCACCCGGCAACGGCGGGCCTTCTGGCTGGGCTTCCTGTCGGCGCTGGCGAAACACGAAAGCACCTATAAGCCAAAGGCCGTGGGCGGGGGCGGGCGGTGGTACGGGCTGTTGCAGATCCTTCCCTCGACGGCGCGGGGTTATAAATGCAATGCGGGCACCGGACCGGACCTGATGAAGGGCGGCGCCAACCTGTCCTGTGCGGTGCGTATCCTCGCCGTGACGGTGCCGCGCGATGGCGTTGTTTACGGGCGTGACAGCAAGTGGCGCGGGGTGGCCGCCGACTGGGGCCCGTTGCGCAGCCCGGCCAAACGGCGTGACATTTCAAGCTGGACCCGCAAACAGCCCTATTGCGCGCTGCCCAATGCGATCCGGCCCAAGCTGCGACCGGAACGCAAAAGCTAACCGACCAGACGGAAGTGATGCCGCTCGACGGGGATGCCGCGTTGTTTCAGCGCGTCCTCGAAGGCCGCAGAGGGCGGGACCGCATCCAGCGGCAGGCGCATCCTGGCGCCCGTGTGCAGGATCAACGTCGCCTTGATCGACAGGTCCAGCCGCGTGTCCAGCCGCACGGTCTTGATCGCGCTGAGGGGCAGGCTGCCGGTGTGTTTGCCGGATTGCCACGTCATCATGGTATCGCTCAGGACCAGCGACGACACCCGCCCCGTGACAATATCATAGAGTGCCGGCAGGGTGGCCAACGCCCCCAGCCAGATGACCCAGACCGAGGCCTGCAAAAGTATCATCGCCAGCGCCAGCAAGACCCAGATCACCGCCACCGTCACGACGGCCGAGAGGCGGCGACCGCTGCGTTTCAGGACAAAGTCGTTCACGTCAGGCGAAAGGCGCGCTTGATTTCGTCCAGCGCCTCGATCTGGCTTTTGCTCAGCCCGCTGTCCGAGGCCTGCGCCGTGGCTTGCAGAACCGTCATCAGGGTCGGAAAGGACGCGCCGCCGTCCAGTTTGTACAGCCGCCGCGCCAGCCGCGTGACCGCTGCCTGCGCGCTGCCGCAGGTCTGGACGAACCAATGGCCCAGCACCGCGATTTCCTGTGCGCCTTCGGCATCCGGCGCGATCCCGTGTGTGCGCAGTTGCAGGTTCAGTGCTGCGCGCGCGTCGCGGGTGGGCAGGTCGTCCAGTTCCAGAAAGGCAGTGGCCAGCGCCCCCAGCGCCAGATTGGGGTCGTCTATGCTGTCGACGGGGTGGACGTTGGTGCGCCGCTTGAACCCGAACCGGCGGGCGGCTGCGCGGGCGTCGCTGGCCATGTCGATGACCTCGGCCACCATGTTCGACCCCCGCCGCACCCGCAGCAGGAAGAAATAGACGCCCATGCCCACGGCGATCAGTCCCAAAAATATCGGCATCTTAGCGCCCCCCTGTCACATCCAGAAACGCGCCGGTGATATAGCTGGCGTCGTCCGACATTAAATACAGCACCGAGGTTGCCACCTCTTGCGCACTGCCCGAACGGCGCATCGGCGTCATCGGGCCCAGCTGTTCGACACGCTCCGCCGCACCGGCCTTGCCGTGAATGTCGGTTTCGATAATGCCGGGGCGCACCGAATTGACCCGGATGCCATTGGGGGCAACCTCGTCCGACAGCCCCTTGGTAAAGGTGTCGATGGCCCCTTTGGTGGCGGCATAGTCCACGAACTGCCCGCCCGAACCCAGCCGCGCCGCGGCAGAGGAGATGTTGACGATATTGCCGCCGTCTCCTTGCGCCTCCATCCGTTGTACAGCCTCCTTGGCCACCAGCATCGCGCCGATCACGTTGACCGCAAAGATGCGGGTCAGGCGGGTGTGGTCCATGTCGGTCAGCCGCGCGATGGCGTCGATGGCACCGGCGTTGTTGATCAGCGCGTCGATGCGGCCAAACTGGTCGTCCACCGTGGCATAGATGCGGTCGACGGCATCCGGTTCGGCCACGTCGGCCTGCACCAGCACCACGCGGGCGCCTGCCGCCTCGGCGCGGGCTTTTACGGCTTCGGCACCGGCCAGATCGCTGCGATAGGTCAGCAGCAGATCATAGCCGCGTTCGGCGGCCAGTTCGGCGCAGGCGGCCCCGATGCCCGCAGAGGCACCGGTGATCAGACAGACGGGGCGGGGAGTGGACATGACAGGCCTCAGGCGTTGCGGATGCGGGTGATCATCTCGGTGGTGTCGCGGCTGAGGTTCGGGGTGGAGGCGATGCGGTCCAGCTCCTTGGCCATCAGCGACTGGCGGATCTGGTCATAGCGCCGCCATGTCTGGAAGGCCGAACACATCCGCGCGGTGGTCTGCGGGTTGACCGGATCAAGCTTGATCAACCAATCGGCCAGCAGCGCATATCCCGACCCGTCAGCGGCATGAAAGCCCGCGTGATGCTGCGCCAACGCGCCCAGCGTGGCACGAAAGCGGTTGGGGTTCTTCCAGTTGAAATCGCGGTGACGGGTCAGCGCCTTGGCGGTGTCGGCGGCATCGTCGGGTTTGGCTTCGCTGACTTGCAGGGCGAACCATTTGTCCATGACCAGACGGTCGTCTTTCCACTGTGCCTCGAAATCCGCCAGTGCGGCATCGCCACGGCCCGCGCGGATCAGGTTGGCCAATGCGGCCAGCTGCTGGGTCATGTTGGTGGCACTGTCGTATTGCGCTTGCGCCGTGTCACCACCGTCCAGTCGGGTCAGCAGCGACAGGGCGGCATTGCCAAGCGCACGCATCCCGGATTGCGCGGCATCGGGCGCATAGGGCGCGGTCACCTGATTGTCGGCATAAAGCCCCGGCAGATCGTCCTTCAGTGTCTGCGCCAAGGCTTCTTTCATCGCCTCGACGGCCTCATAGATCGCCTGCGGATCGGGCGTGTCGCCCTTGCGGTGCAGGGCGGCGGCCAGTTCCGACTGCCCGGGCAGGCCCAGCATCAGCGCGCGGTACGCCGGATCAAGGCTGTCATCGCGCAGCACGGTGGCGATCCCTTGCAGGTAATCCGCATCGGGCGCGGTCCCCTTGGTGATCGAGGCCAGCAAGGACGCCAGCGCCAGCGCGCGCCCCGATTCCCAGCGGTTGAACGGGTCGGTGTCATGGGCCAGCAGGGCGGCATGATCGGCGGCAAACTCCAGCACCACCGGCGCGGAAAAGTTGCGCAGGATCGACGCGGTCGGCTTGGCGCTGTGCCCGGCGAAGGCAAAGCTTTGTTTGGCTTCCGTCAGCTCCAGAATCTGCGTGTCCATCACCTCGTTGCCGCCTGCATCCAGCAGGCCCACGGCCACGGGAATGACCAGCGGCTGCGGATCGGGCGACGCGGCGCTGGGCGGGGTGTGCTGAGTAAAGGTCAGCGTATAGGTCGCGTTCTCGAAGGTTTCGGTCACCGTCAGATGCGGCGTGCCCGCCTGGGAGTACCAGCGTTTGAACTGGCTCAGGTCGCGGCCCGTGGCATCCTCGAAGACCTGCAACCAATCCTCGATGGTGCAGGCCTGTCCGTCGTGGCGGTCGAAATACATGTCCAGCGCACGTTTATAGGCCGCAGGCCCCACCAGCGTGCGCAGCATGCCGATCACCTCGGCGCCTTTTTCATAGACGGTGGCGGTGTAAAAGTTGTTGATCTCCTGAAAGCTTTCGGGGCGCACCGGATGGGCTAGCGGCCCCTGATCCTCGGGGAATTGCCGCCCGCGCAGGTCGATCACGTCGTTGATGCGTTTCACCGGTGCGCTGCGCATGTCGGATGTGAACTGGCTGTCGCGGTAAACGGTCAGCCCTTCTTTCAGGCACAGCTGGAACCAGTCGCGGCAGGTGATGCGGTTGCCGGTCCAGTTGTGGAAATACTCATGCGCGATGATCGCCTCGATGCGCTCGAAATTCATGTCGGTCGAGGTTTCGGGCGAGGCCAGAACCGCCGAAGCGTTGAAGATGTTCAGCCCCTTGTTTTCCATCGCACCCATGTTGAAATCATCAACCGCGACGATGTTGAACACTTCGAGGTCATAGGCACGCCCGTAAACCTCTTCGTCCCATTTCATGCTGTCTTTCAACGCCTGCATCCCAAAGGCGCATTTGCCCTCGTCGCCGGGGCGCACATACAGCGCCAGATCGACCTTGCGGCCCTCCATGGTGGTGAACGTGTCGCGGTGCGCGATCAGGTCGCCCGCGACCAGCGCGAACAGATAGGCAGGCTTGCGCCACGGGTCGTGCCATTCGGCCCAGCCGTCGCCCGACGAGACAAGGTTGCCGTTTGACAGGAGCACCGGATGCGGGCCGTTGATCCGCACGGTAAAGGTGCTCATGACATCGGGGCGGTCGGGGTAATAGGTGATCTTGCGAAACCCCTGCGCCTCGCATTGGGTGCAGAACATGCCGCCCGACTGGTACAGCCCTTCCAGCGCGGTGTTCGCGGCGGGGTCAATCTGCACATGGCTTTCCCACGTGAACGGGATCGACGGGACATCACAGGTCAGGCCCTCGGGCGTGATCTTTGGCTTCACCGTTTCGCCGTCGATCCTGGCGCTCAGCAGGGTCAGATCCTCGCCATGCAGGAAAAACGTGCGGTCGGTGGCGTCCGGTTTCGGGCTGAACCGGATGCGCGCACGCACATGGGTGGCCGAAGGGGCCAGATCGAACGTCAGGTGCACCTCGTCCACGTCAAAGCCAAAGGGCGTGTAGTCGGCAAGGTAAATGGTCTGGGGAGCGGCATCGCGCATGGGGCTGTCCTGTCGTCGGTCGGATGTGGAACAAAGCGTAGGTGCGGACGTTAGTTCTATGACGCTGGGGCGGCAACCCGCCCTGTAGCAAAGCGAAAGGAATTGATATGTCTGCATCCGATACACAGCTCGAAAAGCAAACAAAACGGCACAAGCCTTCCTTGTTGGGCATAGGTGCAGCCGTGGCCATCGCGGTGGTGGCGGGTGTGATTTATGTGTTTGGCGGCTTCAGCCCCGATGTCGACGAAGCATCCGGCGCGCCCACGGTCACCGAGCAACAGCAAAGCAACTGATCCGCTTGGCGCCACGCGCCTCTGAACACCCTGTCTGAAACCGGTCACAGCCTGTCGGCTGGGCCGGTTTTTGCGTGTTTCCAAGGGAATAGGGCGGGAAAGGCAGGCTTCTGCTCAACTGGTAAACATATGTTACCAATCCGCCATTCGGGTGGTTTACCCTGTCGCGCTTTGGCTTTAGCTTTAGCGCCAACACGGCACAATACGGAGTTTGTCATGACCAATCATGTGGATCGCAGCGGCCTGAGCGTTGCCCCTGAGCTGGCCGCCTTTGTCGAGGATCGCGCCCTTGTGGGCACCGGCGTGGACGCCAGCACGTTCTGGGCAGGTTTTGCCAGCATCGTGGCGGACCTTGGCCCCAAGACCCGCAAGATGCTGGCCAAGCGCGAGGACATTCAGGCACAGATTGACGCCTGGCACGTGGAACGCCGTGGCCAGCCGCATGACGCCGAAAGCTACACCGACTTCCTGCGCGAGATCGGCTATCTGGTGCCCGAAGGTGCGCCGTTCGAAATCGACACCGCGAACGTGGACCCCGAGATTGCCCACATCCCCGGCCCGCAGTTGGTGGTTCCGATCACCAATGCCCGCTTTGCGCTGAACGCGGCCAATGCGCGCTGGGGGAGCCTCTACGATGCGCTCTACGGCACCGATGCGCTGGGCGACCTGCCTGCGGGCAAGGGGTACGACCCCAAGCGCGGTGCCCGGGTGATCGACTGGGCCAAGGGGTTTCTGGACAAGGCCGCTCCGCTTTCGAGCGGTGACTGGGCGTCGGTGGACGGTATTTCGGTGTCGGACGGTTCCCTGAACCTGACTGTCGGTGGCGACAGTGCCGCTCTGGCCACGCCCGACGCTTTCGTGGGCTATGGCGGCGACGCAGGCGCACCTGACTTCGTCCTGTTGCGCAACAACGGTCTGCACATCCAGATCATGCTGGACCGTGGCACCGACATCGGTGCCAGCGATCCGGCGGGCATCTCGGACGTGCGCCTGGAATCGGCCATGTCCACCATCATGGACTGTGAAGACAGCGTCGCGGCCGTGGACGCCGAGGACAAGGTGGTGGCCTATGGCAACTGGCTGGGCCTGATGAAGGGCGATTTGCAAGAGACCTTTGAAAAGGGCGGCCAGCAGATGACCCGCAAAATGGCGGATGACATCGCATATACCGCCGCCGACGGCAGCGCGGGCACGCTGAAAGGCCGGTCGCTGATGCTGGTGCGCAATGTGGGCCACCTGATGACCAACCCCGCTATTCTGGACGCCGAAGGCCGCGAGATCAGCGAAGGGTTGATGGACGCGATGATCACGACGCTGATCGCCATGCACGATTTGAAAAAGTCGGACGGCCTGCGCAATTCGGTGGCCGGATCGGTCTATGTGGTGAAACCCAAGATGCACGGGCCGGAAGAGGTGGCACTGGCCGACGAGATTTTCACCCGTGTGGAAAAGGTGCTTGGCCTGCCTGCGAACACCGTCAAACTGGGCATCATGGACGAGGAGCGCCGCACTTCGGTGAACCTGGCCGAATGCATCCGCGCCGCGAAATCGCGGGTGGCCTTCATCAACACCGGTTTCCTGGACCGGACCGGCGACGAGATCCACACCTCGATGGAAGCGGGGCCGATGGTGCCCAAGGGCGAGATGAAGTCCGCCGCGTGGATCACATCCTACGAGGATCGCAACGTCGACATCGGGTTGGCCTGCGGCCTGCAGGGCAAGGCGCAGATCGGCAAGGGGATGTGGGCCATGCCCGACCTGATGGCCGACATGTTGAAGGCCAAGATCGGCCACCCCAAATCCGGCGCCAACTGCGCATGGGTGCCGTCGCCCACCGCGGCGACCCTGCACGCGACGCATTACCACGAGGTGGACGTGCTGGCCCGTCAGGACGAGATCAAGGCAGGCGGGGCGCGCGGCACGCTGGAGGATCTGCTGACCATTCCGGTTATGGACGGCCGAAACCTGAGCGACGCCGAGATTGCGCAGGAAATCGAGAACAACGCCCAAGGCATCCTTGGTTACGTGGTGCGCTGGGTCGATCAGGGCGTGGGCTGTTCCAAGGTGCCGGACATTCACGACGTGGGCCTGATGGAAGACCGCGCGACCTGCCGCATCTCGGCGCAGGCGCTGGCCAACTGGCTGCATCACGGTGTGATCTCTGAGGATCAGGTGATGGCGGGTCTGCGCAAGATGGCCGCTGTCGTGGACAAGCAGAACGCGAATGATGCGTCCTATACGCCGATGGCTCCGGGGTTTGACGGTGTGGCCTTTGCCGCCGCCTGTGATCTGGTGTTGAAAGGGCGGGTGCAGCCCTCGGGTTATACCGAGCCTGTGTTGCACGCACGGCGGCTTGAACTGAAGGCGCAAGGCTGAAGCGGACCGGGCAGGCGGCTGTCTGCCCCGGCACCTTGCGGCGCTCCCCTTGGGATTTCTTGAACCCGCAAAGGGGGGGGCGCTGACGCTGCTGCATTGGTGGGCAAAATTCGTGCATTCTGTGCAGAACGGTGCGTCAGGCTGGGCAAGCGCTTTGCCCCGCGATATAAAACCGTTACATAAGTCGAGAGCGAAGGGACCCCTATGGCACGTCCGGTTGTCGGAATTATCAGCAACGCACATGTGATCGGTGACGATTACAAGGTGCATGCCGGTGGCATGATGAACACCTCGGCCATTGCCGAGGTTTCGGGCGCGATCCCGCTTCTGGTGGCGGCGGACCCTGCACTGAACACCGCGCAAGAGCTGTTGGAAGTGTGCGACGGCTTCCTGTTCACCGGCGGGCGCCCCAACGTGCACCCCGAGGAATACGGAGAGCAGGCCACCGCGGCGCATGGCGATTTCGACCGCGCGCGCGATGCGGTGACGCTGCCGCTGATTCGCGCCTGTGTCGAACGCGGCCAGCCGTTTTTCGGCGTCTGCCGCGGCTTTCAGGAGGTCAACGTGGCGATGGGCGGAAGCCTGTACCCCGAGATTCGCGACCTGCCGGGGCGCACCAACCACCGGATGCCGCCCGACGGCACGCTGGAAGAGAAATTCGCCCTGCGCCACGAGGTCACCTTTACCGAAGGCGGGCCGTTCCACCGGTTGCTGGGCAAACAGTCCGTGATGACCAACACGCTGCACGGGCAGGGGATCAAGGCGGCAGGCAACCGCGTGGTGATTGACGGCTATGCCCCCGATGGCACGCCCGAAGCGATCTATATCGACGGTGCGCCCGGTTTCACCATGTCGGTGCAGTGGCACCCTGAATACAACGCAGGCATGGACCCGGTGTCCAAGGTGTTGTTCGGTGCCTTTGGCGAGGCCCTGCGCGATTGGGCCGCGGGCAAGGCGCGCCCGGCATTGAAAACCGCCTGACCCATTGAAACATCAGGCTGCGGCACTCTCCCGTGGCAACGTCCATGTCCCCGCGCGCAACGCGCGGTGCAGGGAGGTGTGCGGCCATTGCCGTGGATCGGTGACAAGGCCCGCGTGCACGGGGGCGGAGTAGATCATGTGGCGGTGCACTGCGATGTCCTCCGGGTCTGCCAGCCGGTGCGCCCAGACCCCGCGCTGCCATATCCCCTTGTCCCCGTTCCGCACCGATGCCGGATGGCGGTGGACGGGCGCGGGCAGGCCACGCGAAAACTGCGCTTTCAACAGGCCCCAGCGGCGGGACACTTCTGCATCGCCTTCGGGCAGGGTCCAGATGGTGTGAATCGTATTGGGCAGCACCACGATGTCGTCAATCTGAAAGGGATGCGCACAAAGCGCCGTGCGCGTCGCATTGCGCAGGCGGTTCATTTCGCGCAGCAGCAGGTCCGACCGCCTGTCTTGCAGGCGGACGGTGAAGAAAAAAATGCACGCGGGCGGCGTTTGTGGTGAAGCGTGTCGCATCCTGCCAGCCTGACCCGAGCCGGGTTAAGGATTGGTGAATCCCATATATGTTTGCCTTTGACGCGCATCGCGCGCTGTGCCGCGACCGTGTGATTGGATGACCCGAGGTCACCGCGCATTAAAAATGCGCGCCGCCTGTGTTTTCTTTGCACTTATTGCTCTGCGCCGCAGCGTCGCTGCTTGTATCTGGGGGCGGTGCAGGCTAGTCACGATGTCGTTAACCGCCGTCAAGGCGGCGGATATGGAATCAAACGGGGGGTGCGCGGTGAAAATCGGAACACCAAAGGAAATACTGAGCGGCGAACGCCGGGTGGCAATGACGCCCGACAGTGCGTTGATGCTGCAAAAGCTCGGGCATGAGTGCATCATCGAAACAGGCGCCGGCGCCGAGGCCGGCTTTGCCGATGCCGACTACAAAGCCGCAGGCGTCGAGATTGCCAAGACCGCAGCGGCCCTGTGGAAAGCGGCGGATGTCGTGGCCAAAGTGCGCGCGCCCGAAGAGGTCGAGGTGAAACGTCTGCGCGATGGCCAGACGCTGATTTCGCTGATCAACCCCGGTGCCAACGCAGACCTGCTTGAAACCGCGGCCAAAAAGGGCAGCACCGTTATTGCGATGGACATGGTGCCGCGCATCAGCCGTGCGCAGAAGATGGACGTGCTGTCGTCGATGGCCAACATCGCGGGCTACCGCGCGGTGATCGAAGCGGGCAACAACTTTGGCCGTTTCTTCACCGGCCAGATCACGGCGGCGGGAAAGGTGCCCCCGGCCAAGGTTCTGGTTGTGGGGGCGGGTGTCGCCGGTCTGGCGGCTGTGGGCACATCCACATCGCTGGGTGCGATCACCTACGCGTTTGACGTGCGCCCCGAAGTGGCCGAACAGATCGAATCCATGGGCGCCGAATTCGTCTATCTGGATTTTGAGGAAGAACAGCAGGACGGTTCCGCCTCGGGTGGCTATGCATCCGTTTCCAGCCCCGAATTCCGCGAGGCGCAGCTGGCCAAGTTCCGCGAGCTGGCCCCTGAAATGGACATCGTCATCACCACGGCGCTGATCCCCAACCGCGAAGCACCCGAGCTGTGGACCGAGGACATGGTGAAATCCATGAAATCGGGCTCGGTCATTGTCGACCTGGCCGCCGAGCGTGGCGGCAACTGCAAGCTGACCGTCAAGGACGAAAAGATCGTCACGGAAAATGGCGTGACCATCATCGGTTACACTGATTTCCCCAGCCGGATGGCCACACAGGCCTCGACCCTGTTTGCGACCAACATCCGTCACATGATGACCGATCTCACGCCCGAAAAAGACGGCGTGATCAACCACAACATGGAAGACGACGTGATCCGCGGCGCAACCGTGACCCACGCCAAGGAAGTGACCTTCCCACCACCGCCGCCCAAAGTGGCCGCCATCGCGGCTGCCCCGAAAAAGGAAGCGGTCAAGGAACTGACACCTGCCGAAAAACGCGAGGCCGAAGTGGCCGCGTTCAAGGCACAGACCAAGAACCAGGTGACCTTGCTGGTGGTCGGTGCGGTGTTGCTGCTGGCCGTAGGCCTTGTGGCACCTGCCAGCTTCATGCAGCACTTTATCGTGTTTGTCCTGTCGGTCTTTGTCGGGTTCCAGGTGATCTGGGGCGTGGCGCACAGCCTGCACACACCGCTGATGGCGGTGACCAACGCGATCTCTTCGATCATCATTCTGGGTGCCTTGGTGCAGATCGGGTCGGGGTCTTTCCTCGTCGTCGTTCTGGCAGCGGTTTCGGTCTTTATGACCGGGATCAACATCTTCGGCGGCTTCCTTGTGACACGGCGTATGCTCGCCATGTTCCAGAAATCTTAAAGGGGCTTAGACAATGGATTTTGGATTTACGACAGCGGCCTATGTGGTCGCGGCCATCCTCTTCATCCTCAGCCTTGGCGGTTTGTCGGGACAGGAAAGCGCCAAGCGCGCGGTGTGGTACGGCATTGCCGGCATGGCGCTGGCGGTCTTTGCCACGCTGATCGGACCGGGGGCGGGCTATTGGCTGTTGTCCCTCGTGCTGATCGCGGCAGGCGGGGCCATCGGGTATCAGCTGGCGACCAAGGTGCAGATGACGCAGATGCCCGAGCTGGTGGCGGCGATGCACTCGCTGGTGGGTCTGGCGGCGGTCTTCGTCGGCTTTGTGGCGCACTTCGAGATTGGCAACGTGGCGGCGGCAATCGCTGACGGTACGGTCAAGGAACTGGGCACCTTCGGGCAGCTTATCGCCAAGAAAGAAGCGGTCGAGATCAACATTCTGCAGGTCGAGCTGTTCCTGGGCATCTTCATCGGTGCAGTGACCTTTACCGGCTCCGTGATTGCCTATGGCAAGCTGGCAGGCCGCGTGAACTCGGCGGCGACCAAGCTGCCGGGCGGGCACGTTCTGAACGCCTCGGCGGCGGGGCTCTCGCTGATCTGCCTGATCTGGTACGTCAACACGGGCGGCTTCCTGCCCCTGATCCTGATGACGCTGGCGGCCTTGTTCATCGGCTATCACCTGATCATGGGCATCGGCGGTGCCGATATGCCGGTGGTTGTGTCGATGTTGAACAGCTATTCCGGCTGGGCGGCGGCGGCCATCGGCTTCAGCCTGGGCAATGACCTGCTGATCGTGGTTGGCGCGCTGGTCGGTTCGTCCGGTGCGATCCTGTCCTACATCATGTGCAAGGCTATGAACCGCAGCTTTGTCAGCGTGATCCTGGGCGGCTTTGGTGGCACCACCGGTCCGCAGATGGAAGTCGAAGGCGAACAGGTCGCGATCGAGGCGGACGGCGTTGCCGCGGCCCTGAACGAAGCCGACAGCATCGTGATCATCCCCGGCTACGGCATGGCGGTGGCACAGGCCCAGCAAGGCGTGGCCGAGCTGACGCGCAAGCTGCGTGCGGCGGGCAAGACCGTGCGTTTCGCCATTCACCCCGTTGCGGGGCGTCTGCCGGGGCACATGAACGTGCTGCTGGCCGAGGCCAAGGTGCCCTATGACATCGTGCTGGAGATGGACGAGATCAACGAAGACTTCCCCGATACGGACGTCGCCATCGTGATCGGCTCGAACGACATCGTGAACCCTGCCGCACAGGACGATCCCAACAGCCCCATCGCCGGAATGCCGGTTCTGGAATGCTGGAAGGCCAAGCAGGTGTTCGTCAGCAAACGCGGTCAGGGCACCGGCTATTCGGGCATCGAGAACCCGCTGTTTTTCAAGGAAAACACGCGCATGTTCTACGGCGATGCCAAGGCGTCCATCGACAAGCTTTTGCCGATGATCGACTGAACCGGCTGAAAACCAAAGTGAAAAGGCAGGCCCCCGGTGGCCTGCCTTTTTGTTTTCGCGGGGCCGGCTATAGCCCGGTATACAGTCGTATTCTGTACAGCATTGATATTGCTACATCTTTTTGTTTCTTTTTTGTGACGGCTCCGCTATGTCTCGCGGTCAGCAGACACCAACAGGGCCGTCCCTCATGCCACCAGCGAACGATCACCCCTTGCGTCATCGCCTGACCGCGGAATTGCACGCGCGTCCCTTTCCGGTGCTGAAAGCCCCTGCGATGGCGGCCTATCTGGCGATCAAGCACAGCCCCGATGACGTCGCGCGTGCACGTGCCCATGACCAGTTGACCGCATTGCTGGACCACTATGGCGCGCCGCGTCCCGACGTGGGGGCGACGCATTATTTCGGGGCCTTGGGCAACTACACGGTCAAATGGGAACAGCACACCGAATTCGTCACCTATACCGTGTTCCAGACGGGGCTGAGCGAACGCGCCTTTGATCCGGCAGAGTTCGAAGTGTTTCCGCGTCACTGGTTGGATGGCATGGCGGGGGTCTGCATGACCTCGGCCTTGATCCGCATCTTGCCGCGGCCTGCGGACGATGCGCGGATCATGCCGGAATTGGACAACTGGTTGGTGGCCGAAAGCATTGCGGTGGCCGATGTGCTGGACGGGTCCGCTGTTGTCGCATCGGATTTCCGCATTGATCCGGCAGGGCATCTGCGGTTCGCAGTCTATGCCAGTGAGACGACGGGGCCGGGGCGTGTGGGGCGGATCGTGCAGCGCCTGTGCGAGATCGAGACTTATAAATCCATGTCGCTGCTGGGCTTTGCCAAAACCCGCGAACTGGCCGGGCCGTTGAACACGCTGGACACCCAGCTGAACGACCTGACTGGTGCCATGCGCAGCCCCGACGCTCGCACCGAGGAAACCCTGCACGCGCTGCTGGATGTGTCGGTGGCGCTGGAACAGCAGGGCGCGCGGTCGGCCTATCGTTTTGCGGCCACCGGGGCCTATGCAGCGCTTGTTGCAGAACGGATCGCCGTGCTGCGCGAGGCGCGGTTCATGGGCCGCCAAAGCTTTGCCGAGTTCATGATGCGCCGCTACGAGCCCGCGATGCGCACCGTCAAGGCGACCGAGGCACGGCTGCACGCCATGTCGGCCCGTGCCATTCGTGCGTCAGAGCTGTTGCGCACACAGGTCGACGTGGAACGCTCGGCGCAGAACCAGGCGATACTGGCCAGCATGGACCGCCGGTCGGATCTGCAATTGCGCCTGCAGCGCACGGTTGAGGGGCTGTCCGTGGTGGCGATCAGCTATTACGCGGTCTCGCTGGTGGGCTATCTTCTGTACCCGCTGGCCGCCCATTTCGAGATCAGCAAGGGCGTCCTGACAGCCGCCGCCACCCTGCCGGTGATCGGCGCTGTGTGGCTGATGCTGCGCCGGATCAAGCGGCACGTGGAATAGGCAGCTGCGGACAATCTTGCACAACTGCGCCTAAAAACTGCGGTGAAAAGCGGACCGCCCGGAGGCTGTGTTTAACCGGCTGGCAAAGCGGATGCGCGTAGATCCGGGGTATGAGCAAGCCATGGTATTTCCGCGAGACACAGCAGCAGGCACAGGCCAGTGGCGGCTGGATTAGGTTGCTGCATCGGCACCGGGCGGTTTTTGTGCCGCGCGGGCCGCGTTTGCTGGTCAGTTTCGACACCATGGGCGCGCATCTGGCTGCGCCGCCGCGCAAGCCATGGGCCTGGGATCTGGCGCAGGCGGCAGGCTGGTCGCATCTGGGGCTGATGACGGGGCCGTGCAATGACTGGTATCGGCGACGGGCGATATTCGATTTCTTCGACGGCTTGCGCGACAGCGGGTTTTACCGGCGCTTTGACGATGTGGTGTTCTATGGCTGCTCAATGGGCGGCTTTGCGGCCTGCACCTTTGTTGCCAGCGCGCCGGGCGCGCGGGTCGTGGCGATCAGTCCGCAGTCGACCCTGATCGGCGCGCGTGTCCCGTTCGAGCGGCGCTATCCCCAGGGTCAGCATCGCGGTGACTGGGAGGATCCGCGCTATCTGGATGCGCAAAGTTGCCTGCGGCTTGCAGGCCGCGCCGTGGTGCTGGTTGATCCCTATCACGCCGCTGACATGGCCCATGTGGCGCGTCTGCCCGACACACGGCTGACGGTGCTGCGCTGTCCGTTCATGGGCCACCGCATACCGCATCATCTGGCGGCGCTGGGGGGCTTTGGCGGGCTGATGCGGGGGCTGTTGGAGGGGCAGGGGCATGACGGCTTTGCCGCGCACCTGAGGCGGCGCAAGGGGTCGGTCAGCTATCACAAGGGGCTGGTTAAGGCGGCGCTGGCGCGGGGGCATCCGGGGCTGGCGGGGCAGGTGCTGAACCACTACGGCAGGCTGCCTGATGCACCGCCAGTGCCGCAACTGGCGGCCCGTGTGGCCCGCCAGTTGCGCGTGACAGAAGATGCGCCGCCTCAGCGTCCGCGAATGCGCGGGTCCAGCGCGTCGCGCAGGCCGTCACCCAGGTAGTTCACCGACAGAACCGTCAGCGAAATCGCGATGCCCGGCAGCAGCACACGCTCGGGGAACTGCTCCATCCGTTGCACCGCATCCGCCAGCAGCTTGCCCCACGTGGGGAAGTCCGACGGAAAGCCGACGCCCAGGAACGACAGCGCGCTTTCGGTGATGATCGCGGTGGCCAGACCCAGCGTCGCCGACACGGTGATCGGCGAGATCACGTTGGGCAGCAGGTGGCGGCGGATGATCTTGGAATTCTTGGTGCCGATGGACCGCGCCGCCAGAATGAACTCGCGTTCCTTCAGTGCCAGAATGTCGCCGCGCACGATCCGCGCCGTTTGCATCCACGAGGTGATGCCGACCACGCCCACGATCAGGATGAACATGCCTGTCTCGGGGCCAAAGTTGGCGCGCAACGGCTGGCGGAACAGGGTCACGGCCACCAGCAGCAGCGGCAGGATCGGCAGGCTCAGCACCAGATCGGTAAAGCGCATCAACCAGAAGTCGGCGCGGCGGAAGTAACCCGCGACCACACCGACAAAGGTGCCGATCACAAGCGCCAGGATCATCGCGGCCCAGCCAACGGCCATCGACGCGCGACCGCCCTTGATCAGGTTGGCCAGCAGGTCACGGCCCAGCTGGTCGGTGCCAAAGGGATGCGCCCAGGCGGCCTTGGCCTCGCTGTCCCAGATCAGGGTCCAGATCGGACGCATGTCCTTGGCGCGGATGTCCAGCTTTTGTGCGTCCAGCGTCCAGATATAGGGGCCGATCAGCACGAACAGGGTGATGAAGATCAGGAAAAACCCGCCGAACATCGCGCCCTTGTGGTGCTTGAACTGGTTCCAGACGTCATACCATTGGCTGCGGGGCGGGGCGATGGGCCCCTTGTCCTGCAACGCGCCGTAGGCCTGTTCGTCAATCTCGGGGTCGGGACCGGACACGAGGGGTTGGTCAGTCATAGCGGATCCTCGGGTCGAGCACGCCGTAGAGCACGTCGGCGATCAGGTTGAACAGAACGATCAGGATGGCAAAGATAAAGGTCAGCGTCATCACCGTCGGGATGTCATTGGCAAAGAGCGCGATCAGCAACTGGTAGCCAATGCCGTTCACGCCAAAGACGTTCTCGGTGATGATCGCCCCGCCAAAGATCGCGGGGATGCCCAGTGCGATCACGGTGACCACCGGGATCATCGAATTGCGCAACACGTGGACCATGACCACAACGCCTTCGCGCAGGCCCTTGGCGCGGGCGGTGCGCACATAGTCCTGGCCCAGGTTGTCGAGCATCGCCGACCGCATGTAACGGCTGATCTGCGCCGTGGTTTGCAGCGCCAGCACCATCACCGGCAGCACCATCTGCTTGAGCTGGTAGACGAACGTGTCCCAGTTGGTGACTTCGTGCACCGTGTTATAGTTCGACGGCAACCAACCCAGCTGCACCGCAAATATCACGATCAGCAGCGGGCCGGTAAAGAACGGCGGGATCGAAAAGCCGATCATGGTGATGAATGTGCCGGTCTGGTCAAAGACCGAATAGTGGCGATAGGCTGAATATATGCCGATGGGCAGCGCGATCAGCACCCCCACGACATAGGCCATGCCCACAACCCAGATCGTCTGGGGCATGGATTGCACCACCAGATCCATCACCGGGCCACGTGTCTGCCAGGACAACATGCGCAGGCGGCCATCGTAAAAGGATGTGTCGGGCAGCCAGCCCAGCAGAGTGCTGTCACGGGTCAGCCAGTCGATAAAGACCATCGGCTCGACCCAGAAGAACTGAACCATCCATTTCCAGTATTGAACGTAAAGCGGTTCACCCAAGCCAAGTGCGATGCGCATCTTTTCTTTGACTTCCGGCGGCACCGTCAGGGGCACCTGCGCCATCGGGTCACCGGGGGCGAGTTGCAGCAGAAGGAAGATCACGAGGCTGATGAACAAAAGCGTCGGGATCGACAGGATCAACCGGCGGATTGCGAAGGTTATCATGTGTGTGGCGCCTTTGTGCGTCAGTCTTGATTATTGCGACCCTGTCCCAAGGGTCGAAAGGCTGTGCCCCCTTCCAAAGAAGGGGACACAACAACTTTATGCATTATTCCTTGATGCGATACCAGTCGCCGACATTCCACAGCTCGGAATCCCAGACGTTCAGCACGACACCGCCCAAGGAATTGGCATGTGCCGAGACGCGCGCACGGTTGACCAGCGGCACGATGGTGTACGTGTCCTTGGTCAGCATGTCGTTCATCTTCTTGGCCAGCGCACTGCGCGCATCCAGATCACCGGTGCGGGCCAGTTCGTCGATCATGGCGTCATAGGCCGGATCGCAGAAGCGGTTGATGTTCTCACCCTGCCACTGGCTGGACGGCTTCGGCTCGCCGCCGCAACGGTAGGCCGCCAGATATTGCTGGGGGTCTGTGCCGTTGAAGGTGTTGGCGTACATTTCCACGTCTGCATAGAACTTCTGGAAGGTGTCGGGCGAACCGGGGTCACCACCAAAGAACACCGAGCCGTCCAGGTTGCGCAGTTCGGTTTCAACACCGATCTGTTCCCACCAATCCTTGATCAGCGCCTGGAAATCCTGACGGACGGCGTTGGTCGATGTCTGGTACAGCAGCGACAGCTTCATGCCGTCCTTTTCGCGCACGCCGTCACCATTGCTGTCGGTCCAGCCGGCTTCTTCCAGCAGCGCCTTGGCACCTTCGAGGTCCTGCACCAGGCAGTCGGTGTTGTCCGAGGCATAGATCGCAGGTGCGGGCACCAGGTTACAGGTCGGCGCACCGGCCTTGCCATAGCCCACTTCGGTCAGCAGTTCACGGTCGATGGCCATCGACAGGGCCTTGCGGACCTTCACGTCGCTCAGGATCGGGTGGGGTTCGGCCACGGTCGACCGCGTTTCCGGCGGCAGATCGGGGGACGGGTTGGTCAGGTTCATCTCGATCCGCTCAAGCAGCGGACCAAAGCCGTTGATGGCCTTGCCGTAACCGGCGGCTTCCATCTTGGCGATCACGTCGGGCGCCAGTTGCAGGTTCCAGGCATAGTCGAATTCGCCTGTTTCCAGAACCGCACGACCGGCCGAGTTCGCGTCGCCGCCACCCTTGAGGGTGACCTTGGCAAAGGCGGGCTTGCCTTCTTCACGGTAGTTTTCGTTGGCTTCGAACTGGATCACGTCGTTCGGTTTGAAGTCTGCGACGGTGAACGGACCGGTGCCGATGGGGTTATAGTTGGCTTCGGTGCACTCGGGCGCCTTGGCACCCAGGCAGTCAGCGAACTGTGCGGCCTGAATGATCGGGGACTGACCGCCGACAAAGGGGCCATAGGGGTTCGGTTTGGGCTGGTTGAACGTGACCTTGACGGTCAGATCGTCCACGGCCTCGACGTTTTCGACGCCGTCAAAGAACGCACCCTGCGCACAGCCGCCTTCGGGGTGCATACAGTATTCAGCAGTGAATTTCACGTCGGCCGAGGTGACGGGCGTGCCGTCGGACCACTTCAGGCCTTCCTTGATTTTCCAGGTGATGGTGGTCAGGTCCTCGGACACGCCGCCATTGGCAACCGTGGGGACTTCGACCGCGAGGAAGGGCACCATTTCGCCGGTTTCATTGTAACGGGCCAGCGGTTCCAGAACCAGCGAAGACGCTTCGATGTCCTTGGTGCCGCCCGACAGGAACGGGTTCAGGATCGACGGCGCTTGCCAATAGAGGATTTTCACCTCGCCATCGCGGCCGCGTTCGCCTTCGTGGCCGGCAGCCATTGCCATCGGAGCGAGGGCAACGCTGGCAGCCGCGCCAAGCAATAGGGTCTTGAGTTTCATAACGTACTCCTTGTTGGACACATGTTTGTGCCTTTGGCACGCCCCGTTTGCGGGTGCGCGCAGTGTCGCGTCGGCGGGAGTTATTAATTTCCCTAACGTAACCAACCGATTACGTCAGTTTTTCTAGCGCATCCCCCAGACGAATGACCACATCGAAACAGACTTGGCGGAAAAAGCAACCCTCGTGATGCTCGATAATTGTGCATTCGTCGGGATAGGTTTGACAGTGCCCGAACAATGGCCGTAGCGTTCCTGTCAAAACAGCCGGGGAAACATATGCTGGACCATGGGGCCGAAGGGCCGATTGCCGATATCCGCGAACTGCGCGTCGAATTCCAGACCAAGGATGGCCCGGTCTTGGGCGTCGAGGACGTCTCGTTTTCGATCAACGCGGGCGAAACCGTCTGTGTGGTGGGCGAATCGGGGTCGGGCAAATCGGTGTCTTCGCTGTCCCTGATGCGCCTTGTCGAGTTTGGCGGGGGCAGGATCGCGGGCGGGCAGTTGATGTTCGACCGCAAGGATCACGCCCATGTCGATCTGGCGCAGGCCGACCAAAGCCTGATGCGCACGATTCGCGGCAACGAGATCGGGATGATCTTTCAGGAACCGATGACGGCGCTTAATCCGGTGTTCACCGTGGGCCGCCAGTTGACCGAAGGACTGCGCCTGCACAAGGGAATGACCAAAAAACAGGCATCCGCCCGCGCGCTGGAGCTTTTGCGACAGGTCCGCATCCCCGAACCCGAACGCCGCCTGCAACAATACCCGCACGAGCTGTCCGGCGGTATGCGGCAGCGCGTGGTGATCGCCATGGCGCTGGCCTGCGAGCCGCGCCTGCTGATCGCGGATGAACCGACGACGGCGCTGGACGTGACCATTCAGGCCGAGATCCTGGCGCTGATGGACCGGCTGAAACGCGAAACCGGCACTGCCGTGATGTTCATCACGCATGACATGGCCGTGGTGGCACAAATGGCCGACCGCGTCGTCGTCATGTTCCGCGGCAAGAAGGTCGAGGAAGGCCCCGTTGCCGACATCTTCGAGGCCCCGCAACACCCTTACACCAAGGCGCTGCTGGCCGCCGTGCCCAAGCTGGGCGAGATGACGGGCAAACAATATCCCGAACCGATGAAGCTGCTGGGCCGCAGTCAGGGCGAGATCAAGCCCATCGTCGGCGAAGAGAACGAAGTGCTGCTTGAGGTGCGCAACCTGACCACGCGCTTTGCGGTCAAGGGCGGGTTGCTGCGGCGCACGGTGGCCAATGTCCATGCCGTCGAGGATCTGTCGTTCACCATCAACAAGGGCCAGACCCTGAGCCTTGTGGGCGAATCCGGTTGCGGCAAATCCACCGCAGGCCGTTCGATCCTGCGTCTGGTCGAGCCTCTCTCAGGCGAGGTCCGGCTGGCAGGCAAGGACATCATCGCCCTGAACCAGCGTGATCTGCGCACCGCGCGGCTGGACATGCAGATGATCTTTCAGGACCCGTTCGCGTCGCTGAACCCGCAGATGCAGCTTTCGGACCAGGTGGCCGAGCCGATGCAGAACTATGGCATGTTCAAGGGCGACGAGGGCCGCAAACGTATCGAAATGCTGTTCGACCGCGTCGAGCTGCCGCGCAGTTTCATGCGCCGCTATCCGCACGAACTGTCCGGCGGGCAACGCCAACGGGTCGCCATCGCGCGCGCCCTTGCGCTGAACCCCAAGCTGATCATCGCGGACGAGGCGGTCAGCGCGCTGGACGTGTCGGTGCAGGCGCAGGTGCTGAACCTGATGATGGAACTGCAGGAAGAAATGGACCTGTCGTTCCTGTTCATCAGCCACGACATGGCCGTGGTCGAACGGGTCAGCCACCACGTCGGCGTGATGTACCTGGGCCGCATCGTCGAAATGGGGCCGCGCAGTGCCGTGTTCGAAAACCCCCAGCACCCCTATACCCAAGCGTTGATGAAGGCGGTGCCCATCGCTGACCCGCGCCAGCGCAAAGACGAAAAAGACTTGAATTTCAAGCCGATCCCGTCGCCCATTCACCCTGTTGATTATGTTGCCGCACCATCGGAATACCGCGAGATTTCGCCCGGCCACAAAATCCTGATCACCGACAGCGGATACTGATATGCCCGAACGCCTTACGCCCTTGCAGCTGATGACCAAGCTCATCAGCTTCCCCACTGTGTCGCGTGACACCAACCTGCCGCTGATCGACTGGGTCGAGGACTATCTGGGGGCTCATGGCATCACCGCCCACCGCTGGCCGGACCCGGACCAGCCACACAAGGCGGCGCTGTTTGCCCATGTGGGACCATGGGAGGAAGGCGCCGTCGTGGTGTCGGGCCACACCGACGTGGTGCCGGTTGACGGCCAGCCGTGGGACAGTGATCCGTGGACCGTGACAGAACGGGATGGCAAATATTACGGGCGCGGCACCTGTGACATGAAAGGCTTTGACGCGCTGGCGATCTGGGCGCTGGTCGAGGCGCAGTACGCCGATGTGAAACGCCCCCTGCAACTGGCGTTGAGCTTTGATGAAGAGGTCGGCTGTACCGGTGCGCCACCGATGATCGAGGCGATGCAGCCGGTACTGCCCAAGGGCGAACTGGTGATCGTGGGCGAGCCGTCGATGCTGCAAGCGGTGACGGGCCACAAGGGCGGGCAGGGGTTCGACACCCATGTGATCGGCTTCGAGGTGCATTCGTCGATCCTGCACACCGGCGTGTCCGCCATCCTTGAGGGCGCGAAAATCATCGACTTCGCCAACCAACGCAACGCCGAGAATTTTGCCAACCCGCCCACGGCCCTGGGGGCCATGTTCGAACCACCCGTGACCACCTGGCACGTGGGCCAGATCAGCGGCGGCACGGCGCACAACATCACCGCCAAGGATTGCCGGTTCTCGATGGATTTCCGTGCGGTGCCGGGGGATGACCCTGTGGCGCTGAAAGAAAGCTATCTGGACCACGTCCGCACCATCGAGGCACGGATGCAGACCGTGCACCCCGACGCGCGCGTCGAGATCAGCGAACGTTTTGCCGTGCCACCGCTAAAGCCGGAAGAAAACGGCGCCGCCGAAATGATGGTGCGCCAGATCACCGGCGACAACGGCGGCCATGTGGTCAGCTACGGCACCGAGGCCGGGCAGTTTCAGGCGGCGGGTTATTCGGCCGTGGTTTGCGGCCCCGGCGACATCGCACAGGCGCACCAGCCCAACGAGTTCATCACCGTGGCGCAGTTCGAACTGGGCCACCAATTCATGCGCGATCTGGTGGCGCGGCTGGGGTAGGGGGCGGTTGCCAAGCAAAACCGACTTTTGTGACAGGTTGCTGATCCAGAGCGCGGCGCTGCGTCCGCAGGGTGAGAGCCGAGCGGCCCTTCGTGAAAATTGCGGCGAACGGCGGGTTTGAGCCTTTTCCGTATTCCCCCGCGCGGATTCG